>Ga0129297_10001639_pt1 | contig 11362 bp, 8 predicted proteins | sample I18A1metaG_FD_94708 | JGI IMG/M metagenome (GOLD analysis project Ga0129297, IMG submission 94708) | Lake sediment bacterial and archeal communities from Gulf of Boni, Indonesia to study Microbial Dark Matter (Phase II) - ​I18A1 metaG | ecosystem: Environmental > Aquatic > Freshwater > Lake >... | reverse complement strand
TTTCAGCCACCAACCACAAGCTAGAGACAGGCCAACGCAGTAAAAGACGGGAGAGGCTGACGGCTGAAAGCTTCCTAGAGCTTTTGCACATAAGAGACGGACCGATGAAGCGGCTCGAACCCAACTTTCTCATAGACTCGCCGCGCCTGGGCATAGTCCTCATCCAGGCCGGTCACCACCCAGGCGTATTTCATCCCCTCCCGCCGGAAGATGTCGAGAACCACCCGGTAGAGTGCAGTGCCGATCCCCTGACCCTGGTAGGCAGGGTCTACGGCATTGTTCTGGATTTCGCCCACCTCCCGATCTCGGTCTAGGGAATAGGTGACAAAGCCGAGGAGTTTCCCATCCCGCTCGGCCACAAGCACCCGGTCAGGATGATGCCGGTAAAAGCCAATCAACTCTCGCCGCTTCCAGTGCTCCCAAGGCCGACCGCCAATCATACCGTGTCTCTGCTCTAGCTTTTGGTGAATCGTGCGGCCCCGAAAACCATCTACCAGGATTTGAAGCACGCGCTCGAATTCCTCGGGGCGAGCGACGCGAATGGCCAAATCCGTCATACTGCTACCTCTTTCCCCTCTTGCAGCGAACGCATGATCGCGTCGGCCACGCGCACGGCCATCAATCCCTCTTCCCCCGTGCAGGCCGGCGTCCGCTTTTGGGCAATGCAATCCACAAAGTGCGCTACCTGGTCATGGTATACGCCGGTCAAACGGCCATGCACTTCGGGGAGCCAGAGCGTGTTGGGGAAGCTGGCGGTGTTGGGGGTGTAGATGCCGATCCCTTGTTCATGGCTGTAAACCTCGATGACCCCCTTCGTGCCCACCGCCTCGAAGTGGAAGCGCATGGGCCGCCCGGTGACGTCGGGCATGCCCCACGAGTTCTCCACCATGGCCAACGTGCCGTCAGCAAAGGTCAGGATGCTCAGAATGCTATCATCCACGGCGGCAGGCCCTTTGTGCACCGCTTTGGCGAAAACCCTGGTCACAGGTTGCCCACTTGTCCAAAGCATCATGTCTATGTCGTGCACGCCGAGGAAAAAGGCGACGGATACTCGATCACGCAGGCGATCTCGCACTGTAGAGGGGTTGTTGCGGCGGGCGAAGAAATGCAATAGCTCTCCGATGTCCCCCCTTTTGACTGCATCGCGCATGGCGAGGAATTGCGGCTGGAAGCGCAGGGTGTGGCCGACCATGAGGATTCGACCCGTTTCCTGTGCGCGGGCGACCATTTTCTCTCCCTCGGCGACGGAAATGGACAATGGTTTCTCCACGCAGACGTGCATACCAGCGTCCAACGCGGCCATAACCGGCGCGAAATGGTCGGGATCGGAGGTGGTAACTGCCACGCCGTCCAGATCGGGGTGCTGGCGGAGCATCTCACAGAAATCGGTGCCTGCATAGCCAGAGACACCTAGCTCTTTCGCTAGTTCTGTCGCCTTCTCCAGCACGATGTCGCAACAGGCCACCAGTTCCGACTCGGAAAGGTTGGCCAGGACACGCGCATAGATCCTGCCCATCATTCCCAAGCCGATGACCCCAAATCGCAACCTGAGCATCCTCTTCCTCCCCGCGCTCGGCGTTCAAGCGCATGATAACATCATTTCGTCCAGCCGTCAAAGTCTGATCGTCGAACTGCAGAGAGGTGCTCTTTATCCCATTAACGTGACATCGCCGGCCAGGAGGCGACGACGGCTGCCATCCGCCAGGCGCAGGAACAGCGCGCCGTCCTCATCTACTCCCTCGGCCCACCCTTCCAACGTTTCCCGGGGGTCACTAACACGCACCCACTTTCCCAAGGTCGCCAGGTGTGCGGCCCATTCCTCTGCCGGCGTCTCTCCCTGGCGCAGCCGGTCGTAACGCCTCTCGACATGCTCCAGGATGGCGCAGAGAAGCGGCTCACGGGCGATGGGGCGGTGACGCACCTGGGCGATGCTGGTAGCGATGTCCCGCAAGAAGCCGGGCATTTGTTCGGCCCTCACGTTGACATTCAGCCCGATCCCAACGATGGTATAAGCCAGAGACTGACCATGCAGCCCCAGCTCCGTGAGGATCCCCCCTGTCTTTTTGCCCGCCAGGAGCAGATCGTTCGGCCATTTGATCTGGGCCTGCAGTTGCGCAATCTCCTGGATGGCGTTGACGATGGCCAGGGAGCAAATCATGGTCAGGCGTTGCGCTTGGCTGGGGGCCAGAGGAGGGTAAAGGATGAGGGACATGAGCAGGCTGCTATTCGGGGGCGAGAACCACTGTCGGCCCAGCCGCCCACGACCGGCCGTCTGCTCATCGGCGATGACAAGCGTGCCCTCCGCTGCACGAGCCTGCGCCAGGTCGCGGGCGATATCGTTGGTGGAGCCTATCCGGGCATAGTAGACAAGATTTTGGCCGACGTAAGATGTCTTGAGCAATGCCTTGACGCGCGCACAGTCCAGGGGAGCCTGTTCAACCTGCGGCGGGGGCATGGCTTACTTGCCTCGCGGGGGCGAGTCCTCGCTGCTCGCGGGGAGCGGCTTCAGGTACTTCCCCTCGATGGCAGGCACATATTGCAGGTACGGCTCGGAACCTTCTTCCCCTTCCACCTCCCCCCGGAAGCGATAGACCGGCTCCAGGTATTCCTGCACTTCCAGCCCCGGCTGCGCATAATAGACCAGGCTTACCTCGGAAATGGTGACTTTGCGGGGCTGTTTCACCGTCGTGACCACGCCATGCTCCTCCAGCAGCGATACCGCCTTAGCTGCGGAGATGAGCGGGTACGGTTTATGGGGCTGCACGTCAAAGCCCGCCCAATAGAGGCCAATGAGGCGACTCCCTTCGCCCAGGTAGACTTTGATCTTGCCGCCAGGCCCGGCCACAGGGATTCCCACCACGCTCAGCCGGAAATTGACATGGAGATCGGTGTCGTAGGCGGCTGTCTGCCCGGAAGCGACGTCGTAGACCTTGAGGGTGCTGTGCCCGGTGCTCTCGAAGGCCATCCCTTTGGGCAGCAGATCGTAGTTGCGCAAGAAGCGCTCAGCGATCTCGACTCCTGCTGTCTCCGAGGGCAGGGAGGACGGCTTTTTCCCGCTCCAGAGTGCGCTTGCATCCTTGAACCAGAAGGCGCCGGTCGCGGGGTAGACCTCCAGGGCGCGCGGCTCGCTCCTCACCATGAGCGAGTCTGGACCCTGCTCCACTCGGCTGTCTAGGACGAAGGCACGGGATAGCTTGTTGACATAATCGCCGTCGGCCCGCGGATAGACCACGCGGTACACCATCATCTCCCGTGGGCTTGACGGCAGGGAGGCCTGCAAGACGACCTTGACTTTGCTCCAGTCGCCTTTCACCTGCGCCAGCCTGACGGCAGGGAGCGGCAGGAGTTCGCCCTTCCTATCCACGCCGGGAGACGAAGCGGACGCCAGGCTGAGGATCGCGCCGCAGAGGATAATGCCCGCCAACCATCTGAACAACTGTCTCATCATGTCACCCTCGTTTCTAGCTGTCAGCTTTCAGCGGTCAGCCATCAGATTTTACAGGCTTATGAACATTGGTTGATCACTGACGGCTGATAGCTGAAGGCTTTCTTAATTCTGCACGTGCCAGAGATAGAAGGCCGTGGGCGAGGTCGGATCGCCGCTGTAGGAGCCGGCCCCCGGCAAATGGTCATCGCTGGGATCAATGCCCGGCTGGAGGGCGATGAGGGCCGCGCTATAGGTCGTCGAATCTTCGGTGATGGCCGCGGCCTGGAACCAGGCGTCCTTAATCGGCATCGCCCCCACCCACAAATACGAGCCATCAGCAAAGCGTGCCAGGTTCTCCCCTCGGTGCGGCACGTCGTAACAATCGGTAGCAAAGCCGAGGAGGATGTGCAACCCAACGAAGGCACGCCCCCAACGGGCCACGCAGCCGCCGTCCTCGTCATTGAGAAGCTGGCAGGCGTCCACGGCGAGCCAGTTCAGGGAGCCGTTGCCCCACAGGGCGTCCTCATAGTGCAGCTCGTAGTCATCGTACAAGGTGTCGAAGCGGAAGCCATTCCTGCTGCCGTGCCCGGAGAAATAGGCGAAAGCGACGGCGTCAGCCACCTCGTGATCTATGCCGCCTTTGCTGCGATCCTTGAAATCCTTTTCCCAGGCGCTGTTGTTTCCCCATTGAAACGCCTGTATCCAGCCGACCCGCCCCAACTCGTTGTAGAATCCCCTGGCGTTGCGGTCGTTGTACATCAGCGGGGCCAGGCCGGAGCGGAAGTAGAAATTCACCCACTCCACGCCCACGCTCCGTTCCTGTCGCGATTCGAACCAGAAATCCGCCTCCCAGACGTTATCCGCCTCGTCCGATTCGACGACAACGCCCGTGGCGTCGGTCACCAGCTTGAAGCGGTGCCAGCCGGGCGTCTGCACGGTGTAGGGCCAATCCATGACCAGCGCGTACCACTGGCCAGGGAGCACGTCCGTGTACCAGGAGGCGATCCTTTGCTCGTCCAGGAATAGATAGTGATAGAAGCGGGTGTTGATGCCTGTCGCGCTGTCGTTGAGCACAGCCCAATCAATAAAGATCGGCTGGCCGATGTACAGGCTGCCATTGGTGGTCGTGCCGCGCACCGAGGACAACACGATGGGATTGCTCCATCCCGCCGGCTTGTAAGGCCGCAGGTTGGGGCGCGCTGCCTCCTGCCAGTAAAAGGTCCGCTCCCAGGTGTTGCCCGCCTCGTCCGACTCAACGACGGCGTTTGCGGAGTCCGTGACCAGGCGCAGCGTGTGCCAGCCGGGCGTGGCCACGGTATAAGCCCAGTCAATGACGTAGGCCTGCCAATAGGGCAGCAGCGAATCGGTGTACCAGGAAGCGATGCGCTCGCCATCCAGAAAGAGGTCGGTATAGATGCGCGTCCCGGCAGCGATGCTGCTGTTGTTGGCGATAGCCCAATCTATGTAAGTGGATCGTCCGGCGTAAAGGATGTTAGTGGTCGTGCTGCCTGGGACGGAGGCAGGGACGATGGCCCCGCTCCAGCCGCTGGGCTGATACGGCGCGAGATTGGGCAGGGTGGCACTTTCCCAGTAAAAGGTGTATTCCCAACTGTTGTTCCCCTCGTTGGCCTCGGCGATGGCTTCCGTAGCGTCCGTCACCAGGCGCAACGTGTGCCAGCCGGGAGCGGGGACAATATAGGCCCAATCGCGGGCGTAGGCGTACCAGTAAGGTTGGAGGCCATCGGTGTACCAGGAGGCGATGCGCACCCCGTCAAGGTAAAGGTAAGTGTAAAAGCGGGCCGTGATGGCGGCGGCGCTATCGTTGATCGCCGCCCAGTCGAAATAGGTGGGCTGTCCGGCGTACAGCGTATTGACGGTGGACGTACCTCTCACGGAAGAGGGCACGATTGGATAGCTCCACCCCGGTGGCGTGTAGGGGCGCAGGTCGGGGACCTGGGTCGGGGAGAAGCCTTGCAACTCTAGCGCGGCCCCCTCCTTGAGCGAGAGGCCAAGCTCCGATAGTTCCTCCACAGGGGGGGACATCTCTTCTGCCAGGGCCGGCTGGGGCTGCTTCTGGGGAGTTACGGCCTTAATCCCGGTAGGCATGGCTTTCTGCCCGACAGCATCTCCCACGGGGTTCTTCGCCCCCTGGTTTGAGGGAGCGGCGAAGGGTGGCCGGGGAGGGGAGGCCTGGGCGGCCAGCGTGCCGCACAGGAGGCCGATGCCCAAAAGGGCGCACAGCCAAAGGTAACGTCTTTTACGCATAATCCTTACCTCCGCGATCCTTGCTTGCTATTATTACGACGTGGGAAGGGACAGGGGGATACGGGCCGAAGAATTGTAAGCAAATTGTAAGCTAAAACTATTGATTTTCCCCTGCGCCGCATGTATGATAGCAGCAAGCCCTCACGCAGGAGGAAATCACTGTGGAGAGACAACGCTTCACGATTTTGGCTACGTTGGTGGGCCTGGCTTTGATGGCTCTGCTTCTGCCGAGCGATGCCTGGCCTGCAGCAGCCGCATCGCAGCCGACATCTGGCCCTCAGAAAGGGATAGGGCTTAGCTCTGTAGGGGTGAGCCATATCCACACGGCCAAGCTCGCTGCCGCGGACAAAGACGATGGCGCAAGCGAGGCCGCTTCCCCATTCCGCGAGAACCGTAATGCGGATGGCGGCCTTATCAGTGGCAGCGGCTGGATCAATTCGCCGGCTGGAGCCTACGTGGCGGATCCAACGCTCGCCGGCCGAGCGAGCTTTGAGTTCGTTGCGCGGTACCGGGAGAGCGCAGATGCCTCGGCGGGCCAGGCCGAGTTCCAGTTCCGCATGGCGAGCCTCAACTTCCACAGTGTGAGCTATGACTGGCTGGTGGTCGCCGGGGCGAAAGCCACCTTCCAAGGCTGCGGGACGCTCAATGGCAACGGGGACCACGGCTTCATGCTCAGCGTGATGGACGGCCAGCGGTATGGTGGCGGCGGCCTGGACAGGTTTCGCATCAGGATTTGGGACAAGACCATAGGGGATGTCGTGTACGATAGCCAGATAGCTGCTGCTGATGACGTGGAGCCAGCAACCCTCGTTGAAGGCGGCAACATCATTGTCCCTTCTTCATCCATAATGATTAGGCGACGCCGCTCCGTGGCAGCGGAGTTCCTTCTGCCCTATAACGGCCTCTCGTAAGGCGACCCGACGACAGGCTGGAACCTCCCGCAGGTTGCTAAGGCATCCTGCGGGAGGTCTCTATTAGTAACTTTGACAATTCCTTATCGTCGTTATAGAATAAAGACATCAACGATTTCAGCCAGATGAACGCCTATATAGCGGGTTCTTCCCGAAGCAGCCGCCCGCCCGGTCGGCGATACAGGTGGCCACTTTGCCCTTGGGCGCGCTGGTGGAGATCGAGACAATGGCCATCAAAAAGTAATTCCTTTTGCCTTTTGCCATGAATTGGCTATAATATAAGTGAAATCCACAAACGAGGAAAGGTGTATGGAAGACCGCCAGGATGTGACGCCAGAGCAGAAAGGAGGCGAAGCCGAAACTACAAACGCTGCCCCTTTTGCTGGACTCTTGGAAGAGTCATTCAGTGGCAAGTCCTTCAAGCGGGGGGATATCGTTGAAGGAGTCATTGTCAGCAAGGCGCCTGGCGAGATTCTCATAGATATCGGAGCCAAGGCCGATGCTGTCGTCTCCAGTCGCGAGCTGGAGACGATGAGCGAGAGGGATCTCGCCCAGCTTAAAACCGGAGAGCACGTTTACGGCTACATCTTGCGCCCAGAAGATGAGAATGGCCATGTAGTGCTTTCTCTACAGCGTGCCGAGCTGGAGAAAGATTGGCAGGAGGCGGAAAAACTTTACGCAGCCGGCGAGATCATCAAACGGCAGGTGGTTGGTTTCAACAAAGGAGGCTTGATCGTTCGCCTGGGCCGGATTCGTGGCTTCGTGCCGGCTTCGCAGATCAGCGGCCTCTCGCCGCAGGCTTCGCAGCACACAGAAAGTGCACCAGCACCCGAAACCTCTCCTCTGGCTCCCTTTGTAGGCAAGACCCTTTCCCTCAAGGTTGTAGAAGTAGATCGCAAGCGCAATCGCCTCATTCTATCTGAGCGAGAAGCTGCGAAAGAAGAGCGTAGGCAGCGCAAGGAAAAGCTGCTCGAAGAGCTAAAAGAAGGGGCAGATTATCGCGGCAAGGTCAGCAGCCTCTGCGATTTTGGTGTTTTCGTTGACTTGGGAGGGGCTGATGGCTTGATTCATCTCTCTGAACTATCCTGGAACCGAGTCACCGACCCGGCCAAGGTTGTCCGAGTCGGCGATGAGGTCAATGTGCGCGTGTTGAAAGTGGATCGGGAGCGGAGTCGTATCGCTCTGAGTCTCAAGAGGTTGCAGCCCGAGCCTTGGAGTCTGGTAGATAAGACCTATTACGTCGGCCAATTGGTGCAAGCCACCATCACCAAGCTCACGGACTTTGGAGCTTTTGCTCGCCTCCATGATAACATCGAGGGGCTTATCCACATCTCCGAATTATCTGAGGAGCGCATCAATCATCCGCGAGATGTGGTCAAGGAGGGCGATACACTAACTCTGCGCGTGATTCGCATTGACAGTGCTCGCCGTCGCCTGGGCTTGAGCCTGCGTCGCGCCCGCGAGGATTATGACGACGTGGATTGGCAGGGCGATTACGGCGAGGGGTCTGTGAGTTAGTGACGATCGCTCCGCCAGATGGATAATACGACCTCGATGCTGGATGTCCTTGAGCCACGGTGGATTGCTTGGGCGTAAATCGCCGATATCGAGCATGAACCAGATGGGGCTAGTGGGCTGTGGAGCGCGCTAGCCCCATAGCTTCATTCGGTTATAGAGGGGACTTCTGGGGTCCATCCGACAAGAGATTGTCGGAGGGGCATTTATCGGTCTTAAGGAGTATGGATATGAGCAGCAAGTTCGATCGTCTCACGAACAGAGCCAAGCAAACCCTGGCCTTGGCGCAGGAGGAAGCCCATCTCCTGGGCCACAACTATATCGGCACAGAACACCTGCTGCTAGGACTTATCCGCGAGGAAACCGGGCTAGCTGCTCAGGTGTTGGACAAATTCGGTATTGCCGTCGCAGACGTGCGCGCTGCCATTGAGAGCACTATCGGCAAAGGGCAGTATCGAGTGCAGGGCAAGATCGAGCTTTCGCCGCGTACCAAGCGGGTCATGGAGCTGGCTTTTGATGAAGCCAGGCGATTGGGCCATTACTATATCAGCACAGAGCATCTCTTGCTTGGCTTGGCCCGAGAGGGTGGGGGCATTGCGGCGGGCATTCTGGAGGGCCTGGGAGTCAATCTGGAGCAAATACAGCGTGAGACGATGAACTTCCTACGTTCCGGCGCTCTGCAGACCACCGAGCAAACGAGGACCAGCCGCTCGCAATCTCTGGTGGAGCAATTGGGGGTTGATCTGACGGAACTGGCGCGACGCGGCGAGCTGGATCCGGTCATCGGGCGAAAGAAGGAAATCGAGCGTGTGATCCAGATCCTGGCCCGTCGCACGAAGAACAATCCCGCGCTCATCGGCGAGCCTGGGGTGGGGAAGACGGCCATCGTCGAAGGACTCGCGCAGCGCATCGTCGCCTATGAGACACCGTCGAACTTGCACAATAAGCGCGTCGTCATGTTGGATGTTGGCTCGCTGGTCGCTGGGACAATGTATCGAGGCCAGTTCGAGGAACGCCTGAAGAAGGTCATAGAAGAGATCAAGAACACGCGGAGCATTCTTTTCATTGATGAACTGCACATGCTAGTCGGGGCAGGAGCGGCGGGCACTTCGGTGGATGCTGCCAATATGCTCAAGCCGGCTCTGGCGCGAGGTGAGCTACAGTGTATCGGCGCGACAACGCAGGAAGATTATCGCAAGCACATCGAAAGCGATTCTGCTCTGGAACGCCGCTTCCAACCGGTGATGGTGGATGAGCCTTCCATCGAAGAAACCATCCAGATCCTGAAAGGCATCCGCAGCCGTTACGAGGCGCACCATGGCCTGCGCATCACCGATGAGGCGCTTCTGGCGGCGGCCAACCTGGCAGCCCGCTATGTTTCGGATCGCTACCTGCCCGACAAAGCGATAGACGTGGTGGATGAGGCTGCCTCGCGTGTGCGGATTTACAAGAGCTGCAAACCGAGCGGGCTGAAGGAGGCTTTCCGCGAGCTACAGAAATTCCAGCGGCAACGCCAGGAAGCTTTCGAGGCGCAAAAATTCGCCGAAGCTGCTGCGCTCCGCGAACAAGAAGCGGAACTCCGCCATCAGATCGAGCAGTTGCGCCTGAACTGGCAGATGGTGGAGCCGGAGGATCTGGCAGTGACGGCGGAGGATATCGCCGAAATCGTCTCCATGTGGACTGGCATACCTGTCTCGCGCATTGCCAGCGAAGAGACCGAACGGCTGTTGCACATGGAAGAGGCCCTGCATAAACGCATCGTCGGTCAGGACGAGGCGATTGCCACGATTTCCAGGGCGGTGCGACGCGCCCGCGCCGGGCTGAAAGACCCCAGACGGCCTATCGGTTCCTTTATCTTCATGGGCCCGACAGGCGTTGGCAAGACCGAGCTGGCGAAAGCCCTGGCGGAATTCATGTTTGGCAGTGAAGAGGCGCTCGTGCAGTTGGATATGTCAGAATTCATGGAACGACATTCCATGGCGCGCCTGGTGGGCGCTCCTCCTGGCTACATCGGATATGAGGATGCCGGGCAACTCACAGAAGCGCTGCGACGCCGACCTTACTCCGTGATCTGCTTCGATGAGGTGGAGAAAGCGCACCAGGAAGCAGTCAACATGCTGCTCCAGATCATGGAAGACGGGCATCTCAGCGATGCCAGAGGGCGCAAAGTGAGCTTCCGCAACGCGATCATTATCATGACCACGAACCTGGGCACAGAGGAGATTAGGCGGGGCGGCCCACTTGGCTTTACGTCTGTTAAAGAAGATGACCATAGCCAAAAAGAAGCTTTCGCCAAGATGAAGAGCAAATTGATGGACGAACTGAAGCGGCATTTCCGGCCCGAGTTCTTGAACCGCGTGGATGAAGTGGTCGTCTTCCATGCACTGACCAAGGAACAAATCCAGGCCATCGTTAACCTTAACCTGACATACGTACAACAGCGCCTTAAGGAATACCAACTGTCCATACAGGCAACGGAAGAAGCCAAGGGGCTGCTCGCGGAGAAAGGTTACGACCCGCAGTTCGGTGCCCGTCCTTTGCGCAGGACAATCCAGCGCCTCGTGGAGGACCCTCTATCGGAAGGGCTGTTGTCCGGCCGGTTCAAAGCTGGCGATACAGTGCTGCTTGATCGCGAGGGCGATGAGCTTATCCTGCGTGCATGTGAACCGACAGCTACGGCGGAAGCTGTGCCCTCGCTCCTCTCCTGATTGGAACAATGAATGGCGAAATCGCGCACGAAAACGGTCTTTATATGCCAGCAGTGTGGCTACACCTCTCCCAAGTGGGTAGGGCGTTGTCCGAATTGCGAAGAATGGAACACCATGCTGGAGACGGTCGCGCCCAGCCCGGCCAGAGAGAAACGCCAATCGCTTTTTCAGTCCCTCACGCCCGGCAGTGAGCCGTTGCCGCTGACGAAGGTCTCTGCCGATGGGTTTCAGCGCATTCCCGTGCCTGTGGACGAGTTCAACCATACCCTGGGCGGGGGCATTGTTCCCGGCTCGGTTGTCTTGATCGGCGGCGATCCCGGCATCGGTAAGTCCACTTTGCTCCTGCAAATATCCGTGTTGCTCGCTGAGCAGCAGGGGCCAGTCCTCTATATCTCCGGTGAGGAGTCCGTCCAGCAAATCAAAATGAGGGCTGACCGCCTCGGCAGCGCGAGTGAAAAGCTCTACGTCCTGGCAGAGACGGAACTGAATCAGATTCTGGCGCACATCGAGCGCATGAACCCCCGGTTGGTCATAGT
>Ga0129297_10001637_pt1 | contig 11366 bp, 11 predicted proteins | sample I18A1metaG_FD_94708 | JGI IMG/M metagenome (GOLD analysis project Ga0129297, IMG submission 94708) | Lake sediment bacterial and archeal communities from Gulf of Boni, Indonesia to study Microbial Dark Matter (Phase II) - ​I18A1 metaG | ecosystem: Environmental > Aquatic > Freshwater > Lake >... | reverse complement strand
GTCGTCCACGATGAGGATCTTCAAAGGAGTCTCCTTTCCGGGTCCAGGGCTGGAATGGAACTAGGATAGCTCTTTTCCTGGAACATGAACCCCCGATTCTTGCCCGGTGGATCGCTGCCGCACCCGTGGGCTGGTTCCCGGGCCTCGCCCCACGGTCCGGCCGAGGGAGAGGATCTGAGCCTCGATCTTCGCGCGGGTGATGTCCGCCGTCTCGTGCAAGCCGGCCTTGCCGGGGTAGATCTGGTAGAGCACCCGGTATTCCGGCGGGGTCAGGTTGGGCATGACGACGTTCGCACCCCGCAGCAGGCCGTTGGCTCGACCGGAGGAAGGATCGAGGGTCGCCAGGGCCGTGGTGCTGGGGATGTTGGTCTCGGGGCAGACCAGGCGCGTGAGGGCCACGACCTTGAGGGCGGTGAGGGGATCGCTGGGGGTCTGGTGCATGCCGGCCTTGGTCGCCAGCTCCCGACCCAGGGGACCGTCCAGGGGCGTGCCGGCGCTGGGGATGTAGGGGCCGATGCCGATCATGTCCATGTCGTAGTCGCGGAAGGTCCAGACATCGTCCGCCAGGGTCTCCCAGGTCTGGCCTGGGATTCCCACCATGACGCCGGTGCCGATCTCGAAGCCCATGTCCCGCATCCGCAGGAGCTGCTCGATGCGGTCCGAGACCGTTCCGGGAAGGCTCGGGTGGATGAGCCGGTAGAGCTCGGGGTCCGTGGTCTCGAAGCGCAGCAGGTATCGGTCCGCCCCGGCTTCGCGCCAGGACCGGAGGTCCGCTTCGCTGCGTTCGCCCAGGGAGAGCGTGATGGCCAGCCCTGTCCGGTCCTTGATCCTGCGGATGACGTCCGCCATCCACTCGCCGCCAAGGCCTGGATCCTCGCCCGCCTGCATGACCACGGTGCCGAAACCGAACGCCTTGGCGCGCTCCGCGCAGTCCAGGATCTCATCGGCGGACATGCGGTAGCGCTGCACCCTGGGGGCACAGGCGGCAATTCCGCAGTAGGCGCAGGATCGCACGCAGTGGTTGGAGACTTCGACCAGACCTCGCAGGTGGACTTCGTCGCCCACGGCGCGCCGGCGGATCTCGTCCGCTCGGGCCCACAGGGCCTCCAGCTTCGTCTCGTCCGTCTCCCGGAGCCACTGCAGGATCTCGTCTCGGTTCATGCGGCTCCTCGATTGCGCCAGCCTTCATTCTGGCAGCATCGATGCCGTTCTCCTCATGAAGTAGACATGGTCGCAGCAGTCGTGACCTTCCATCAGGGTGCGGGTGCGCCGCAGGCCCAGGGCGGGGTTGAAGCCCTCCGCGATGGCACGGTCGATGCCACAGGCCAGGTGGTAGAGCCATTCTGTGTCGCCCAGGCTGTGGGCCATGTCCGCGATCGGACAGCGCGTGCAGCGGAGCCTGAGTTCGCCGGGGGCTGATTCCACCTCGAAGACGAAGCCCAGGGCCCGAAGGGGTTCCCACAGGAGGCGAACGAGATCCTGGGCGGTGCGGCTCGCACCGGACTCTCCATGGGCTCTCCACTCCTGGAAGGCCCGTTCCGAGGCCGTCTGAGCGACGATCTCCGAGACTTCGCAGCCGAAGCGCGCCTTCAAGGCGCGCAGCAGCTCGACCTTCTCCTTCGTGTGGTGGAAGTGGACCTTGGCCAGGCGGGCCATCCAGGTCATTTCACGAGCTTGATCCTCAGCGGTCACGGGGACTCCTTTCCCTGCAGGGGGGATAGCGTGATCTCCTCGGCATGCCGGATCATCAACCCAGGTTGAGGAGTCCAGCGCATTCCACCACCCCCGACGGGCCGGCTTTCCGGTTTCTGATAAATGGGTGTGGTCAGCATCCAATGAGGCGACCACTGCTATTGCAGCGGTGCCCCGCGTGAGTCCTTATGCTTCGATCTGTTGCAAAGTTGGGATGTTGCCTGCTTTTCTGCCTGCAGCTCATCGCCCAGGAACAGACCCTTGTCGCCGCTGCGGATCCGTGGCCGCCCTTTCTCGATCCCGCCCACCCCAAGCTGGGCTTGACGGTGGAGCTCGTCCGCGCGGCCTATGCCACCCAAGGCTACAAGGTTGAACTGGCCGTGGTGCCCTGGGCGCGGGCCGAGAACGGGGTGAGGGAAGGCCGCTACGATGTCCTGCTCAACACCTGGATGACGGGAAAGCGGAAGGAATACCTGATCTTCAGCCAGCCCTTTGCGTCCAATGAGATCAAGTTCATCAAGCGGAGAGGTGATCCGTTCGAATTCACGGGGCTGGAAAGCCTGAAGGGCAAGAGGATCGGGGTCATCCGCGGATATGGCTATGAAGAAGCCTTCATCAGCTCCACCCTGTTCGTCCGTGAGGACGTGACCGGCCTCATGGAGAACATCCACAAGCTGCTGGCGAAGCGGATCGACCTCACCCTCGAGGATGTCATCGTCGCGCAGGCCGTGCTGGCGGCCGACGATGCCACCCTGCTGGGCAGGGTCCAGTTCGTGGAGAAGAGCCTTTCGGTCAACCCCCTGTACCTGACCTCCGGCCGGAGCAACCCCCGCGGCCAGGAGCTCATCGACGCCTTCGACCGGGGGCTAGCGCGGATCAAAGCCGACGGCACTTACCAGAAGATCATGAAGCGCTATGGCATCCGCTCAAAGTGAGCGCCGCTTCCGCAACCGGCTCAGCTGCGTGGGCGTGATGTTCAGATAGGCGGCGACGAGATGGAGCGGGATGTCCTTCTCCAGTGTCTGGAACTCGGTTCGGAACGCACGGTAGCGCGCGGCGGCGTCCTCTCCGGCCAGTCGTTCCAGGCGTGTGCAGAGGGCTTCGTACCGCTTCTCCATGCTCCGGCGGGCCAGGGCCCCGAAGGTCGGGTGCTTCGCCTGCAGGGCCATGATGTCGGTGTAGCGGGCCTCCATCACCTGGGCATCGCGAAGGGCCCGGAAGGTGACCAGGCTCTCCTGGTCCGGCTGGAAGGCCCCCAGCAGGAACGAGCCCTCCCCCAGGAAATCCTTCACGAACAGCCGACCATCCGCATGCACCACCTCCATGGTGAAGAGGCCCGAGACCACGAAGCCCAGCCGCGCATCCACCTCCCCCGCGCGGAGGAAGACGCTCCTGCGCCGGATGGGACGCGGGTGAAAGCAGGCCTCGATGTCCTTGACGATACCCGGGTCGAGTCCAAGGCCGCCCAGGTGGGTCCGAAGCGGCGTGGCCATTCAAGTCCGCTTGCAGGCGTGGAAGGCCTCCAGCGCATCGGGGAAGGGGGCCAGGGCCCGCTCGAAGATCCCCAGGGAGTAGGCGATGGTGAGCCCATAGTTGGTCATGGGCACGCCGGCCTCCTTGCAGCGGTGCAGGCGGCTCACCATCTCCTTGCGGTTGCCCGTGCAGTTGCCGCAGTGCACCACCAGCTTGTAGGGGCTCAGGTCCTGGGGGAAGTCCCGGCCCTGCACGTTGGCGAACTCCACCTTGGCGCCCACGTACTGGGTGAGCCAGCGGGGGATCTTCACCCGGCCGATGTCCTCGCCCACCGGGTGGTGGCTGCAGGTCTCAGCGATGAGCACGGTGTCGCCACCCTTGAGCTTCTCGATGCCCAGGGTGCCCCGCACCTGCTCGGCGAGGTTGCCCTGGAAGCGGGCCATGAGGATGGAGAAGGAGGTCATGGGGATGGACTTCGGCACGTCCGCCGCCACCTTCAGGAAGGCTTGGGAGTCCGTCACCACCAGGGCCGGAGGCGTCTTCAGGCGCTCCAGGGCATTCCGCAGCTCCCGCTCCTGCACCACCAGGGCCATGGACTCGGCATCCAGCAAGTCGCGGATGGTCATGACCTGGGGCAGGATCAGCCGGCCCTTGGGTGCCTCCTTGTCGATGGGCACCACCAGGAGGGCCACCTCGCCCGGAGGCACAAGGTCCGCCACCAGCCGCCGGTTCTCGAAGAAGTCGGTGGGGGCCAGCTTCAGCAATCCTTCGCGCACATCGGCCAGCCCCATGCCTGTCAGGGAAGACGCCGCCACCGCCAGGGCGCCCATGCCCTCCACGCGGCTCCGCTCGGCGGCGGAAGGCGTCTGCAGGTCCGTCTTGTTGAACACCACCAGCACCGGCGCCTTGCGGTGCTTCAGCTCGGACAGGAGCGCTTGCTCGAAGTCCCCCCAGGCCCCCGCTTCCGTGACGATGACGCCCAGGTCCACGCGGTCCAGCACGGCCCGGGTTCGGGCAATGCGCATCTCACCCAGGGCCCCTTCGTCATCCACACCCGCCGTGTCCACGAACTGCACGGGGCCGAGGGGCAGCAGCTCCATGGGCTTTTCCACGGGGTCCGTGGTGGTGCCCGCGTAGGCCGAGACGATGGAGACCTGCTGGCGCGTGATGGCGTTCAGCAGGGACGACTTGCCCACGTTGCGCCTGCCGAAGAGGCCGATGTGGAGGCGGAGGGACTTGGGGGTGGATTGCATCAGGGGTTCCCGTCGTTCACGAATCCCCAGGCAGCAAGCCGGGCGGGGAGTTCCCGGAGGTGGTGGATGGTGATGTGTTCTGAGCTTTCACGCGTCGCGTGGCTCTTCTCGTTGAACCACACCGCTTTGATGCCCACGGCATTCGCCGCCGTCACATCCTGTTCGAAATCGTCACCCACCATCACCAGGTGGTCGGCGGGAAGCCCGAGCTGCTCCATGACATGGGCGAAGAAGGGCGGCGAGGACTTCTTGTGGCCCACGGAGCGGAAGCAGAAGATGCGCTCCACATGCTGGGCCAGCCCCCCCATGGCCAGGGCCCGGCGGATCTCGGGCTCCAGGGAGTCCGCGGCGTTGGTGGCCAAGGCGATGCCCGCCCGCCCCGACAGGGTTCGGAGTGTCTCTTCGGCCCCGGGCAGGGGCTCCAGGCGGGGCCAGGTGCACATGGGGCCCGGGAAGTCCAGGGTCCTCATGAGCGTGTCCCCCCAGTCGAACAGGATCCACGGGCGCAGCTTGAGTTTGTCCATACCCGACAAGTCTACGGGGTTCGTGCAGGCCGCCGGAATATGCGGCATACTTCTCATCCCCTTCCCTTGCCAGGTCTCCCCATGTCCAATTCCCAGGATTTGAAGAATTCATGGCTATCGTCCCTTACAGGGCACAAAGAAAAAAACGGCCACGATACGAAGCCCGAAGCCCAGAGACGACTGCACTCCGAGACGCTGGCCGGGGAAAACTACCCGGAACTGAAGTTGCGGCAGACGGAGGCCGAAGCCGTCCCCGCGTCCGAGGCGATCGCTTCCCAGGAGGAACGGCTTGGTGAACTGGTCGCGAGCGGCCGGATCCGAAGCCTCAGCCCTGCCGAGATCGAACCGGTGTTCCGGGAACTCCTGGCGGCGGGGTTCCTGGACCTTTTCATCCGCACCGTGGAGCAGATCCGGGCGGGCCTGGACTCCTCGCTGCCCGATGATCGTCGCTGGGCCCTGGAGGCCGTCAAGGCCCTCATCGACCAGGAGGACCTGAGCCTGGTCCCCTATGGCACGTTGCCGCTGCTCCTGGACTGCGTGGGGCGTCTCCTGGTGAAGGAGGAGCGCGTCGAGCTGCGGGACGCGGCCATCGAGATCACGGCACAGCTGCTGGGCATCGAGGGGGCCCAGGGCGAGCTGGAGAGCGTGCACGCCCACCTCGCCTGGCTGGAACGGACCGCCCGGGCCAGGGGCGCGGAGTACACCGCGCGGATCCTGTCCTCCCGGGCGCTGATCCAACGGTCCCTGACGGCCTATTTCCGGGAGGGGCAGAAGATCTTGAAGGACCGCCTGCTGCCGTTCCTGCAGCTCGCCGGGGAGCCCGGCGCCCGTTCCCTCGTGCAGCTGCTGGACGAAGAGCAGAACCGCCAGCACCGGAACCGCATCCTGGAATTGCTCAAGCTTCTGGGGCCCCTCAGTCTCCCGGCTCTGAAGGAAGGTTTGGTGGCGGGCTCCTGGCATCTGGTACGCAACGCCCTCAACCTCGTGGGGGACATCGAGGAGGCCCAGGCCTTCGAATACATCGTGCCCTGCCTGGACCACGCCGATGCCCGCGTGGTCCGCGCGGCCATCCGCGCCCTCTGGAAGACCGGACGGACCCGGGCGGAACGCTACCTGCTGGAACTGCTGCCCAAGGCCGATGCGGAAGTCCGGGGGGAGATCCTCCAGGGGCTCCTGCAGGCGGGTACGGCCCAGTCCGTGCCCGCCATCGGTTCCCTGGCTGTTTCTGGACCCGAGGAACTGCGGGTCCAAGCCTTGGAGACCCTGGGCCAGCTCAAGTTCGTGGAAGCCCTGCCCATCCTTGAGGGCCAGATCCAGCGCAAGGGCCGGATCTTCAAGAAAGCCGAGCCCATGCCCATCCGCCTCGCCGCCGCCCGGGCCCTCATGGCGATCGGAACCCAGGAGGCCCGCCGGATCCTGGACCAGGTCGTGAAGGACGAGCCCAAGGGCGCCGACCAGGAGGCCTTCCGTCGGATCGCCGCTTCGGCGAGCGGCTGGCGCTGAGGATCTCTGACGACCCGCTGGGCCAGACTAATCCCGGCTGGCTCAACGCTCGAAACAGAAGGGTATGCCGACGGTGGCATGCCTGTTCAGGAAACGATGATGGTCGCGAGGCTCATCCGGGGTGCCGCATTGGTCCTTTCCATCGCGGGACTCGGCCAGGGGCAACCGGTTCCCTTCAACACGGGGGAGTGGGAACCCTTACCTCCGCCAAGCTCCCCGAAAAGGGATGCGCCACGGAGCTGGTGGCGGCGATCTGCAAGGCCGGGGAGATCGATCCGGTCTTCAGCTTCTTCCCTTGGCCCAGGGCGGAAGCCCTGGTGGAGACGGGGGAGGCCTTCGCAGCGTTCCCGTACGCGGCGAATGACCAGCGCAAGGCCACTTTCGACTTCTCGGATCCGATCTTCTACACCGCTCCGAAGTTCATCTACTGCGTTACGGCCAAGGCCTTCGGTTCCCTTAAGGCCTCTTCCCTGGCGGATCTGAAGCCGTATGGTGTGGCCCTTCTCTCTGGCACCTGGACCGAGAAGGACCTGCGGGCCGCGGGCATCCGCGTCCATCTCGTGAACTCCGTCGACAGCGGGGTGAAGATGCTCCGGTCGGGACGCGTGGACTTCTTTGTGGAGGACGAGACCGTGGCCTTCGCGGCCATCGAGCGGGTCTATCCCGGCGAGACGGAATCCTTCAAGTCGCTGCGAAGCACGTTCTGGGGGAAGACCGGAAACCACCTGATCGTCTCGCGCAAGTATCCTGGGGCCTCCGAACTGCTCGACCGGTTCAACAAGGGACTGAAGGAGATCCGGAGAAACGGGACCTACCGGAGGATCACCTCGAAGTACAAGATGGCCACCCAGTAGGCTTCACTCCATCCGCGAGCCCAGGCGGTTCACGGCCTCGGGGCTGGTGAGCTCATCGAACTGCGCGAGGGTGAAGAGGCCCTCCGCCAGGCCCTGCTCCTTGGGGCTCAAGCCGGAGGCCTGGGCTCGGGCCACCAGGCCGCAGGTCCTCTCATAGCCCAGCAGGGGCAGCAGGGCCGTGGCCGAGGCCGTGCCGTTCGCCACGTGGCTGCGGCAGCGGGCCTCGTCGGCCTCGAGTCCTTCCACGCAGCGGCTCCGGAGGATGAAGCATGCGCGGGCCAGCAGGTCGAAGCTCTCCAGGAGACTATGAGCCACCAGCGGCAGGAAGGGCTGCAGTTCGAGGCTCCCCAGGGCGACGGCGAAGGAGAGGGCGTGGTCGTGGGCCATGGCGAGGATGGCCGCCTGCGTGACCGCCTCCGGGATGACAGGGTTCACCTTGCCGGGCATGATGCTGCTGCCGGCCTGACGTGGCGGGAGCCGCAGCTCGCCCAGGCCCGCCTCGGGGCCGCTGGAGAGGAGGCGCAGGTCTCCGCTGATCTTGATCAAGGTGGTTGCGAGGGCCTTCAGGAGGCCCGAGACCTCCACGAAGACATCGGCGTTCTGGGTGGCTTCCACCAGGTTCTCGGCCCGGGCCAGGCCCAGCCCCGTGATCTCCCGCAGCTCGTCCACCACGCGGAAGATGTAGTCGCGAGGCGCGGCCAGTCCCGTGCCGATGGCCGTGCCGCCCAGGTTCACGACGCGCAGCCGCTCCTCGCACTTGGCGAGACGCCAGCGATCCCGGTTGAGGGCCTCCGCGTAGGCGCCCATCTCCCGGCCCAGGGTCATGAGCACAGCGTCCTGCATCTCGGTGCGTCCCACCTTCACGATGTGCGCGAAGGCCTTCTCCTTGGCCTGGAAGGCCTCCTGGAGTCCGAGGACCTGGCGCTCCAGCTCCTTCAGGCCCCAGATGGCGGCGATGCGCAGGGCCGTGGGGTAGGTGTCGTTGGTGCTCTGGTGCAGGTTCAGGTCATCCAGCGGCGACACGCGGCCATAGGTTCCGTGGGGTTCCCCCAGCAGCTCCAAGGCGCGATTGGCGAGGACCTCGTTCACGTTCAGGTTCGTGCTGGTGCCGGCGCCCCCTTGGAGGGCGTCCACCCGCACATCCTCCGTAAGGGTGCCTTCCAGCAGCTCCCGGCAGGCCTGCTCCATGGCCTCCGCCTTGGCCGCCTCGGCCATGTACCCGAGCCCACGGTTGGTGCGCAAGGCCGCCAGCTTGACCGCGCCGAAGGCCCGGGCGAGGCTCCCGTGCACGGGGCGGCCCAGCAGCGGGAAGTTCTCCAGGGCCCGGACCGTGTGGATGCCATGGCGTGCTTCGAGCGGAATCTCCAGGGCACCCAGCAGGTCATGTTCCGTGCGCACCGTTGCAGCCATCGACGTCTCCTGGTCCGACATTGTTCCACGAGATCGCCCGGGACAGGGACCGGCCAGGAGGCCCGCTGACTGGCCCAACGCCCGGGAGATCCGCGGGACACCGCAATCTAGTCGATGGTGAAGCTTCCAAGATCGATCGTGATGTCTGAAGTGCTTCCGTCAGGCGCGACCATGATCGAATCCTTGCGCCTTGTCTCGGAGAGAGCCACTTCGGTGGCCGAAGTCCCGCTCAGCGCGATCGAGACGATGGGATGCTGATCGTCAAAGGTGGCGCTTCCCGTTTTCTGGAAAATGCCCACCTGCAGGTCGCCATCCGCCGCGAGGTCCTTGTACAGCCTGGGCGACGACCCGAGGTCGAGGGCAGTTCCCGGGTTCGAGTAGGTCCCTTCCGGGCCTCCTGCATTGGCCCAGGAGACTCCCGGGGTATCCACGGTCAGATAGAGCGCCACGCCCTTGGCTTTCATTCCCGCCGGGCCATAGAGGTCCAGCACGAGCTTGCCGGCCGTGGAAGCCGGGCTTTTCACGAACCGGTAGTGGGTCGGGGGATCGTCGTCGCCCCCAGGATTGCTGCCGCCGCCAGCGCCGCCGCAGGCCGCGAGCAAAGCCAATGCCATCCCAGCCAGGAACACGTTTCTCGTCTTCATCTCATCCTCCTCAGAATCCCTGGAACCAGAACGCAATGTCCTTGTCGTCCACGACGCCGTCGCCATTAAGGTCGCCGGCCTGGGGCAAGGCTCCGTAGTTCGCGGAAAGGACTGCCAGATCCTTCACATCTGTCTTCCCATCGCTGTCCAGGTCTCGCACGGTGGGGGTCACGGCGAAGGCCTTCAGGCACACGTTCGTCTGGGTGCAGTCGATGGGGCTCGTGACGGTGACCAGGTCCGTCCACGTTTCACCATCTCGGCTGACGAAACTTTCCCCCGGATTGGCTGTCGCCGTATCGGAGCGCATATCCCAGTCCGGCCACTCGATCGGAATGGGCGTCTCGCTAGTGGGATTCGTCACTGTAACGACGATGGCAAATTTCTGCCCTCTGGTCACCGAAACGGGATGATCAAGATCCACCATCCGGTATCCAGGTGCATCGAAGCGGCCCGACTGCGGAAAACCAGATGCAAGCGTACCCGTGGAAGGGTCTGCTCCCACGTCCGTGAGTACACGGATCGCATAAGATGTATTGGCATCGGTTGTATATAAGGAAATGGCGGTGATCCTATCGTCATCCTTAGCGGTGAAGACGTTCGCGAAGGAGGCCGTCGTTGAACTAAACCCGATGCTGCGGAGCCAGCCCAGGGGATCGTACTGGTAGATCCGATCGTAGATCTTCTCGCTGTTCACATAAGCCACGCCATCGAAGATGTGCGAGTCGTAGGACATGTAGAAGTAGCCGCTGTCGCCCCACTCCGTTCCCCAGGAGTTACGGACGATCCACGCCCCGTTCGCAGAGGGTCGGCCTCCCGTGTGGAAGTTCGAGGCCGGGTAGTTATCATCCCATCCCACGATGTCGACCGCGTGATTCGTATCCGTGATGGCGCTGGTGACGTCACGGTAGGCGCGGGTCGCCGGATTGTAGGTGGTCCCCGGAATGCCGTCCACCACGTCCTTTTCGAAATACATGTAGTCGTCCACGGCGATGCCTACGGAAAGTGCGCCATACGTCATCAGGGCCGACTTCACGTCCGCGGGATCAATGATGGGACTTGAGGGATCGGTGTCCCACCACTTGGACCTCACGAACAGCGCCTGCTGGAGCTTGACCCGGGTGGGCTCCCAGCCGCTGGGAAGGGAACTCGCAGGATAGGGGGTGTTGCGCTGGTAGGGGCTGTCGGTTTCATACACGGCTCCCGCTCCTTTGGCGAGGGTCGCGACGGCCATGCCGTCGTATCCGCCGATGTCATAGGGGTTCTCGCCCGACTTGGGCTCCCAGGAATAGCCCGCGAGGGGAGGGCTATAGGGGTCCGTTCCGGGGAACCAATTGAAGGCGAACCAGCCGAGGTGCCATTCGGAGAGATCGGAACCGCCATGCCCTGATTTTAGCTGCGAGGACTCCAGGGACGCCAATGCCGCATGGAGCCAGCAGGACCCCCAGGGGCGCTGGTTCCGGATGGGTGAGACTTGCTGCAGGCTGCGGAGGTCGTAGGCCGCGGGAAAGCCCGCGGCCCGAGCGTGGCGGAAGACCGGACCCTTGGCCGGAGGCAGATCGACCGGCGAGGGCATCCATCCGAAGCTGCGCTTCGGCTTGGCAATCATGCGGCCGAAAAGAGTTGTGGCGTGCCGATCATACCTGAAATGGGCCAGGAATGCGGGATTCACCGGCGAAACGGTCAGAGGCTTGGCCTCGGGACCGGCGGCCCAGGCCGCCCCCACCGAACTGGCGATGGCGAGGAGGAAGGAGAGCTTCTTAAAGGGGCAACTTGGCATGTGCGCTCCGTATGCGGGTATGAGTGAATGGGCCAGGCTCCTCCGGAGAGGCACCTGTGCATCGACCGGAATACCTGTTCACCGCGGTTTACTGCTTGGCCACCTTGATTCCATAGTCACCGGGGTAGGCGTTCTTCTTGCTGTCGGGCACCACGATCACGTAGACCTTCGTTCCAACGGCCTTGATCCGGGCCACGGGCCCCTCGGCCTTGTCGGGCGTCCAACCCCCGTTCTTG
>Ga0129297_10001634_pt1 | contig 11370 bp, 7 predicted proteins | sample I18A1metaG_FD_94708 | JGI IMG/M metagenome (GOLD analysis project Ga0129297, IMG submission 94708) | Lake sediment bacterial and archeal communities from Gulf of Boni, Indonesia to study Microbial Dark Matter (Phase II) - ​I18A1 metaG | ecosystem: Environmental > Aquatic > Freshwater > Lake >... | reverse complement strand
GAATGGTGCGGGCTGGAAAAGCAAGCCGGTACGACATCACCGACTGCGAGGCGGGGCCGGGTTGGATGTCGCCCTTTTATCCTTGAAGGAGGCGCCGTGAACGCGGAAATCATTGCGGTGGGAACAGAGCTCTTGTTGGGGCAGATCGTCGACACGAACTCGGCCCACATAGCCCGCCTGCTGGCGACGGTGGGGTTGGACGTGCACTTCAAGTCCACCGTGGGGGACAATATGGACCGGCTGAAGGCCACCCTGCAGACCGCCTTGAACCGTTCGGACTTCGTCATCACGACCGGGGGCATCGGGCCCACCTTGGACGACCTGACCCGCGACGCGGTCGCCGAAGTGACCGGGCGCCCCCTCCTCTTCCAACCACACCTGTACCAGCAGATCGAGGACTTCTTCGCCAGGGTGGGACGGCGTGTGGGGGAGAACAACCGGCGACAAGCCTACATTCCGGCGGGGGCGATCCCGATCGAGAACCCGGTGGGCACGGCGCCCGGATTCATCGTCGAGGACCGGGGGCGGGCGATCATCAGCGTTCCGGGTGTGCCCCACGAAATGCGGTACTTCATGGATCACAGCGTGATGCCGTACTTGCGGGGGAAGTTGGGCATCTCCGAGGTCATCGTGTCCCGGGTGCTCAAGTTGGTGGGCATCGGAGAGAGCCTCGTGGATGAGCGCCTCAAGGACCTGATTGTGCAGGGGCAAAATCCCACCATCGGCTTGCTCGCCCACATCCAGATCAGCGAAGTGCATGTCCGGTTGACGGCGAAAGCGGAGAGCGAGGCCAAGGCCAAGGCGCTCAATGCCGCGCTCGAAGCGCAGGTGCGCGCCCGGCTGCAGGGATTCATTTTCGGGGCTGATGAGGAAACCTACGAGGGAGTCCTGAGCGGGCTGCTGGTGCGGTCCGGCCTCCGGCTGGCGGTGGCCGAGACCGCCGTGGGGACTTCCGTCATCCAGACCCTGAAGGGGATGGAGGGGAGCCAGGCCTTCTTTACTCTGGGCGTGACCGTGTGTGAGCCGGCGACCGCCGCGAAGCTCCTACCGGGCTCCGCCTTGGCGGAGACCGATCTCACGAGCGCGGCTGCCGCCAAGATGCTCGCCGAGTCGGTGAGGAGTCTTTCAGGCGCCGACTTGGGCGTCGGTGTGACCGGACAGGTGGCCCAGGCGAAGGATCAGGATCACGTGGTGCATATCGCCCTGGCTTTTCGTGGCGGGACGGAGCACCTGGAACAGAAGTGGCCTTTTGCCTTGCGGTATATCGATTGCCGGATGACCAAGACGGCGCTGGCCGAAATCCGAAAATACATATTGAGCAAGGCCTCAGAGTTGAACGAGGGTGGACGCTGAAGTCAAACTCGCGATCGGCCGCTATGGGGTTGGCCTGTAGACGATCGCCTCGCTACCCTCTGGAAATGACCAGTAAAGACGCCGAGCGTCATCTCTTACAAGCTCAAGCTCGACCGCGGTGAAGGGCGTTCCCTGGTAGGCGTACCATAGGCTCTGCATGGGCTTGGTCGCATACCACACGAGCGTTCTGAGGATGTCAAGGAGCCCCGCGAGGAAGCCCTCGGGCTTTGGCCGTATCGAGATGTGCACGCCCTCGCCGAGCATGAGGCGGAAGCTGGAGGGCATGTCCTTGAGCTCAAGCGCCTCGATCTCGAATGAGGGCGTCTTTGCGTCCTCCTCGGAATCTTCCTCCTCTTGTTTCTTGGGCGTTATCGTTTTTCTTTGAGGTTCAACGAGAGCGCTCTTCTTGACGAGCATTAGGGGGGCGATGGGGGGAGGTCCGCCCCAGAGCCTTGAGCCCCCTATCGGAAACTCTTTGAGGGCCATCCCCTTGGCCTTGATCTGCACCTTGTTCTCTTCAAGGTTGAAGATGAAGTAGATATTCGATTTTTCGGCGAGCTTCAGCTCGGACTCCAAGAGTCGATTTTCCTCCGGGAGCCCCGAGAGAGCCGCGCTTGTGGCTACGAAGAGTGCGAACAGGAGAGATATGGCTATCGAAATTGGCTTTGGCTCCGGCCTGCAAGACTAGAACAGGTAGATCCTTGCCCCTACAGGGACGGTCTCGTAGAGCGCCTTCAGGTCTGCGTCGCCGATCCTGACGCAACCGTGCGTAACATTTCTTCCGAGGAGCCTTGTGTACAGGGTGCCGTGGAGGAAATACCCGTTGCCGAATCCAAGGGCGTAGTCCCCAAGAACTCCTGGTTCGGCCCTGTCCTGAATGTTCTTGGGTATGGGCTCGTTCTCCTCGATGAAGGCCCAATCGGGCTTTATCCAGTTGGGCTTCCTGAGCTTGTTTTTTATCGTGAATTCTCCTCGCGGGGTATCAAACACCCATGTCCTTTCACCTGACGGGTCTGCGAGGATGTTGCCGCTTCCGGAGGAGACGACGGCCTTTCTGACGACCTTGTCCCCGTTCTTGATCAGCAGCACGTTCTCAGCCGTGTCTATGACGACGTGCACTCCTTTTGGCCTGAGCTCTTCAAGCCTGGCTTTGAGCGCGCGGTTCTTGGCCTTGAGAGCGGCCCCCGAGGGTTTGTTCTTTTCCGCCCCCCGGGACGGCTCCTTCAAGGCCATGAGATAGCCAGCGCCCTCGACAATGAGGAGGAGGGCGAAGGCCGCTATGAGTGTTGCAATCAGAGCTCTTTTTCTGGATATGACCGTCTTCATTTATAGTCCGCCGAGCGCTTTGGCGATGCCGCTCTTGTGATCGAGCGCGCCGACTATCGTAACGGGGGTGCCCACCCCCACAATGTTATACAGCTCCTCCATCTCAGCGTTTTCGAGCGCTACACAGCCGTAGGTCATGCTGTCTTTGCCCCCGCCATGTATCTCCACAAGTCCGCCGATTCCCACCCGCCTGGATATGATCCCTTTCCGCTTCGCCTCGGCGAATCTGCTTCTGTCCTCCTCGTTGGGATAATTGATGAGGAGCGCCTTATAGTACCGGCTTCTCGGCAATTTCTTGGTGATATAATACTTCCCCTCCGGTGTGGCTCCGTCGCCCGCATGAAGCTTGTCGAGCGAGCCATTCCTTCCCAGCCCTACATCGTATGTCGTGATGGGTTTGCCGGCCTTGTAGAGGATCAGGCTCCGATCAACCTTGCTCACCACTATGGCGTATGCGCCCGCTGCCTTCGAGTTCGCCACCGTCTCCTCGACCCACCTCTGCCACATGGCTACATGTTTCTTGTCCACAAAACGGCTCAGGATCGGGGAGAGCGCGTCCTCCGCTGCACTCAGGTACTCGGGCACCTGGCTGAGTTTCTCCTCGGCCTCAAAAAGCTTTCCTGCATCGTGGAGGGCCCGAGCTTCCCTGAGGAGGATCTCCGCTCTGGTGAGACTTCTCCGTGCGAGACGTCCTTCGTTGATAATGGACGAGAGCCTTCCACTCGTCTCAACCCTGTTTGTGTAGAGCTGAAGCCTGGCCTTGATCGAAGAGGATTTCTCCGCCTTTCTCTCCTCGACTAGTTTCAGGACGCGCTCTCCCTGTGCGAGCACCTTCCTGTATTCGTCCCGCGCAGGCTCATATTGCCGGAACCACTCGAAGCGTGCCTGCTCCTTGAGGAGAAGGTCGTTGGCCTTTCTCAGACCCAACTTGTAGGTGTCGTATTCGGTGGGGGCATAGACAGGTGCACCGGCCCCCCAGAGGCTCTGCTCCTGAACTTCAGCGAGCTTTGCCTCCCGGGGGGGCGGCGTTGCGCTGCAGCTTGCTATGCTGAAAAGTAAGAGCCCTAAGAAGGCTACCCGACGGCACACCAGCAAGAGCCTATTTCTTCCCCGTCTTGGCCATTGCGCCCTTCACCTGCTCGGAAACGCTCGCGGCCTTGTCCTTTATGGCCTGTGCCTTAGTAACGGCGTCTAGAAAATTCCCAGCATCGAAGAGCTTCTGGACCTCGGCAAGACCATCCTCGAGACCCTTCACATCGGCCTTCATGGCCTCTATGTCGGCTTTCGTGCCCTTGCCTTTCGGAGCCTTGGCGAGCAACTTCTTCGCGTCCTCAATGGCAGTCTTGGCCTCTCCCTGAAGCGCCGTAGCTTTCTGCTTGGCCTCTTCCTTCTTCTTGGCGATGGTGCCCTTGAGCGCCTCTGCGTCCGCCGAAACCTTGGTCAGCATATTCTTTGCGTTGTCGTAATTCTTGAACCACTTCTCATCCTGGGCCTTGACCTCACCGAGCGCTTTGTTGAGGGAATCCTGGAGGGCCTTCGCCTCTGCAGGGGCGTACTTGGCCCCATCCCCGGCTACTGCCGCGCTCGTCGCGGCCTTTGCCTTCTCGATGTCCTCGGTCGGCGCTTTTGCACAACCCACCACAAAGAGGAGAGCGAGCACCACGAGGCCAAGTGCAGAAACCTTCCAACCGCCTTTCATCTCCCGTGTCCTCCTAAATAAGAAGTAAGGTGATTGTGATTTGGTGGCAGAGCCACGCCTTTTGGGCATCGCATACATGCCGCCAAAAGGGAACCTGGAACCCCAGGTAAGGTGAACTCCGGATCCGACCGGACACCCGTATTCCCCAACGGTTGCGTAGTTTCCACCGTCGGAAGGCGTCTGTCAAGCGGAATTACGAATTCGCCCTAATTTGTCATAGTCGTGAACGCGATTTCGCACCAGCGGGCACCAGGCGCTTGGAGGGCTCTAGGTGTCCCCCATGCTCGACCCTCCTTGAGGATCCCAAGCCTGTCTGGATTTGCCGCATCTAGCCGTTCTCCGCTCTATTGAACCCTGCACATAAATGTGTAATAGTACGTCGGGAATTCCTCCGAAGCTCTTGGAGGGGGGGCAGTGACGCCCAATCCGGGTTTGCATCGCTATTATGGCCGGCTTGAACGAGTTCTTAAGGGCACCGCTCTTCGCCTTAAGCTACTGATCACCCTTGAATTCCTTCTCCAACTGGTCTCCATTGTTCTCCTGATTCTCCTCGGAAGCCTTTTCGACCAGGAAACCAAGGGGGTATTTCCCTACCTTCCCTTTGCCTATTATCTCCTGGCCCTGATCTGCTTGCTCTTGATGATGCTGTTGGGACTCTGGAGAACCGCCCCCGCCCTGTCCATTCAACGTGTCGCCAGAGCATTGGAAGAAAGGTTTCCCCACCTCAGGGATGACGTAAGCAACTCCCTTCTCCTCTTCCATGAAGCCAACGGGCAAGCAGAAGCCGCTTCTGGTCCGCAGAAGATTTCGGAGCAGTTGATCACAGCCCACGTGCGAAAGACGGCGGAGGAGCTCTCGCGAGTTGATCCCAGGCAGATCGTCAACTTCAGAAAGGCTCTCCGACATTTCAGGCTCCTGCTTCCCCTCCTTGTGGCTTTCACGGGTGTCCTTGTCTTGGACCCCCAACTCCTGAACCGCTCGCTCGCCTTTATCCTCCATCCGCTTTCCGCCCTCCCGGCACGCCAGACCTTCATTTCCGTCGAACCGACACCAGCAATCGTTTTGCGAGGCACCCCGCTCGCCTTCAAGGCAAGGGCGACAGGCTATATTCCGGACCGCCTTGCGCTGATGCTCTGGCCAGAGGATAGTGAGGCCATTCGCCTCGATATGGAATTGGAGGGAAGTGGGACTTTCGCGCATCGGATCGGTTCGGCCCAGGCCTCCTTGCGATACCAGGTTTCCAGCGGCCGGGCCCACTCTCCCCTCTACAGCGTCAAGGTTGTGGATGCGCCCGAGATCGGGAAAATGCGGCTTACGTTGATCCCTCCCGACTACACGCGCCTCCCCTGGGAAGTCAGAGAGGGGGGCCACATCGAAGCGCTGAAGGGAACAGTCGTGAATCTGGAGGCCCATGCGACGAAAGTGGTGACGGAGGGCAAGCTGATCCTGAATCAGCGAGACCAACTTCCGCTCACAGTCGACGCCGATCGGTTTAAGGGAAATCTGCTCGTGTACTATCCGGGCAGCTATTCCTTGTGGATCAGGGATGAACTTGGCTTCGAAAATTCCAATCCCATCCAGTACAGGATCCATCTGATTCCGGATAGGTATCCGGAAGCGCAGATCGTCAGTCCCACCGATGATCTCGAGGTGGCGGGGAACGAGATCGTCCCCATTCTGTATTCCGCGCGAGATGATTTCGGCCTGACGGCTGTCAGGCTGATCTACCAGATGGGTGGAATGGAGCGATCCATCAGCCTGAAGAGTCCCAAAGATAGTCGATCCGTAGGGCCAGAACTCTTCAAGTGGGATCTGGCTGGCCTGGCATTGACCCCGGGAGACCGGGTGGCCTTCCGCCTTGAGGTATGGGACAACGACGCGGTCTCGGGGCCCAAGGCAGGCTACTCCAAGACACTCACGCTGCGCATGAGGGATGAAAAGGATCGGGCCGCCCAGGAGGTAGAGCGAGCCCGCGAGATCGCGGACGGGCTGCTCGACCTTTTGGCCGATCACCTGGAAGAGCGCAAAGACCGAAAGGCTTTCTCCGATGAGATCGCCAGGATCATGGAAAAGGTCGATAAGCATCTTGAGCGGCTGGGAAGGGAAAAGATTGAGCGGTTCGACCTGGAGTCCCTGAAGCGGAACCTGGCCACCCTGAACAGAAGAATTGACGAGCTGCCCAAAGAGACGATCACGCAAGAGATGGAGCGATTGGCCCTTCTCGCCGAGGATCTCGCCAAGAAAGCCAGGATGCATGAGGTGGAGGCCCTTGCCCGCGAGATCAGGAGCCGACAGATGCGGCTGATCGAAGCCCTGCGCGAGCAGAAGGGACCTCTCACCCCCGAGGCCCTCCAGGGCCTGTTGAAGGAGCTGGAGAAACTGAAAGAGCTCGTCTCTCAAGTCATGGAGGCGTTGAGCAGGATGGCCTCCCAGCTTCCCGATGAGTTCATCAACAGCCCCGAGCTCAGCGGGATGGATTTCCAGGACCTGTTCAAAGACCTCGAGGAGATCGCACGGAAACTGTCCGCCGGAGATCTGGCGGGGGCCCTCGAAGCCGCGCAGAGGCTCCTCCAAGCGCTGTCTGAGATGATGGCCGCGATGGCCAGGGCCGGGGGCCAGGCGAACATGGGCTCTTCCGACCGACTGCAATCGGAGATGTCTCGTCAGGCCAGCGAGCTAGAAAAAATACTGGCGGAGCAGAAAGAGATCCTTGCCGGCACGGAGTCGCTCGACCGGGAGTTGAAACGCGCGACCGAAGCGGAGACCGAAAAGAGGCTCAACCGGATGATGTCCCGTCTCCAGGAGACAATCGAGCGTTTGCGGCGCTGGCTCCCTTCGGAGCAGAGGGATTCCTTGACGGAAATGGAAAGGCTTCTCAAGGACGGGCAGATCGAGAGACTCTCAGAGCTCGCGAGAAGCCTGGAGAAGGAACTGGGGGGAAGGCCGGATGCCCAGAGACTTGTCGATGAACTCCTGGCGATGACGAAGGAACTGATCCCTGATCCACGTGAGGCCTTGACGGGAGAGAGCAGAGAGGAATTTCCTCGTCTTACCTCCCGTCAGGAGAAGCTCCGGGATAGGACCAAGGGTCTGGGAGAAACACTGGAGAGGCTGTCGCAACTTTTCCCGGGGATGGATACGGAGATCCTCAACGATCTCAAGGAGGCGACGAGTTCGATGGGCAGAGCCTCTGGAAGATTGAGGGGCGAGGATGCTCCCGGCGCCATCCCCCCAGAGCAGGAGGCGATGAGAATTTTGACCCGGTCGCAACAGGCCATGCAGCAGATGGCCCAGCAGATGGCCGCGCGCATGCAGGCAAACCGTTGGGGACACCCCTGGGGGTATGATCCCAGACCCGGATGGTATTACGGACCCTGGATTCCCATGCCCACCTTGCCTCAGCCAGAGGTGAGGCGACCCAGGGAGCCCGGCTATACAGGCATTGACAGGGAAGAATTTGATCCTCCCTCCAAGGATGCCTACAAAGCGCCCCAGATCTTGAGGGAGAAGGTGATGGAGGCCCTGAAGGGGAATATCCCCTCCCAATACCGGAGGGACGTGGAGAGGTATTTTCGAGGTCTGACAGAATGAAAAAGCTCACCGCCGTTCTTGCAGCGTTGGTCCTTTTGCAGCTTTCTGTTGTCGTGCGCCATGTTTTGGCAGCCGCCACATCGGAGACGCTTCAGGCGCTCCAGGTGAAGCTGGAGCGCTGGAACGTAGAGGAGGTCTGGCCCGAGGTCCAGGGGGCTCTCGCGAAGCACCCTCAGGATCCGAACCTCTTGGAGGTGGGGTCGCATATTGCGTTCTTACGGGGCGATTACCAGGAATCCCTTAAATTGATTAGGCGATCCATGGAGGTGGGCGGAGAGGAGGAGACACGGAAGGGATTCGCCCTCTTCATCGACCAGACGATCAATGTCCTGGCCCCGTACAAACGATACGAAACACCCCATTTCATCATCAGGCTGGATGAAAGACAGGACGGCATCCTGGTTGACTATCTCAGCGCCGGACTGGAAGACACATACAAGGTTATGGCGCAGCAGTACGGATTTCGACCCAAGGAGAAGGTCAGGGTTGAGCTCTTTCCCGATGCAAGGGCCTTCTACCTTGCCTCCACGCTCTCGGTCCGCGACATCGAGGTGACGGGAGCTGTGGGCTTGACCAAATTCAACAAGCTGCAGTTGCTATCCCCCCGAGCCCTGGTCCATGGCTACCGGTGGCTGGATGCGATCAGCCATGAGTATATGCATTTCCTGATTGTGAAGATGACGTCGAACAACGCGCCCATCTGGTTCCACGAGGGGCTGGCAAAACACGAGGAAACCCGCTGGCGAAATGGTCCTGCGTACCTTTCTTCCTTTTACCAGACTCTGCTCGCCCAGGCCCTTGCGGAGAAGAGGCTGATCAAGTTTGAAAAGATGGAACCCTCGCTGATCCACCTTGAAACGCCCGAAGAGGTCCAGCTTGCCTATGCCCAGGCCGCCTCGGCCATCGAGTTCATCATTGCCACCGCTTCCCGTGAGGGACTCAGGAAGATCATGGACCGGGTGGCTCACACGACGAGGCAAGGAGCGGGTGAGGCCATCAAAGAGGTTCTGGGGGTGGAGTTTTCCGAGTTTGAGAGAAGATGGGAGGAGTACCTGAGGCTCAAACAGCTTACACCCGTGGCCGGCGCGACGATGCATCGCTACAAGGTCAAGGAGGGAAAGGCTGACGAGGAACGGATGGACTTGGAGGAGATCAAGTCGTTGGTGGCGAGGAACCGCGCCCACCTCGGCGACAGACTGAGAGAGCGGGGGCGTGCTGCTGCCGCTGTCCTCGAATACCGAAGAGCTCTGGCGGAGACGCGGGATTCTGTCCCCGTCATGAACAGACTTTCCTCCGCCCTCATCGAGGCGGGCCGGGATGAGGAGGCGCTGGATATCTTGAAGCGGCTTGTCGCGTTATCCCCCGATCATCCTACGCCATACGCCAAACTCGGCCAGATCTATTTGACGCTGAAGGATTTCCCGCGGGCCAAGGAAGCCTTTGAAGAGTCCATCCAGATCAATCCATTCAATCCCGAGGTGCATGTCGGGCTGGCCAAGGCCTACGCCATGCTGGGAGACAACGTGGGGGCCGCGAAAGAGAGCGACATCGCTCGTAGGCTACGCAGATGAGAAAAGCGACGGAAGCTGACGAAGAGTATCAGTTATCGAATGCGGACCTCGCCCAGGTGGAGGAGATGGGGAGGAAACGGTCCGAGATCATTTCGGAGATCAAGAAAGTCATCGTGGGTCAGGACACGGCAATCGAAGAGATCCTCATCGCCCTTTTCTGTCGCGGCCACTGCCTGCTCGTGGGTGTCCCAGGCCTGGCCAAGACCCTGTTGATCTCCACCCTGGCTGGGATCATGGAGCTCAAGTTCAACCGGGTTCAGTTCACGCCCGACCTGATGCCGTCCGACATCACGGGAACCGATGTCCTCGAAGAGGCAGTGGGGAGCAGGCAGCGGATGTTCCGGTTCATCAGGGGTCCCATTTTTGCGAACATCCTCCTGGCGGACGAGATCAACAGGACGCCTCCGAAGACGCAGGCTGCGCTGCTGCAGGCCATGCAGGAATATAAGGTGACGGCCGGCGGCGTGACCCATTATCTCGACCTCCCCTTCTTTGTCCTCGCGACGCAGAACCCCATCGAACAGGAGGGAACGTACCCCTTGCCCGAAGCCCAGCTCGACCGGTTCATGTTCAACATCGACATCAACTATCCGACCCGCGAGCAAGAGATGGAAATCGTGGCCTCGACGACTTGCTCCTACCAGCCCGCGCTCGAAAAGGTCATCCATGCCGACAAGATCCTGGAGATGCAGAACCTGGTGAGAAAGGTGCCTGCCTCTTCGCACGTCATCGGGTATGCGGTGAGGTTGGTGCGTTCGTCACGTCCCAAGGAAGCCGAGGCCCTTTCCTTTGTCAAAGAATGGACGGAGTGGGGGGCTGGGCCCAGAGCGTCGCAGCATCTCATCCTGGCGGCAAAGGCGAGAGCGGTCATGCACGGGCGGTATGTCGCATCCGTGGAGGATGTCAAACCCGTGGTGCCACCTATCCTGAAACATCGCATCATCGTGAACTTCAAAGCCCAAGCGGAAGGCATCTCCTCGCTGGATATCATCGACCGGCTCATGCACGAGGTGAAGCCTTGAACTATTTCGACCCAAAGGTCTTGGCCAGGGTGAAGAGCCTCTACCTGAGGGCGAAGTTCGTGGTGGACGGCGTGATGGTGGGAATCCATGCCTCCCAAGCAAAGGGGTTGAGCTCCGAATTTGAGGAGCACCGAGGATACGCCCAAGGGGACGACACGCGCCATATCGACTGGAAGGCCTATGCCAAATTCGACCGCTATTTCATCAAGGAGTATCGCGAAACCACGAACCTAAGGGCCTACCTCGTCGTGGACTGCAGCTCGTCGATGAGGTATGCCTCGGATGGGGTCAGCAAGTTCGACTATGGTTCAACATTGGCCGCCTCGCTGGCGTATCTGATGCTGAAGCAGCAGGACGCCGTCGGTCTGATCACCTTCGCCGACAAGATCAGGAAGATGATCCCCCCCAAGGCCGTTCACGACCACCTCTTCGCCATTGTGAAGGAGCTGCAAGAGACGACGCCTGAGGGTGAGACCTCTGCGGCCTCCGTTCTCCAAGATCTGGCTGCCTCTCTGAAGAGGCGGGGATTAGTGATCTTGATATCCGACCTTCTCGATAGACCTGAGGAGGTCGCCAAGGGACTGAAACAGATCCGTTCCCGGGGAAGCGAGGCCATCGTCTTCCACTTGCTGGACAAAGCGGAAGTGGAATTCCCCTTCAAGGGGCCTTCCCTGTTTCAGGATATGGAGGAAGACCTGAGAGTCCTGGCGGATCCTCTGGTGATTCGATCGGCCTACCTTGAGACCCTGCGCTCGCTCATGGACGGATATCGACAAGCCTGCGTTTCTCACCAGATCGACTACGCATT
>Ga0129297_10001632_pt1 | contig 11376 bp, 9 predicted proteins | sample I18A1metaG_FD_94708 | JGI IMG/M metagenome (GOLD analysis project Ga0129297, IMG submission 94708) | Lake sediment bacterial and archeal communities from Gulf of Boni, Indonesia to study Microbial Dark Matter (Phase II) - ​I18A1 metaG | ecosystem: Environmental > Aquatic > Freshwater > Lake >... | reverse complement strand
CTCCCCACCCCGGAAATCGGGGAGGTTGAGGGTCGTGTCGGCCGAGATCACCCCCACCAGGGTCACCCCGGGGAAATCGTGCCCCTTGGCGATCATCTGGGTGCCGATGAGGATGTCGATCTCCCCCCCCTCCAGCTTTTTCAGGATGCGGGAGTGCCCCCCCTTGCCGGAGGTGGTGTCCCGGTCCATCCGCCCTACCCGTGCCCCGGGGAAGAGGGCGGCGATCTCCTCCTCCAGCCGCTCCGTCCCCAGGCCGAGGAGGCCGATCTCCCCCCCGTCGCAGGCCGGGCAGACGGACGGGGCCGGGACCGAGTGGTCGCAGTAGTGGCAGATGTGCCGCCGCCGCTGCTGGTGGTAGGTGAGGGTGACGGAACAGTTGGGACAGCGGAGGACCGCGCCGCAGTCGCGGCAGACCAGCCAGGTGGCGAAACCCCGCCGGTTGAGGAAGAGGAGGGACTGCCCCCCCGCGTCCAGGTTCTCCCCCAGGGCCGCGGCAAGGGGGGGGAGGAGGGTCTCCTTCCCCCTCCCCCGCTGGTCCAGGAGCATGGTCTCCGGCATGGGGCGGTCGTTCACCCGGGAGGTCAGGGTCAGCTCCCGGAGCTTCCCCTCCCGGGCGGCATGGACCGTGGTCACCAGGGGGGTCGCCGAGCCGAGGAGCACGGTCGCCCCCCGCTGTTTCCCCAGTACCAGGGCGAGATCCCGGGCATTGTAGCGGACCCCGTCCCCCTGCTTGTAGCTGGCCTCGTGCTCCTCGTCCACCACGATCATCCCCAGGTTCTCCAGGGGGGCGAAGAGCGCCGAGCGGGCGCCGATGACGATGGCCACCTCCCCCCGGCGGATGCGGCGCCACTCGTCGTAGCGCTCCCCAGGGGAGAGCCCGCTGTGGAGCACGGCGATGCCGCAGGCGAAGCGGCGACGGAAGCGGCCGACCAGCTGGGGGGTGAGGGCGATCTCCGGGACCAGCACCAGGGCGCTCCTCCCCCCTTCCAGGAGGCGGGCGATCGCCTGGAGGTAGACCTCGGTCTTGCCGCTGCCGGTGACGCCATGGAGGAGGAAGGGGGCAAAACCGCCGCGGTCGACGGCGGCAGCCAGCTCGTCCAGGGCTCTCCGCTGTTCGGCGTTGAGTTCGTGGGGGGTATCCCGGCCAAACTCCTCCCGGTGGAACGGGTCACGGTAGACCTCCCGCGTCTCCACGGTCACCAGCCCCAGTTCGGCCAGGCGCTGCAGGCCGGCACCGCAGGGACCGAAGCGCTCCCGGAGCAGGGAGGCGGAAGCCCCCCCCGCGGAAACGATGAATGCGAGCAGCTCCCGCGCCTTCCCCTTGAGGGAGGGGGCGGGCTCCCTGCCGCTCGGCAGGTACTGCCGCTCCTCCTTGCAGCGGACCCCCCGCGCCAGGACCTCCTCCGCCACGATCGAGCCGTCGGGTGCCGTCACCGCCGTGCGCCGCCCCATGACCGTCAGCCCCGCGGGGAGCGCGGTCCGGATCACCTCCCCCAGGGGGGCGAGGTAGTAGGCGGAGATCCAGCGGTAGAACTCGATGTCGGGGGGGGCGAACAGGGGCTCCTGGTCCAGGAGCTCGATGACCTCCTTCGTCCCGCCAGGAGGGGGGGAGGGGGAGACGCCGAGGATGTAGCCGGTGACGGTGCGCCGGCCGAAGGGGACCAGCACCCGCACGCCGGGGAGAGCCCGGCCGGCGAGGCGTGCCGGGACGGCATAGCTGAAGGTCTGCTCCAGGGGGAGGGGGATGGCGACGTCGATGATGAGGTGCGTAGCGTGCATAACGGTAAGCGGCGGCAGCGCGCCGCGGGGATGGCGGGAAGGGGCCGGGGGCTAGTCGAGCTGGATCCGCTTGGCCCCCTGCAGCGCCTTCAGCGCCTCGCCGGCCATCTCCCGGGCCAGGCGTTTGGCCAGCTTCTCCCGCTCCACCGCCAGGGTCGAATTGTCGTGCTCGAAGAAGCCCTCCAGGGGGATCTCCTTCTCCCAGAGGAGCTCACGGGAGCGGACCCGGTAGATCCGCAGGCGGGAGCTGACCCTGAGCTCGGTGGCGCAGCAGCCGGCATTCTCCAGGTAGCTCCAGATCTCGCCGGTGAGATAGACATGGGCCGGGGAGAGGACTTTCTCCACGTCGCTCAGGTTTTCCTTGATGATGGCGAACAGGGTGAAACCGGCCTTGGTCCGGCTTTCGTTCAGGTCATCGACGAAGTCGTTGAACACCGTCTCGGCAAAGGTGTCGGGGACGAGGATGTTGTTGAAGGGGAGGACCGGCAGCATCGTCTGGCTCTGGGAGATGGAGTAGGCCGGCGACACCAGGGCGGCCCGGCTGCCGCCGCACCCCCCCGCGAGCACCAGCGCCAGCAGGCACACGGCCCGGAACAGCACTTTCCCCCCTGTCAGGGGCAAGGACGCGATTCTCATTTCCGTTTCGCCACCTCTTCTTCGTAGAACTTGCGGTACAGGATCTCCCACTCCCGGCTCCCCGGCACCTTGGCCTGGGAGTAGGAGGCGAGCTTCTTGCGCACCACCTGGTCGATCTCCTCCGCCAGGGCGAAGAAGGCGGCAATGGACTCCTTCACCGTCAGGAGGGAGCGGGGCTCGTCGGGAAAGTCGGCCAGGTCGTTCTTCCAGAGGCTGTCCACGACCCGGTGGGCCAGGTGGGAGATGCGGTCTTCGGATATGTGCACGGGTAATCCTCCAGGCTCTGCTGTGTGCCCTCCGGACAGTCGTCAGAGGACGATCTTCCGGTCCCGGGCCAGCTTCTCCTTGATCATGCGGAGCATCTTGTGGCGGTCGATGGCGGCGGCACCCTTCCCCAGGGCCTTGAGGTTCTCCTCGAGGATCCGCTCCGCATCCCGCTCCAGGGTGGCCTCACCCTGCAGGTCCGCGCTGATGGCCCCCTTGATGGCGGAGAGGAGCGCTCCCCGTTCCGCCTTGAGCACGATTTCGCCACGGGCGGCCAGGTCGTTGAGGATCTTCTCGCCGAGGCGGTGAATCTGTTCTTCCTTGAGATGCATGTCACACCCGCCCTGCTTTGATATGCGGCGGCATCATTGTACTTGATGGGCGCCAAAATGCAACAGGGATAAGAGGGGGGAGTTGACCGCCCGCACCCCGGCTGCTATTGTTGGAGACAGCCATCACCGGCGAAACGCCGTCAAGGAGAGAATCCATGCTCATCGTCATGCACCACAAGGCAGGGAGCAAGCAGATAGAGGCCGTCACCAAGGCCATCGAGGCCATGGGGCTGACCGCCGCGCCGATTCCGGGGAGCGAGCGGACCGCCATCGGCGTCCTGGGGAACAAGGGGTACGTGGACGACACCACCATCCGGGACCTGCCGGGGGTCAGCCAGGTGATCCATGTCTCCAAGCCGTACAAGCTCGTCTCCCGCGACTTCCACCCCCGCAACACCATCGTCAGGGTGGGGAACGTGGAGATCGGCGAGGGGAAGCGGCCGATCATGGTGGCCGGCCCCTGCGCGGTGGAGAGCGAGGCCCAGATCCTCAAGACGGCCCGGGCCGTGAAGAAGGCGGGGGCCGACCTCCTCCGGGGCGGCGCCTTCAAGCCCCGCACCGGCCCCCACACCTTCCAGGGGCTGCGGGAGGAGGGGCTGCGGCTCCTGGTCATGGCCCGGGAGGAGACCGGACTCCCCATCGTCACCGAGGTCATGAGCCCGGACACCGTCGGCCTGGTGGCGGAGTCTGCCGACCTGCTCCAGATCGGCGCCCGGAACATGCAGAACTTCGACCTCCTGCGGGAGGTGGGGAAGATCAAGAAGCCGGTGCTGCTGAAGCGGGGGATGAGCGCCACCCTGGAGGAGTTCCTCGCCGCGGCCGAATACATCCTGGCCGAGGGGAACCCCCACGTCATCCTCTGCGAGCGGGGGATCCGCACCTTCGAGACCGCCACCCGCAACACCCTCGACCTCTCCATCGTCCCGCTCATCAAGGAGATCTCCCACCTGCCGGTCATGGTCGACCCCTCCCACGCCACGGGGAAGCGGAGCCTGGTCGCCCCCATGTCCAAGGCGGCCCTGGTCGCCGGCGCCCACGGCGTGCTGGTGGAGGTGCACCCGGAGCCGGAGAAGGCCCTCTCCGACGGACCCCAGTCCCTCACCTTCGGAGGGTTCGAACACCTGATGGCGGAGCTCGGCCGGCTGAACGAATACCTGGGCTTCGGCCCGGAGAAAAGACCTTGATTTATGGCCGGTGCCCCTTTAGAATGAAGATAGCCTAAGAAGATGCTCTCTGTCATGCCCGTGAGGCCGCAACACCCTGGCGGAATATTTTATAAACAGGGGGGCTTTTTCAGCCGTGGTGTGCTGCCCCATCGCGCGGGAATTGCCTGAAGCGGCTTCTAGTCCCCCACCTAATAGGAACTCGCCCAGAGGTCCTTTGGCCCACGACATCACGGAGAGCAGTTACGGAAAGAGGCCGGCATTTGCCGGCCTCTTTTTTTGCGAAAAAGCGGCAGTTCTGTCGCAATTTATTGATTCTTTCCCATATTTTGCTATAGTTAACAACTTTCCGGTCATATTTCCCGTTAGAGGTCAGTCATATGCAGGAATTCATCGACAAGGCCAACACCCTCATGGAGGCGCTGCCGTACATCCGCCGCTTCGCGGGGAAGACGGTGGTCATCAAGTACGGCGGCCATGCCATGGCCGACGAGGCGCTGAAGGAGTCCTTCGCCCTCGACGTCATCCTCCTCAAGTCCCTGGGGATCAACGTGGTGGTGGTCCACGGCGGCGGCCCCCAGATCAACGAGACCCTGAAGCGCTACGGCATCGTCTCCGAGTTCGTCCGGGGGATGCGGGTCACCGACGCGGCGACCATGTCGGTGGTGGAGATGGTCCTCACCGGCCAGGTCAACAAGGAGGTGGTCGGCTACCTCAACCAGCACGGCGGCCGGGCCGTCGGCCTCTCGGGGAAGGACGGCAACCTCCTGGTCTGCGAGAAGATGCTCCAGGAGGTGAAGAACGACGACGGTTCCGTCGAGACGGTTGACATCGGCTATGTCGGCACCGTGGTCAAGGTGAACCAGGAGCTGATCCAGACCCTGGAGCACGGCAAGTTCCTCCCGGTCATCGCCCCCGTGGGGGTCGGCGCGAACGGGGAGAGCTACAACGTCAACGCCGACCTGGTGGCCGGCCGGGTGGCCGGTGCCCTCAAGGCGGAGAAGCTGATGCTCCTCACCGATGTGGCCGGGGTGAAGGACAAGAGCGGCAACCTGATCGGCAGCATCCCCCTGGCCGACGTGCCGGGTCTGATCGACGACGGCACCATCTCCGGCGGGATGATCCCCAAGGTGGAGTGCTGCGTCGATGCCCTGAAGGACGGGGCAAAGAAGGCCTACATCGTCGACGGCCGGGTGAAACATTCCGTGCTGCTGGAGATATTCACCGATGTCGGCGTGGGAACGGAGATAACACCATAACCGTGCTACTCACGCCATCTTGGCGCCGTCCTCGAATCTCTTCTTGTGCGGCGTAGCAGTCCCTCTCTCTATCTCTCCCCCAAAGGGGGAGAGTACTCATTGCCCTCTCCCTCCGGGAGAGGGATAGGGTGAGGGTGGCTACGCCTCCGCGAGAGCTTCTGCGGATGCACCAACCTGACGCGACTACCACGGTTACGAGGGAAAGACAATGAACTCACAAAAATGGATTGAACGGTCCGATAACGTTATCATGAAGACCTACGGCAGGTACCCCATCGTCCCGGTCCGGGGTGAAGGGTGCCGGCTCTGGGACGCGGACGGCAAGGTCTACCTGGACTTCCTCGCCGGGGTGGCGGTCAACAACCTGGGGCACTGCCACCCGAAGGTGGTGAAGGCGATCCAGGAGCAGGCGGCCACCCTCATCCACTGCTCCAACTACTACCAGATCCCCCAGCAGATCGAGCTGGCCGAGCTCCTCTGCTCCCTCTCCTTCGCCGACCGCGCCTTCTTCTGCAACTCCGGTGCCGAGGCCAACGAGGCGGCCATCAAGCTGGCCCGGAAGTACAGCCGCGACACCACCGGCGAGCCGGACCGCTACGGCATCATCACCGCCGCCGAGTCGTTCCACGGCCGGACCATGGCCACGGTCTCGGCCACCGGCCAGGAGAAGGTGCAGCGCTTCTTCGACCCCCTGCTCCACGGCTTCACCCACGTCCCCTTCAACGACATCGACGCCATGGCCGCGGCGATCAACTACAACACCTGCGCCGTCATGCTGGAACCGATCCAGGGCGAAGGGGGGGTGAACGTCCCGGCCGCAGACTACCTGCAGAAGGTGCGGGAGCTGTGCGACAAGCACAACCTCCTCCTCATCCTGGACGAGGTCCAGGTGGGGATGGGGCGGACCGGCAGGCTCTTCGCCCACGAATACTTTGGCATCACCCCGGACATCATGACCCTGGCCAAGGCCCTGGCCGGCGGCGCCCCCATCGGCACCATGCTGGCCCGGGAGGAGATCGCCGCGGCCTTCGTCCCCGGCACCCACGGCTCCACCTTCGGCGGCAACCCGCTGGTCTGCGCCGCGGCCATCGCCACGGTCCGGACCATCATCGAGGACGGCATCCTGAACCGGACCGAGGAGATGGGTGACTACCTCCTGGGGGAACTGGAGGCGCTGGGGGCAAAGTTCCCGGCCATCGTCAAGAACGTGCGGGGGATCGGCCTGATGATCGGCATGGGGCTCCACATCCCCGGCGGCGACATCGTCAAGAAGGGGCACGAGAAGGGGCTGCTCCTCAACGTCACCCACGACACGGTCCTCCGTTTCGTGCCGCCCCTCACGGTGACCAAGGCCGAGGTGGACGAGATGATCGGTATCCTGACCGGAATTTTTGCGGAGGTAGCACCATGAAACGTGATTTTCTGGCCCTGAGCCAGTTCAGCAAGGACGAGCTGGACAACCTTTTCGCCCTCACCGCCGAGCTGAAGCTCCGCCAGAAGCAGGGGGTCGAGCACTCCCTCCTCAAGGGGAAGAGCATCGCCCTGATCTTCGAGAAGTCGTCCACCCGCACCCGGATCTCCTTCGAGGTCGGGGTCTACCAGCTGGGGGGCCAGCCCCTGTTCATCTCCTCCGGCACCTCCCAGATGGGGCGGGGTGAGCCGATCAAGGACACCGCCCGGGTCATGGCCCGCTACTGCGACGGCGTGATGATCCGGACCTACGGCCAGGAGATCGTCGACGAGTTCGCCGCCTACTGCGACAAGCCGGTCATCAACGGCCTCACCGACAAGTTCCACCCCTGCCAGATCATGGCCGACCTCTTCACGGTCATGGAGCACAAAGGGGGGTACGAGGGGCTGACCTACGCCTGGATCGGGGACGGCAACAACATGGCCAACACCTGGATCGAGGCGGCGGCCATCCTCGGCTTCGAGCTCCGCCTCGCCTGCCCCAAGGGGTACGAGCCCGACCCCGGCGTCATGGAATGGGCGAAGGGGAAAGGGGCGAAGCTCCTCCTCACCACCAACCCGAAGGAGGCCGTAGCGGGCGCCGATGTCCTCAACACCGACGTCTGGGCCAGCATGGGGCAGGAGGCGGAGCAGAAGGTGCGGGAGCAGGCCTTTGCCGGCTACTGCCTTGATGACAGCCTCCTTGCCCTGGCGAAGCCGGACTGCCTCGTGCTCCACTGCCTCCCGGCCCACCGGGGGGAGGAGATCAGCGACTCGGTCATCGAGGGGAAGAACTCGGTGGTATGGGACGAGGCGGAGAATCGCCTGCATGTGCAGAAAGCCATCATGGCATCACTCATCACATAGGAAGGAGCGCCGCTTTTCCGCCAGCTCGGCGTTGCCATGCGGAAACTCCTTGTGCGGCGTAGCGCTGCTACGCCTCCGCGGGTTCCCTCTGGCGCCTTGATCTGACGAAAAATCGACGCTCCGCTAGATAATGCTAGATACCCTTGCTAACCATACGAAAAGGAGATCCCATGGCCAAGAAACCCGAAGTGAACAAGATCGTCCTCGCCTACTCCGGCGGGCTTGACACCTCCATCATCCTCAAGTGGCTGAAGAACGAGTACGGCTGCGAGGTCATCACCTTCTCCGCCGACCTGGGCCAGGGTGACGAGCTGGAGCCGATCCGCGACAAGGCTTTCGCCACCGGCGCCGACAAGGTCTACATCGACGACCTGAAGGAAGAGTTCGTCAGGGACTTCGTCTACCCCATGTTCCGGGCCAACGCCATCTACGAGGGGCACTACCTCCTGGGGACCTCCATCGCCCGCCCCCTCATCGCCAAGCGCCAGATGGAGATCGCGAAGATCGAGGGTGCCGACGCCGTCTCCCACGGCGCCACGGGCAAGGGGAACGACCAGGTCCGCTTCGAGCTCGGCTACTACCACTTCGACCCCTCCATCACCGTGGTCGCCCCGTGGCGGGAGTGGAAGCTGAACAGCCGCCAGGCCCTCATCGCCTACGCCAAGAAGAACGGCATCCCCATCCCGATCACCAAGAAGCGCCCCTGGTCCTCCGACCGCAACATCCTCCACATCTCCTTCGAGGGTGGCATCCTGGAGGACACCTGGGCCGAGGCGCCGGAGGAGATGTACGTCCTCACCGTGAAGCCGGAGAAGGCCCCCAACAAGCCCCAGTACATCGAGATCGAGTTCGAGCAGGGGAACGCCGTGGCCGTCGACGGCGTCCGGATGTCCCCGGCCCAGCTCCTGGCCCACCTGAACTACATCGGCGGCCAGCACGGCATCGGCCGGGTCGACCTCCTGGAGAACCGCTCCGTGGGGATGAAGTCCCGGGGCGTGTACGAGACCCCCGGTGGCACCATCCTCCGGGAGGCCCACATGGCGGTGGAGCAGATCACCATGGACCGCGAGGTCATGCGGATCCGCGACTCCCTCATCCCCCAGTACGCCTGGCAGATCTACGCCGGCTACTGGTTCTCCCCGGAGCGCCTCATGCTCCAGACCCTGATCGACGACTCCCAGAAGACCGTCAACGGCGTCGCCCGCCTCAAGCTCTACAAGGGGCACTGCCGCACCGTGGGGCGCAAGTCCGAGACCGACTCCCTCTTCAACCTGGACTTCGCCACCTTCGAGAAGGACAAGGTCTACAACCAGGCCGATGCCGAAGGGTTCATCAAGATCAACTCCCTGCGGATGCGGATCCAGACCCTGATGAACAAGGAGCGCCGCAAGTAGCGGCTGCGCCGATAACTCGCTGGTTTCGATAGGGGCGCACAACGCGCCCCTATCGTCATTTAACCGGAACGAGGCGGTCGGCAGGCGCTTGCGTAAGCCTTAGGGCTCGTTCGTTGCACTTCCTGGCGAAATGAGCGTAGCCGGTCGATACTGTCTGAGCCCCCAGGGCGAGTTTATCGACCGGAGCGATTGAGCCTTGGAAGTGCAGAAGGAGCCCGTCAGCTGGAGCGAGTGTCGGCCGATTGCCGGCTCTACGATAAACGCTCGTAACAAGGAGTATCACCATGGCCAAGGACAAACTCTGGGGGGGCCGTTTCGCCCAGCCCACCAACAAATTCGTCGAGGAGTTCACCGCCTCCATCGACTTCGACAAGCGCCTCTACCACCAGGACATCCGCGGTTCCATGGCCCATGCCCGCATGCTGGGGAAGCAGGGGATCATCCCCATGGCCGACGTGGAGCTGATCATCCACGGCCTGAAGGAGATCCTGGAGCAGATCGAGGCGGGGAAGTTCGACTTCTCCGTCTCCCTGGAAGACATCCACATGAACATCGAGGCGCGGCTCTCCGCGAAGATCGGCGAGGCGGGCAAGCGCCTGCACACCGGCCGCTCCCGCAACGACCAGGTCGCCCTGGACATCCGCCTCTACCTGCGGGACGAGATCGTCGAGGTCCTCGCCTACCTTGAGCTGCTGGTCGACTCCCTGATCTTCCAGGCGGAAGCACACATCGACGTCATCATGCCGGGGTATACCCACCTGCAGACCGCCCAGCCGATCCTCTTCAGCCACCACATGCTCGCCTACGTGGAGATGTTCAAGCGGGACAAGGGGCGGATGGCGGACTGCCTGCAGCGGGTCAACGTCCTGCCGCTGGGGGCCGGGGCCCTGGCCGGCACCACCTTCCCCATCGACCGGGAGCACGTGGCCGAGATCCTTGAGTTCCCCGAGGTGACCCGCAACTCCCTCGACTCGGTCTCTGACCGGGACTTCGCCCTGGAGTTCATGAGCGCCTCCTCCATCCTGATGATGCACCTCTCCCGCTTCTCCGAGGAGCTGATCATCTGGTCCACCAGCGAGTTCAAGTTCATCGACCTCTCCGACGGCTTCTGCACCGGCTCCTCCATCATGCCCCAGAAGAAGAACCCGGACGTCCCGGAGCTGGTGCGGGGGAAGACCGGCCGGGTCTACGGCAACCTCATGGCCCTCCTCACGGTCATGAAGGCGCTCCCCCTCGCCTACAACAAGGACATGCAGGAGGACAAGGAGCCCCTCTTCGACACCATCGACACGGTCAAGGGCTCTCTCAAGATCTTCGCCGACATGATCCGGGAGATGAAGGTCAACCGGGAGACCATGCGGACAGCCGCGGCCAAGGGGTTCTCCACCGCCACGGACGTGGCCGACTACCTGGTCAGGAAAGGGATGGCGTTCCGTGACGCCCACGAGGTCGTGGGGAAATCGGTAGCCTACTGCCTCTCCGCAGGCAAGGACCTCCCCGACCTGACCATGGAGGAGTGGAAGTCGTTCTCCGACAGGATCGGCGAGGACATCTACGACTCCATCACCCTGGAGGCGAGCGTGAATGCCCGGCGGGCCACCGGCGGGACGGCGATGGAGCGGGTGAAGGCGGAAATCGAACGGGTCAAATCCGGAAGGTAAGAGGCGCGACTTTTCCGCAATATCTGCGTAAGTCTTCGGAGCCGCTTGTGCGGCGTAGCGCTGCTACGCCTCCGCGCATCTCCTCGACAGCCTTGATCTTGCGAAAAATTCACGCCCCTGTTGGGTAACGGCATGAAACGATGCATTGTGTTGACATTACTTCTGCTCGTCCTCGCCGCCTGCGGGCGGAAGGGGCAGCTCATCCCCCCCGAGGCGCTGGTGCCGGCGGCCGTGGAGAGTCTCGCCGTGCGGCAGCAGGGGGGGGATTTCCTCGTCACCTGGAGTGCGCCGACGCGGGAACAGGGGGGGCGCCCCCTGCGGGACCTGGCCGGGTTCCGGCTCCTGCGCCGCCAGGTCCTCCCGGGCGAGGCCGACTGCTCCGCCTGCAGCGACGCCTGGCAGCTCCTGGCCGACGTGGACCTGGAGCTCCCCCGGAACGTGCAGCAGAGCGGCGGGCTCTTCATCTACCGCGATCCCCGGGTCAACCCCGCTGCCGGCAGCCAGTACCGGCTCCTGGCCAGGAGCCGCAGCGGCGGGACCAGCCGGCCGGCGACCTCCCCCCTGAAGAAGGT
>Ga0129297_10001631_pt1 | contig 11382 bp, 9 predicted proteins | sample I18A1metaG_FD_94708 | JGI IMG/M metagenome (GOLD analysis project Ga0129297, IMG submission 94708) | Lake sediment bacterial and archeal communities from Gulf of Boni, Indonesia to study Microbial Dark Matter (Phase II) - ​I18A1 metaG | ecosystem: Environmental > Aquatic > Freshwater > Lake >... | reverse complement strand
GTCCTGGACCCTGCGCTGGAACCCTGCGCCGCCCTCGAGGACCTCCTTCGGCATGCCCACCATGATGCCGAACCAGTCGCACTTTCCCGCGGGGCGGAACCCGCACTTCAGGGCCAGTCCGGGCGACATGTCGTTGTCATCCCGGATCTGCAGGAAGGGCGTTTTCCCGGCTTTCAGCTGCTTGTCCACCAGGTCCAGGCTCACGTCGAGGGCATAGCCCTTCCGGCGATGCTCCTCCAGGGTGTACATGATCCCCAGGGACTCGTCCTCGTGGACCAGCAGCCAGCAGACCAGCTGGCCATCCACGTAGACGGCGGAAGAGGGGCGGTGCTGGATGCACTTCCGGATCTTCTCCAGGCTGCCCGAATGCCGGTAGGCATAGTGGGCATCGATGATCTCGGCGTCCTCGAGGCGGACGCTCGTCGCGGGGGAATCCGCACGAGGCTGAACCTGCGCCCCTTCCGGCAGGACGAAGAGGCTGCAGGGCGAGTGCCACACCAGTGGAAAGCGAGCCTGGATCCGCTCGGCCAGGGGCCGCCACAGCCCCGAGAACTGGTAGAAGCCGTCCTTGCGTCGCATGTCCTGGATGACCTCCTCCAGGAACGTCTCGTCTTCGGCATGGACGTACCAGAACCAGGGCCCCTTCGCCAGCAGGCCGCGCGGATCCTCGTCCCGATCCACGAAGATGTCGAGCTGCGCCTCGTGCTCCAGGATCCCCGCAATGTTGAGGGTGGGGATGCGGTTCCGCGCCAGGAAGCGTGTCACGCCTTCCGATGTCCTCGCCACGCACTTCATACGACCCGGTCCCTCCAAGCTCCCTTCCGGAAGTAGAACGCAATGATGGCCGCCTCCGCCACCACGGAGAGGGCGATGGCCACCCACACCCCTTGCACACCCATGGGTCCGGCCAGGAGGTAGGCCAGGACCAGCTTCACCGCCGTGTTGGCGACCAGCGTGGCGATCATGGGCGGAAAGGTGTCCCCGGCCCCCTGGAACACGCCTCCGTAGATGGTGATGTAGACCACGAAGACCACGCCGAAGTAGACCATGCGCAGGTACGTGACGCCGGCCTCGATGACCGCGGGATCGGCGCTGAAGCAGCGCATCACCAGGCCCGGGAACACCAGGAAGGGCAAGGCGAAGAGAACGACATTCACCCAGGCCAGGCGCATGCCCTTCCGGATCAGGGCGTCGCAGGCGTTCTTGTCCCCGCGGCCCAGGCTCTGTCCCACCAGGATGGAGAGCCCCGTGGAGAGGCCCACCAGGAAGATGAAGATGTAGTTGAAGAGCTGCCCGCCGATCCCGAAGGCCGCCGTTCCCGCCCGGCCGCCGGCCTCGGTGACGATGCGGAACATCAGCATCCCCGTGAGAGGACGTGCCACCTGCTGGAGGCAGGCCCAGCCTCCGATGCGCAGGATGCGCCAGCCCACCTTGGCCTCGAGGTGCAGGGACGCCACGAAGTCCGCGAGCTGGCCCCCGTAGAGGCGATGGATGAGCACGGCGTTGATGGCCAGGAAGGAGAAGGCCGTGGCCACCACGGTCGCGATGGCGGACCCGCGGATGCCCCACCCGAAGTGGAAGATGAACAAGGGATTCAGGAGGGCATTGACGACGTTCGCCAGACCGAAGATGTAGAGCGGTGTCCGGGTGTCACCCACGGCCTGGATGGAGGTGCGCAGGGAGGAGTTGACGAACACGAGCACCGTGCCCCCGAAGAGGATCACCAGGAACTGCCGGCAGAGCTCCAGGACCTCCGGATCCGGATTGAACATGATCCGGATGATCCAGGGGGTACCGAGCATGCAGGCCACGCTCGCCACCAGTCCGATGACCGCCGAAAGCGTGAACGAGATCCCGCACACTTGGCGGATGGCCGCGTCATCGCCCCGCCCGCTGCTCCGCGCCACCAGGGCCACCGTCCCCGCCGACACCAGGGTGGAGAGGAAGAAGATCACGCCCGCCGCGCTGTTGCCCAGGGCGATCGCCGCCGCGGCCGTGGTGCCCAACCGGGAGACGAAGATGTAGTCCACCGTGGAGAGCAGACACTGGAGCACCATCCCGACCATCACGGGCCATGAGAGCTTGAGCAGCAAGCGCCGGACCTCCCCTTCAGCTACGGCATTGCCGCCGACCGAACCTCACACCCTAGCACATCCCCAAGGCCGGAATATTACGGTTCTCAATGAAGATTTCCAGCGATGTGTCAACTTCGCACCTCAAACAGATCCTCGGATGGAAGAATGCTCCAGGAACCTGATGGGAGGTGGAAACGGCCATGGCGGAGCACAGCCCCAAAGCCCGCAAGCCCCGGTTTCTCCACTGGTTCCTGCTCTGCCTGCTGGTCTACATCGCCGGAGTCACGGCCTTCGGCATCTACTCCCGCGCCCGGAAGAAGGCTGCCCTGATGCAGGAGATCGACGACTCCCTGCTGCTGGCGGCGAGAAGCCTGAAATACATGCTGGCCGCCGACTTCCATGACCGCGCCCTGGGGCCCGACACCATCCCCTACGAGGAAGAGCTGCGCAACCGGAAGGCCTTCGCGGACTTCTTGGCAGAGACCCACTTCAAGTGGGTCTACACCCTCGTGGAGCGGGATGGGGTCTTCCATTTCTCCGGGCCGGCCGTCTCCGCCCAGGAGGCCGCGGAGCGGCGGTCCTGGTACTTCTACCCCTACGAGGATGTCCCCGCTGCGTTCGTGACCGCCTTGGCCGAGCGGAAGACCGTCTTCGTCGATTACACCGACCACTGGGGCCACTTCCGCTCCGTAGCTCTGCCGCAGGTTTCGCCGCGGGGCAGGCCCTACCCCGCCTGCGCCGACCTGGACATCTCCTACGTCCAGACGCTGCTGCGCCGGAATGCCCTGGAGACAACGCTGACCGTGCTCTTCTTCCTGGCCTGCTCCCTGCCGTTCGTGGGCCTGCTCTACCGCGACTGGCGCAAGCTGAAGGCCCTCAACGCCGAAGTGACCTTGCACCGGGACCACCTCGAGGAGGCGGTCCAGCGGCGCACGCAGGAGCTCGAGAAGGTCAAGGTCGAAGTAAAGACGCTGCACGGGCTCCTCCCCATCTGCGCATCCTGCAAGAAGATCCGCGACGAGCGGGGATCGTGGAACCCTCTCGAGGCCAATGTCGAAAGCCACTCGGAGGCGGCCTTCACCCACGGCATGTGTCCGGAGTGCACCCATGCGCTCTACCCCGATTACCCTCACGATGCAGAGACCCAGTCGGGGTAGGACAGACTCACGGAGCGGAAGGGGGCAGCTCCCGGGACGGTCCTCGAACCCCTCCTGGACCCGTGGCGGTCCCTTTTCCCCCTCCCGCACCGGCTGACGAGAAGTTGAAGGATTAATCATTGGCGAATACCATCAAGGTTCGGACGAAATGGAGGCGTTATGCCGGATCAGCCAGGGGTCAAGGGCCAGAACCTGTCAGCGGGCTTCTGGCGCATCCTGCTCGCAGCTGGGGTTGGACTCGGCGGCACCCTGTCCATCCACGCTCAGGCCTTGGAAGCCACGGGCTCGATCGCCCACGTCAGGATCCTCAAGATCCAGGCGGCGAACGGGGACCTTCTGGACGAGACCCTCATCAACGGTCCCTCCACGCCACCCCCTGGTTTCGATCTCCAGCGACAGGCTGTCTTTCTGCCCAAACCAGCCCGGAGCGCCAGCTCGAACTCATTGACCACACCTGCCTTCACCTGGGTGTTCGGCTGCTCCGCCGTCTCCGGCGCCATGATCGCCGGCTACTACGACCGGACCGGCTACCCCAACATGTACGCCGGACCCACCAATGGCGGTGTCATGCCCCTGGACAACAGCTCCTGGCCCACCTGGGCGGACAGTGTGCCGACCACCTATCCCAACTGCCCACTGATCGCTTCCAAGGCCGGGGTGGATGGCCGGGTGGCGAAAGGGTCCATCGACGACTACTGGGTCAGCTACAACAGCACGGCCAACGACCCCTACACCGGGCACTGGGCCCAGCACACTTGGGGAACGGCGATCGGCGACTACATGAAGACCAGCCAGAAAGCCTATGCCAACGTGGATGGATCGACCACGTTTCACACCTATGTGAGCTCAGCAAGCCCTTTGACTGCAGCAGCCATGGTGTCGGGTGGAGTCGCTTCCAAAGACGGAACCTATGGCAGAAAGCTCTTCTACGAGGCCAGGGGCTATACCGTGACGGAGTGCTACAACCAGAAGACCGACAACACCATCGACGGCGGCTTCTCATTCCTCCAGTTCAAGGCAGAGATCGATGCGGGCAGGCCCGTGATGCTCAACCTGGCTGGCCACACCGTGGTGGGGGTCGGCTACAACGACACGGGAAGCACCGTCTACCTTCACGACACCTGGGACACCAGCACCCACACCATGACCTGGGGTGACAGCTACTCCGGCATGGAGCTGCTCTCCGTCAGCATCGTGAACCTCGGCCCCCCGCCCGCCAGTCCGACTCTGACGAGCTTCAATCCCGCCCTGGCTCCGATCGGGGATGTGGTGACCCTCTCGGGCACCGGATTCACCGGAACCTTGTCCGTCTCCTTCAATGGGACCTTCGCCAGCGCCTTCACCGTGGATGGCCCCACCCAGATCTCGGTCACGGTCCCAGCCGGTGCCACCACTGGAAAGGTCGCCGTGACGACCTTGGGCGGGACGGCCCAGTCGATATCCGACTTCACCATCATCACCTACGATCTCAATGGGGACGGCCACATCGACCTCAAGGATGTCGCCCGCATCGCGCGCTACTTCGGGACCACCAAGGCGGGTGACCCCACGGGGTTCCAGACCCAGTACGACCTGAACGGAGATGGCTCCATCAGCGAGCAGGACGCGACCATTCTATTCAGCGAATTGGACTAAGGAGCCATGACAATGTCGACTTCGGGCTTTGCCACATTTCGTCTCTTCACCGCCGCTTCCATCCTGACCCTTCTCGCCGCCTGCGGCGGAGGCGGGGGCGGGGGGGGAACCAGCTCGAACAGCGCGACCAAGCTCGTGCACACCACTGACCCCAGCGCGACCACGGCCGACTGGCGCGTCGAAGCCGATCCGGCCACCAACGGGACGCGCACCGTAGTGTTCCATGTCTATGGCCCCACCGGGGCCTCGGTGCAGGGAACCACCGTGTTCCTGAGCTGCCTGGCCCCCCAGATCTCCTGGGTCCAGCCCACCGGGGCCACGGATCCCTATGCGCTTCCGGGGACCGCCCTCGATCTTGCCCAGGGCCCGAATGTCGGTGTCCAGCTTTTCAAGAGCCACCGGATCAACGCCGACCTGCAGGTCGCGGCCTACCAGAAGAGCGGCACCGCTGTCCTGACGAGCGACCACCCCTTGTTCTCCGTCGCCGTCGACCTCGCGGACGGAGTGGATCCCGGCCCTGTGAGTCCCTTTGAAACGACAGGCAGGACGTCCATCTACCTAGATGGCACCGGCGAGCACCCCTTGACCTTGAAGCTGGGAACCTTGACCGCCGAGTGAAGCTTCCTCGCGGAGGACTTCCCCCCTGCGGTGGTGCACTCTGGTCCACCCAGGTCCTCAGGCACCAGTCTCGAATCACACCCGCTTCAGCCGCAGGGCATTGAGCACCACCGTGAGGGAGCTCATGCCCATGGCGGCTCCCGCCAGGATGGGACCGCCGAAGGCCTCCAGCAGGTTGAAGGCCGCGAGGGGCACAAGCACCAGGTTGTAGCCGAAGGCCCAGCCCAGGTTCTGGCGCACCACCGCGCGGGTGCGTCGGGAGAGCCGCAGCACCGCCAGCAGGGGCGCCAGCCCGCCCCGGAGGAGGTTCATGGGGGCCGCCGCCTGGGCGGCTTCCAGGCCGGGCATGGAGATGCCCGCATCCGCCTGGGCCAGGGCCGGGGCGTCGTTGACGCCGTCGCCGATGAAGGCCACGATGGCGCCGCTGGCCTGCAGCGCCCGGATCCGGGCCTGCTTGACCTCCGGTGTGCAGCCTCCCAGCACGTCGTGAATCCCCAGCTCCGCGGCCACGACCTGCACCGCCTCGGGTCGATCCCCGCTGAGCAGGTGCAGCCGGTACCCGGCCGCGCGCAGGGCCGCCACCGTCTCCACGGTGTCGGGACGGAGACGATCGGCCAGGATGAAGCACCCCAGGAGCCGGTCCCCCTCTGCCAGGCCCACGGCCGTGGCCTGGGGGGGCAGCTCGGGGAAGGACAGGCCCAGGAAGCCAGAGCTGCCCAAGCGCAAGGACCGGCCCTCGACCGTCCCGGATACGCCGCCCCCGGGGTGGGCGCGGAAGTTCTGAACCTCGGGCACGGGCAGTCCCTTGGCGCCCTCCAGGATGCCCTTGGCCAGGGGATGCTCCGAACCACGCTCCAGGGCGGCCGCGAGCGACAGCAGGTGCTCCGCCTTGAGATCCGCCATGGGCCGCGTCTCGCGCAGGACCGGACGTCCCTCCGTCAGGGTCCCGGTCTTGTCGAAGGCCAGGTCCGTCACCCGGGAGAGGCGCTCCATGGCCGCGGCATCGCGGATGAGGAGCCCGTTCCGGGCGGTGGTCCCCAGGGAAGCAGCCATGGCGACGGGGGTCGCCAGCCCCAGGGCGCAGGGACAGGCGATGACCAGCAGGGTCACCGCTGGGCGCCAGGCCTGGGTGAGGTCCCCTGTCGCAATCCACCAGCCGACCAGCGTCAGCGCCGCCAAGGCCAGGATCACCGGCACGAACACCGCCGAGATGCGGTCCGCAAGGTCCTGCACCGGAGCCCGCGAACCCTGTGCGTCCGCCACCTGCCGGGCCAGCTTGGCCAGCCACGTCTGCCGTCCTACGGAGGCCACGCGGATCTCAAGGGCGCCCCCGTGGACCACGGCCCCCGCGATGACCGCCTCGCCGGGCCCCTTCGGCACCGGCAGCGGCTCGCCGGTGAGGAGCGCCTCCTCCACTTCCGCCTGCCCCGCGTCCACGAGGCCATCCACCGGGATCGCTCCGCCCGGCTTCACGCGCACCCGGTCCCCGGGCACCAGGAGGCTGGAGGGCACCTCTTCCTCGCTCCCGTCCGCCGCCAGGCGGAAGGCCATGGCGGGGGCCAGCTTCAGCAGGGCCTCCAGCGCATCCGTAGCCCGGTGCTTGGCCTTGGCCTCCAGGAACTTGCCCACGAGCAGGAAGGCCACCAGGGCCGCCGCCGTCTCGAAGGGCGGGTGCATCGCTCCGCGGAGCCCTTCGTAGAGGCCGAAGGCCCAGCTCACGGTCGCGCCGAGGGCGATGAGCGTGTCCATGCTGGTCTCGCCGTGGAGGGCCTGCCTGCCAGCGTGCAGGAAGAAGGGATAGCCTGCGCCGAAGGCCGCCAGGGCGCTCAGGATCGCCTGGACCTGCCAGGGAAGCAGCAGGTGCAGGCCCGGCAGCATGCCCGCCATGAGCGGCAGGGTGAGGACCCAGGCGGCCCCCACGCGCAGCAGGGCATGATCAAGCTCCGCGGACGCAAGGGCTCCCGCGGGCTCGGCCACGAGGGTGTAGCCCCTCGCCTCCAGGGCCTGGGCCAGGGTCTCCACGGCCACGCCTTCGGATTCCAGGGAAGCCTCCTCCGTGGCCAGGTTCACGGCCACGCTCGACACGCCTGGCACGGCGGCCAGGGCCTTCTCCACCCGCCGCACGCAGCTGGCGCAGGTCATGCCCCCCACGCGGAACACCTTCGTGGCCATGTCCAGAGCTCCTTCCTACCGGTATTTCAGGATCTCCATGAGCTCCTCGAGGATCCGGTCCTCGTCGCCCCGCTCGTGGGCCGTCACCACGTGGTGCTTGAGGTGGCTCTGGAGCACCAGGTTCCCGATCTTGTCCAGGGCGCCGTCCACCGCCTTGATCTGCTTGAGCACATCCCCGCAGTAGACGGTCTCGTCCTCCAGCATGCGGAGGATGCCCTCCACGTGGCCCTTCACGCTCAGCAGACGCCGGCGGGCATTCTCGCGCACCGCCGGATCCAGCCTCAGCCCATTGCCGCAGCAGCCACCCATGGCGCCCTCAGGACAGAAGGGTCGCGGTGTAGCCTTCCTCGACCACCGCCGCGAGAACGGCCTCGACCGAAGGAGCCCCGTTCACGAGGGCCTCCCCCTTCTCCAGGCTCACCTCCACGGGTCCCTGCACGCCGGGAACCTTCGCGATGGCCTGCTTCACATGCATCACGCAGTGTCCGCACGTCATTCCCTGCACCTTCAGCTTCAACATGACAAGCTCCTTGATCCACCCCTCCTGGGGTGGGGTCACTCAAGGATATCCCCGGAACCGCGTCCGTCAAGACCCATGGGAGGAAACCCGATCCACCCACTCGTGTTGGATGCCGCTGACGCTGACGCCTTCCGCCAGGGGACCGCTACAATCTGGGAACGACCGTCCGGGGATGCCATGCCGATCCGTTCCAACGATGAGCCCACCCACCACCTGACCCGCCGGGACTTCCTGGCCATCGCCTCTGCCGGGGCGGCGGGCGTTGCGCTCACGGGGTGCGCCCCGAACCCCGTCACGGGCAAGTCCCAGCTCATGCTCATGAGCGAACAGGATGAGGTGGCCCTGGACCGCAAGCAGTCCCCCCACCAGTTCTCCGAGGACTACGGCGCCGTTTCCGAGGCCCGCGTGAACGCCTATGTGGACCGGATCGGCAAGGAGCTGGGGGCCAAGTCCCACCGGCCCAACATGCCCTACTCCTTCCGCGTGGTGGAGGCCTCCCACGTGAACGCCTACGCCTTCCCCGGGGGCTCCATCGCCTGCACCCGGGGCATCCTGCTGGGCCTGGACAACGAGGCGCAGCTGGCGGCCCTCCTGGGCCACGAGATCGGGCACGTGAACGCGCGGCACACGGCGGCCCGCATGAGCCAGGGGTTGCTGATGCAGCTCGCGGTGGTAGGCACCACCATCGCCGTGGCCGCGAAGGACGAGCGCTACGCCCCCATCGCCGGCACCGTGGGTTCCCTGGGCTCGGGGCTGCTCCTGGCCAAGTACAGCCGGGACGACGAGCGGCAGGCGGATGCCCTGGGCATGGAATACATGGTGCGCCAGGGCTACAACCCCGAGGGCATGACGGGTCTCATGCGCATGCTCAACGGGCTCCACGACAGGGAACCCAACCAGCTCGAGATGATGTTCGCCAGCCATCCCATGAGCCAGGAGCGCCTCGCCAACACACAGAAGGCCATCGCCGAACGCTACAAGGACGGCGCCTCGCGCCCCCTCTTCCGGGAGCGCTACATGGACGAGACGGAGCCCCTGCGCCGCTTCAAACCTGCGGTGGAGGCCATCCAGAGGGGAGACAAGGCCTTCGGCGGCGGGAAGCCCGAGGCCGCCAAGCCCCACTACGGCGAGGCGCTGAAGGCCTTCCCGGACGACTACGAGGCCCTGGTGAAGATGTCCCGCTGCCTGCTGGTGCAGAAGCAGGTGAAGGAAGCGCGGGTCTACGCCGAGCGCGCCAAGGCCGTGAAGCCCGGCGAAGCCCAGGCCCTGGCCGCCCTGGGACTTGCGGCCCTGCAGCAGAAGGACTTCGCCGCCTCCCACAACGAGTTCAGCGGCTACATGAAGCTCCTGCCGGGCAACCCCGGCATGTACTTCCTGGATGGCTACTCCCTCGACAACCTGGGACGGCGTCCGGAGGCCGCCAGCCTCTACCGGAAGTACCTCGACACCGGCGCCACGGACAAGGCCGCCCAGTACGCCCAGAGCCGCCTCGCGGCCTGGCAGTAGGTGAACCCATGGCCCAGCGGAAAACCCCAGAGGCAACCACGCAAGCGTTCTTCACACCGGCCCTGTTCCGCTTCCTGCGGGACCTCCAGGAAAACAACGACCGCGAGTGGTTCCAGGCGAACAAGGACCGGTTCGAGTCGGAGGTCCGGCAGCCCATGCTGGCCTTCATCATGGCCCTGGGAGATCCCCTCCAGCGCCTCAACAAGCACTTCCTCGCCGACCCGCGGCCCCTGGGCGGCTCCATGTTCCGCATTGTCCGGGACACGCGGTTCTCCAAGGACAAGAGCCCCTACAAGACCAACGTCGGCGCCCAGTTCCGGCACCGGGAGTGCCCCCGGGATGTCCACTCGCCGGGCTTCTACCTGCACCTGGAGCCGGGCGGGTGCTTCGTGGGCGCGGGGCTCTGGCACCCCGATGCGGACTCCCTGCGGAAGGTCCGGGAGCGCATCGTCAGCCACAGCAAGGACTGGCAGGCCCTGGCGAAGGCGGGCCTCGAGGTGCACGGCGACACGCTCCAGCGCGTGCCCCAGGGCTTCGACGCCAAGCATCCCCTGGCCGAGGCCCTCAAGCTCAAGGACTTCTACACGGACACCGCCCTCGCGGAGCGGGACCTGTGCGCCCCCGACTTCCTGGAGCGCTTCGTCGGGATCTGCCGGAGCAACCTGCCCCTCATGGCCTTCCTCACCAAGGCCCTGGACCTGCCCTGGTAGCGATCCTCGCCGGGTGCGTACGGCTTTTCGGGAAGTGGACAGGCTCAGACGCGCCCGGCCAAGGCCCGTCCTGTGTAAGAGGCAGGGTTGTCCGCGACGGCCCGGGGAGACCCCTGGGCCACGAGGCGTCCCCCACCGGGGCCGCCTTCGGGCCCCAGGTCGATGACCCAGTCCGCGGCAGCGATGAGCTCGAGGTCATGCTCCACCACCACCACGAGGTGGCCGGCGCGGGCCAACCGCCGCAGCGCCTCCGTCAGGCGCGCCACGTCCTCGAAGCCCAGACCGCGGGCGGGCTCGTCCAGCAGCAGCGCCGCACGCCCCCGCGGAGCGGCCGCCAGCACCCCGGCAAGCCGCAGCCGCTGGAACTCTCCGGCGGAAAGGGTGCGCGCCTCCTGACCGAGGCGAAGGTAGCCCAGGCCCAGATCCCGCAAGGCCGCCAGGGGCGCGGCCAGGAACCGCTCCTTCGGGAAGGCCTCCAGGGCCTCGGCCACCGTGGCGTCCAGGATCTGCGCCACGTTCCGGCCTTCCACGTGGCAGGCCAGCACGTCTTCCTGGAAGCGCTGGCCCCCGCAGGTCTCGCAGCCCACGGTGACATCGGGCAGGAGGTCCATGGCGACGGTGACCACCCCCCGTCCCTCGCAGGCCTCGCAGCGTCCGCCGGGGGAGGCCGTGGAGAAGTGGCGTGCCGTGAGCTTGCGCGCCTTGGCTTCTGCTGTCGCCGCAAAGCGCCTGCGGAGGGGTTCCGCCAGGCCCAGGAGGGTCAAGACGGTGCTGAGTCCGCCCGCGTCCGCGTCCTGGGCGAGGGAGAGCACCTCCGTCAGCGGAGCATGGAGCGCCATGGCCCGGCAGCCCGTGGGGCCGCGTCCCCCTTGGGAGGCCCGCAGGGAAGCACCCAGCACCTCGCGCACGAGCGTGGACTTCCCGCTGCCCGAAACCCCCGTGACGACGGTGAGTGCGCCCAGGGGGAAGATGACCTCCAGGTCCTGGAG
>Ga0129297_10001630_pt1 | contig 11392 bp, 8 predicted proteins | sample I18A1metaG_FD_94708 | JGI IMG/M metagenome (GOLD analysis project Ga0129297, IMG submission 94708) | Lake sediment bacterial and archeal communities from Gulf of Boni, Indonesia to study Microbial Dark Matter (Phase II) - ​I18A1 metaG | ecosystem: Environmental > Aquatic > Freshwater > Lake >... | reverse complement strand
TGCGGCACGACTGGGGCTGGAGAACGTCGTCCTGAATAGCAGGACGATCTGGCTCTGTGCCTCTTGCCAGACCTGTACCACGAGATGCCCGCAGGATGTGGACATAGCCCGCGTGATGGACGCTGCCAGGATCATTGCAATGAGAAGAGGCGTGAAACCGTCCGTCAAGTCCGTGAGGGACTTCTTCAACGCGGCCGTGATGAACATCAGGCGGTTCGGAAGGATGTATGAACTCGGCCTGATCATGGCACTGAAGCTGAAGTCCGGCGAGTTCACCAAGGACATGGAACTCGGTAAGCAGATGTTCAGGAAGGGAAAGATAAAGATCTTCACCACGTTCAAGGGAATGCGAGACACAAGGAGGATTTACAGGGCCGTGAGGAAAAAGGAGTCAAGATGAGTTACGTGTACTACCCGGGTTGCTCACTCCATTCGACTGCGGAGGAGTACGATCGATCTTTCAGGAAGGTTTGCTCGGGCCTGGAGATCGATCTCGAGGAGGTAAACAACTGGATCTGCTGCGGCTCGTCTCCCGCCCATGCGACCTCTCATCTCCTCTCTGTCGCACTTCCGATGCACAACCTCGCCATTGTCGAAAAAAGCGGCAGAGACGAGGTCGTCGTTCCCTGCGCCTCCTGTTTCTCGAGGTTCAAATTCGCGCAATACGAGATGGGAAAGGACCAGGATCTATCGCGCAAGGTCTGTGAAGTGGTTGGATCGGACATGGGAAAGAATGTAAAGGTGGTCCACCCCCTCGAACTGCTCTCGGGCAGGGGAAGCATCGCAAGCTCCAAGGTGGTGAGGGACCTCTCGTTCATCAAGGCTGCATGCTATTACGGCTGTCTGCTCACCAGGCCCCCGGAGGTGGCCAAGTTCGATTCCTGCGAGTATCCGATGTCGATGGACAATGTCCTGCGCTCGGTTGGGATCGAGACACTGGAATGGTCCTACAAGACCGAGTGCTGCGGTGCTTCGCTTGCCCTGACCGAGACCGGCATAGTTGTGAAACTGGTCGGCGACCTCCTTTCAGAGGCGAAGAAGGCCGGCGCCAACGCCGTGGCAGTCGCCTGCCCTCTCTGCCACGCCAACCTCGACACGAGGCAGGCGGAAGCCGAGGCATCAAGGGGAGAGAAGTTCGACATTCCGGTATTCTACTTTACCCAACTGGTGGGGCTCGCCCTCGGCTACAGCGAAGAGGAGCTAGGGCTGGATAGGCACATCGTCAGCGTGGAGCCTCACTTGAGCAGATTGCGAGGAGGTATCTGATGCCCAAGCTGAGCATTGAAGACCTCAAAGCCATACAGGAAAAAGTCAAGCAGCAGAAGATCCTGCGGGACGGCGTGGCGAATGCCAGGATCGTCGTTCACATGGGGACCTGCGGCATAGCGGCGGGCGCAAGAGACGTGATGAAGGCGCTGCTTGACGAAATCGAGCGCAGGGAGGTGAAGGACGTGATCGTCACCACGTCGGGCTGCGCCGGTCTCTGCAGCAAGGAGCCGATGGCCACGGTGGAGATCGCGGGTAAACCGCCGGTCAAATATGTCAACCTCAACGCGGAAAAGATACGGAGGATTTTGGGCGAACATGTCCTCGCGGGGACGATTCTGGCCGACTTCGCCCTCGGCGTAGGCAGCGAAACGACGCACTGATGATGCAAAGTAAGAGGAAATCATGAGCGTAGAAGCTGTAAACGCAGTCCTGGAAAAATACAACTTCGACCCGTCGCGCCTCATTGGAATACTCCAGGATATTCAGAGAGAACTGCGGTGGCTGCCTGAGGAGGTCCTGAGGATTGTTTCATGGCGGCTCGATGTTCCGCTGACCCAGTTGTACGCCATCGGGTCGTTCTATAGGGCATTCAGCCTGAAGCCGAGGGGTAGGCACCTGGTCAACGTCTGCCTTGGAACGGCCTGCCATGTGAGGGGTGGCGTGGCGATTGAACAGGCGCTGGAGAAAGGCTTGAAGATTCTGCCGGGCGAGACGACCGAGGACGACCGTTACACGATGGAGGTCGTAAGATGCGTCGGCTGTTGCGGCCTCGCTCCGGTAATGGTCATTGACGAGAACTTCCACGGGAAACTCGCTCCGGCCGACGCCGCCAAGATACTGGAGAACTATAAATAAGAGAGGACGCGGTGAGACCTTTCAGAGCCAACTTGCTTGTTTGCGCAGGGACCGGCTGCGTTTCCAACAGATCATTCAAGGTCAAGCTCGCCCTGGAACAGGAAATCAAACGCCGCAACCTGGAGAATGAGGTCCGCGTTGTGGCCACCGGCTGCCAGGGATTCTGCGAGAGGGGACCTATCGTCATCCACATGCCTGATGGGATCTTCTACCAGAGGGTCACAGAGGATGAGGTCCCGATGCTGGTCCTTGAACACCTGCTCAAGGGAAGGCCTTATCAAAACCTGATGTACACCCCCGGTGTCACCGAGGCACGCGTCCCGAAACTCATGGACATCGATTTCTTCAAGCATCAGCGGCTGGTCGTCCTCAGACATAGGGGGATCATCGACCCAGAGGCAATCGATGACTATATCGCCAACGACGGCTACATGGCGCTGCACAAGGCCTTGACCGAGACGACCCCGGAGGGAGTGATAGACGAGATCACCATGTCAGGACTCCGGGGGCGCGGCGGCGCGGGATTCCTCACCGGCCTCAAGTGGGGAATCTGCAGCAAGGCACAGGATCCCGTGAAGTTCATCGTCTGCAATGCCGACGAGGGCGATCCCGGGGCATTCATGGATCGGAGCGTGCTCGAAGCCGACCCGCACGCGGTCCTGGAGGGGATGGCCATAGGAGCATACGCAATCGGCGCCCAAACCGGATACGTCTATGTCAGGGACGAGTACCCGCTCGCCTGCCAGAGAATCACCAAGGCCATCCAACAGGCGGAGGAGTACGGATTGCTCGGCGAGCGGATCTTCGATACGGATTTTTCGCTCAAGGTCAAGGTGGTGAGGGGCGCTGGAGCCTTTGTCTGCGGCGAAGAAACGGCGCTGATGGCGTCGATCGAGGGGCGAATGGGGAGACCCCGCCAGCGGCCACCCTTCCCGGCGCAGAAGGGCCTGTGGGGTCATCCGACCAACATCAACAACGTTGAGACCTGGGCGAATGTTCCCATCATCATTATGCGCGGCGCTGACTGGTACGCAAGCATCGGAACCGAAAAATCAAAGGGGACGAAGATATTCTCCCTGGTCGGCAAGGTAGCCAACACTGGGCTGGTCGAAGTCCCAATGGGGATAAGCCTTCGGAAGCTAGTGTTCGACATCGGCGGAGGCATCATTGGAGGTAAGGAGTTGAAGGCCGTCCAGAGCGGAGGCCCTTCGGGCGGCATGATCCCGAAGGAACTGATCGACATCCCCGTGGACTACGAGAGACTCGCCGAGGCCGGTTCAATCATGGGATCGGGCGGCCTCATCGTCATGGACGAGACCGACTGCATGGTGGACATCGCGAAGTACTTCCTCGGCTTCACTACCGACGAATCCTGCGGCAAGTGCAGCCCCTGCAGGGTCGGGACCAAGGCGATGTGGAACATCCTCGATGACATCACCAGGGGACGCGGGAAGAGCGGCGACATCGAGATGCTCAGGGAGATGGCGATCAATGTAAAGAACCTTTCCCTCTGCGGCCTTGGCCAGACCGCGCCCAATCCCGTCCTGACAATGATCCGCTATTTCAGGGATGAGCTCGAAGCGCACATCAAACAGAGGAGGTGTCCGACAAACACCTGCACGAAGATCGCGCCTCCCGCATGCCAGAGAGCATGCCCGGTCGGCATGGATGTCCCAACCTATGTCGCGCTGATCGCGCAGAGACGGTTCGACGACGCGCTCGAGGTCATCAGGTGGGACAATCCCCTCCCCGCGGTGTGCGGCAGGGTTTGCCCACACGGGTGCGAATATGAGTGCAAACGCGGGCAGGTAGACACGCCGATATCGATCTGCGGATTGAAGCGGTTCATCGTCGATTACGAGAGGGCGAGGGGAGTAGAGATAGTCCCGAAAAAGGAGGCTCCAAGGAACGAACGGGTGGCCGTGGTCGGTAGCGGACCGGCCGGGCTCACCGTGGCGCATGACCTCGCTCTCTGGGGCTACGCCGTGAGCGTGTGGGAGGCGCTGCCCGAGGCCGGCGGCATGCTCAGATCGGGTATCCCCGAATACAGGCTCCCCGCGGATGTCCTCGATATCGAGATCGATGCCATAAGAAAACTGGGGGTTGAGATAAAGACAAATTCGCCCGTCGGAAAAAGCGGCATCCCCATCGCGGACCTCAGAAAACAGTTTGACGCGGTCTTCCTCAGCGTCGGCGCGCACAAGGGACTCAAGCTTGGAGTGCCGGGCGAGGACAAGTTCGAGGGGTGCCTGGACTGCGTCACGTTCCTCAAAGGCGTCAATATCGAGAAGAATCTGAACAGACCCGGAGAAAAGGTCGCGGTCATCGGTGGCGGCAACGCCGCAATGGACGCTGCCAGGACCGCCGTCAGGCTCGGCTGCTCCGAGGTAGCTGTGATCTACAGGCGCTCGCGAGCTGAGATGCCCGCCGACCCCTCGGAGATCGATGGCGCGATCGAGGAGGGGGTCAAGTTCCATTTCCTCGCGCAGCCGACCAGGGTGCTGGGGAAGGAGGGGAAGGTCACCGGCATCGAGTGCATAAGGACCGAACTCGGCCCGCCCGACATGAGCGGCAGAAGGAGGCCTCTGCCTGTCAAAGGGAGCGAGTTTATGTTGGCATGCGATGTCTTGATCCCCGCGCTCAGCCAAACGCCGGACCTCAGCTTCCTCGGGAAGGACCATGGCTTCAAGACAACCAAGTGGGGCACCTTTGAGGTAAACCCTGAAACGCTCGAAACCTCGGTCCAGGGTGTCTTCGCCGGGGGCGACGCAGTCACCGGGCCGGCCACGGTGATCGAGGCAATCGCCGCCGGGCAGAGGGCGGCTGTCGCGATACACAACTGCTTGAGAAAGGGCGAGGACACGAAGGATTACAGAATACCAAGGACCTACAAAAAGGTTCCGCGGGTCGACCTCACCGACGAGGAAAAATCCGCCCTCAAGAGACCGGAGATGCCCCATATCCCAGTTGCTGACAGGAGGAGCTCGTTCATCGAGGTTGCCCTCGGCTTCGATGTTGAGGCCGCCGTGAACGAGGCCAAGCGCTGCTTGAGGTGCGATCTTGAATAGAAAAGGAGATCTGTAGATGGTCTCTGCAACAATCAACGGCCAGAAGGTCGAATGCAGGGAAGGAACCACCGTCCTCGAAGCCGCCAAGTCGCTCGGTTTCCGGGTGCCGACGCTCTGCTACCACGAGGCCCTCACCCCCTACGGAGCGTGCAGGTTGTGCGTGGTCGAGGTGATCACCGGCGGCCGGAAGAGGCTCGCAGCCTCATGCGTCTATCCGATCGAGGAGGGCCTTGAGGTGATCACGGACTCCCCGGAGATACGGAAGGCGCGAAAGGCCACGATGGAGTTCATGCTCGCGAGGAGCCCCGATTCGGGGTACCTGAGAGAGAGGGCGAAGAGGGAGTTTGACATTGCTGAGCCGCGGTTCGTCCTCGGGCCCGAAGACCAGAGCGACTGCATCCTGTGCGGGCTTTGCGGCCGAGCCTGCGCCGAGATCGCTGGCGTTGCGGCGATCGACTTCGTTCAAAGAGGGATCAAGAGCCAAGTGGGGCCGCCGTTCCTGAGGGGCTCGGATATCTGCATAGGCTGCGGGACGTGCGTCCTCGTCTGTCCGACCGGCTATATCAAGGTGGAACATATCCTGAGGGTCGCCGCGGTGCATGAGTTCCCGAAGATTGGTACGGAGAATGCCTCGGACCACGCCGTTAAATGCAGGGTGTGCGGATCCTACCATCTCGGCGCCGCATATCCGAAGGACTACGCGAGGTTGCTGGAAACCGCATAGAGGTGAAGCGTGAGTCAGGATTCTAAAATCGGAGTTTTTATCTGTGAGTGCAGCGGGGAGACGGGAGCGACCGTCCGATGCGCAGACCTGGCCTCCTTTGCGGCCGGCCTCCAGGGGGTGAAGGAGGTCCAGACTCACCAAGCATACTGCGTGCCGCCCGGTCTCGAGGAGATCAGAAAGGCGATCGCCGCCAAGGGGCTCGACAGGATCGTCGTCGCCGGATGTTCGCCGAGGACGCACGAAGCCCTGTTCAGGAAGGCGCTGTCCGAGGCGAACTTAAATCCATACATGCTTGAGGTGGTCAATATCAGGGACCACGCCGCTGCAGTGGCGGCGAGCGAAGATGCTGCTACGAGCCAGGCGCGCAGGATGCTCAAGATCGGCGTGGCCAGGGCGGAAAAACTCGCTCCGTTGAAAAACGCCTGCGTCAGGCCTGAAAAGCGCGTGGTTGTGATCGGAGCGGGACTCGTCGGTCTGAGTGCAGCGAAGCAACTCCTGGCGAGAGGATTCACAGTCCTCGCCGTCGAGAAGTCGGACGCCGCTGGAGGAAGGCTCGGGCGGCATTTCACGATGCTGCCGGGACCGCACAAGACCGGCGACTTCCTGAAGAGACTGGTCGATGGTCTGTACCAAAATCCCGCCATGGAGTTCATGTTCGGGGCGGAGGTGACCTCGCTTCAGGGCTGCACCGGTGCCTACGGGGTCACCGTGCGAGACCGGAGCGGCGAGAAGAAGGTGTCCGCGGGTGCGGTGGTAGTCGCCGTCGGCGCGGAGGAGTTCTCGCCGGAAGGGCTGTTCGGGTTCAACGGCAGGGATGTCATAACCCAAACCGGGCTCGAATCGCTCCTGAAACAGGGGCTCGACCTGCCCAAGGGATCCATCGCGATGATCCAATGCGCCGGCGGCAGGAGCGCAAGCGTTCCCTACTGCTCAAGGACCTGCTGCATGACTGCTTTGAAGAATGCCTTGTGGATAAAGGCGCAGCAGCCCTCCACGGAGGTCAGCATCATCTTCAGAGACATTTATACGGGCGGGCCGATACAAGAGAGGGACATCAGAACGGCAGCGGAGAAGGGAGTCAAATTCTACCGGTACCAGGAGGGCAATCCTCCCAGGGTCGAGAGGGAGGATGAGGAAAGTGTCTTCCCGCCGCTGAAGGTGATCGTCCACGACATCCTCACCAACGCCAAGAAGGAGCTCGCGTGCGATCTCGTCGTCCTGTCGAATCCACTGGTTCCCGGGCAGGACTCGCTGAAGCTCGCTCATATACTCCGGATCCCGACCGACCAATACGGCTTCCTGATAGATCACTATGCCAGGGTCAAACCCTCGCACTTGGTGGAAAAAGGGATTTTTGTGTGCGGCGACGCCCATTTCCCGCTGAGTCCTTACGAGGGCCAGATCCAAGCCTACGGGACCGCGTCGAGAATCGCGCGTCTCCTAACCCGGGACGAGTTGGAGGGGAATGCCTTTTACTCCGAAGTTGACGAGTCGAAGTGCATCGCCTGCGGATTGTGCGAGGGCATTTGCACCTACGGCGCAATAAGGGTAATCCAGGATGAAAAGGGGAAAAAGGCGCGTTCGTTCGCGGTCAACTGCCTCGGCTGCGGGACCTGCGCAGCCGGCTGTCCGATGAAGGCAATCGGGATGTGGCACTTCACTGACGGGCAGATCAGCAGCCAGATTGTCGCAGCCGCTTCTTGAAAGGTGATCCGATGAACCGGTTTGAACCCAGGATACTTGCTTTCCTCTGTAATTGGGCAGGTTACGCAGCTTATGACCTGGCCGGCACGAAGCATCTACGGCTGCCGCCCTTCCTGGGCGTGAGGGTGATGTGCACGGGCAGGGCCGACCCTTCCCAAACGATAGAAGCACTCCTCAACGGATGCGACGGCGTGATTTTGATGGGTTGCAGAAAGGGCGAGTGCAGATACGAAAACGGGAACTACCACGCGGAGAGAAGAGTTCAATGGGTGAGGAAGGGACTCCGGCACATCGGAGTCAACCCCGATCGGCTGCACTGTGCCTGGACCGGAGCGGACGACGAGCAGATGTTCAAGAACGCCGCGGAGGAGTTTAACGCCAGGATCACCTCTATTGGCAGCCTCGGCCGGGCCGAGGGGATTGAAAAGGGAGAGCTCGAGTCGAGGTTGAGAGCACTGAAGGAGGTCTTCTCCGGTGAGAGAATGAGGTGGCTTACAGGTAGGGACCTCGAGATGTCCGGCGGAATCGATGTATTCGGAAACCCCGTGACCTGCGACCATTTCGAAAAGGAAGTAACGGACATATTCATAAACGAGTACCAGCGGTGCAGAATCCTGGTCGCCTCGGGGGATGCCGCCCGATCCGTGGTTGAGATAGCGAGGATGACGGCAATGAGTCCCGAGACCGTGATGAGAGAGATCCTCGCCCTCAACCGCCAGGGCAGGGTCTGCCTCGAACGTGTCGCCGAAGGCGTCCCGCAGTACAGACGCGTTTGATTCCCCGGCGGCCGGAGGACAGGCTCGGTTTACCGGTGAGCGATGCAGTCGGGTACCCGGGCGCAGCGCCGGGCGGGATACGCGGCGCAGCGGTGTCAATGGCAAGTCCTCCCATTGGAGGTTGAATCTTGATGGCGGAGAAGATCGGTTCAGTTCTCGTCGTTGGCGGGGGGATAGGCGGGTTGCAGGCCGCGCTCGACCTGGCGGAGGCTGATTTCAAAGTCTTCGTGATGGAAAAACGGCCGAGCATTGGCGGGGTGATGGCCCAACTCGACAAGACCTTCCCTACCAACGATTGCGCTATGTGCACGATGGCGCCCAGGCTGGTGGAGGTTGCGAGGCACCATAACGTTGAACTCCTCACGAACACCGACCTGGTCTCAGTGCAGGGTCAGGCAGGCAACTTCCGTGTAACGGTGAACCGGAGGACGAGGTACGTTGACGAAACCAAATGTACCGGCTGCGGCATCTGCAGCCAGCATTGCCCTGCTGAAACCGTCGACGAATACAACGAAGGGCTCGACAGGCGCAGCGCCATCTTCCTGAGCTTCCCTCAGGCGATCCCCAGAATCATGACGCTTGACAGGAACCGTTGCCTCGGCTGCGGGCTGTGCAAGAATGTCTGTGGACCCGGCGCGATCAGCTACGAGATGCGGGACCAGAGCGCCGAGCTGAATGTCGGCGCGATCATCGCCGCGCCGGGATTCGAGATCTTTGACCCCACCGTGCATGAGCAGTACGGATACGGCAGGCATCCAAACGTCATGACCTCCCTCGAGTTCGAGAGATGCCTGTCGGCGAGCGGCCCGTTCGGCGGTGTGTTGCAGAGACCGTCGGACGGCAAGGTGCCGCGCAAGATCGCCTTCATCCAGTGCGTCGGATCCAGAGAGGTGGAGAGGAATTGGTGCTCCTCGGTCTGCTGCATGTACGCGACCAAACACTCCCTGATTGCAATGGAGCACACCGCAGGCCTGGAATGCACGATCTTCTTCATTGACCTCAGGGCATTCGGCAAGGGGTTCGACGCATATTACAGCAGGGCGAAGGAGGCCGGCGTCAGGTACGTGCGCTGCAAGCCCTCCGCTATCTGGCAAGTGCCGGATTCGAGAAACCTGAAGCTGAGGTACCAGATCGCGACCGAGCCGCCGACCGAAGAGGAGTTTGACTTGGCGGTCCTTTCCTGCGCCTTGCGCCCCTCGCCCTCTTCGGTGGAGCTCGCGGGCAAGCTGGGACTGGGACTGAACGAGTTCAATTTCTGTGCCACCGACGCATTCACGCCGCTCGAAACCCGCAGGGAGGGGATATTCGTTTGCGGTCCTTTCACCGAGCCCAAGGATATTCCGGAGACAGTCATGCAGGCGAGCGGCGCCGCCGTGAAGGCCATGGCGCTGCTTTCGTCCGAGCGCGGCAAGCTGGTCACTAAGAAGGAGTTTCCGCCGGAGACCGACGTGTCCGGCCAGCCGCCGCGCATCGGTGTGTTCGTCTGCCATTGCGGAACGAACATCGGCGGAGTGGTGGATGTCCCCTCGGTCGCTGAATATGCCAGGACGTTGCCCGATGTCGTGCATGCCGAGGATAACCTGTACACATGTTCAACCGACTCGCAGGAACGAATAAAGACGGCCATCAAGGATCACAACCTCAACCGAGTCGTCGTCGCCTCGTGCACGCCGAGGACGCACGAGCCTCTCTTCCAGAACACGGTGAGGGAGGCGGGACTGAACCAATACCTCTTCTAGATGGCTAACATCCGGGATCAGTGCTCGTGGGTGCACATGCATCAACACGAACTGGCAACGAAGAAATCGAAGGATCTGATCAGGATGGCAGTCGCCAAGGCCCGCCTGCTCGAGCCGCTGGAGAAGGGCACTATGCCGATCAACCGGGAAGCCATCGTCATCGGGGGCGGATTGGCCGGCATGACCGCTGCCCTCGATCTCGCCGGGCAAGGCTTCATCACGCACCTGATCGAAAAGAGTGATAACCTGGGCGGCAACCTGCAGAAAATAAGATATCTCATGAATGGAAGCGACCCATCCGTGGAACTGGGCCGCCTGGTTCAGAAGGTCAGGGAGAGCGGCAACATCAGACTGCACCTCGGCTCTAAGATAAAACGGGTCGAGGGCTCCATCGGCAGGTACACGACCGTGATCGGAAAGGACGGGGCGGATACCGAGATTCGCCACGGCGTTGTGGTGATCGCCATCGGCGGGAGAGAGTACACCCCCACCGAATACATGTATGGGCAGGAAAAGAGGGTTCTGACGCAACGCGAACTTGAAGACATCATGGCAAGCCGGCAGTCCGAGATAAAGCAGAAGAAATCCGTGGTGATGATCCAGTGTGTCGGCTCCAGGGATGCGGAGAGGCCCTACTGCTCGCGGATCTGTTGCTCCACCGCAATCAAGAATGCGGTGAAGATAAAGGAGGTGAGCCCTGAAACCGCGGTGTTCGTCCTCTACAGGGACATAAGGGCCTACGGTTTCAAGGAGTCGGACTACAGGAGGGCCAGAGACAAGGGGGTGATCTTCCTCAGGTACGAGGATGACCGGAAGCCGGAGGTGTATAGCAGCGATGGCGGCCTCAAGGTGAAGCTATATGATCCTCTGCTTGGGCGAGATCTCGTCTTGGCTTCCGACCTCGCCGTCCTTTCGACCGGGATATTGCCGGCCGAGGACACGAAGGAAATCGGCCAGCTCTACAAGATATCGCTGAACCAGGAGGGATTTTTCCTCGAGGCGCACCTGAAACTGAGGCCCGTGGACTTTGCCACCGAGGGGGTGTTCCTCTGCGGGCTGGCTCACTCCCCCAAGGGGGTGGATGAGACAATCATCCAGGCGTCGGGCGCTGCTTCGAGGGCGAGCACGATCCTGGCGAAAGATGAGATCTCCCTGGAAGCAACGATCTCCAGCCCGCTCGATGAGAACTGCGACGGGTGTGCCTATTGCATCGATCCGTGCCCGTTCAAGGCTCTCACCCTCATCGAGTATATGAGG
>Ga0129297_10001629_pt1 | contig 11394 bp, 8 predicted proteins | sample I18A1metaG_FD_94708 | JGI IMG/M metagenome (GOLD analysis project Ga0129297, IMG submission 94708) | Lake sediment bacterial and archeal communities from Gulf of Boni, Indonesia to study Microbial Dark Matter (Phase II) - ​I18A1 metaG | ecosystem: Environmental > Aquatic > Freshwater > Lake >... | reverse complement strand
TCCTTTGCCCTTCGAAAACGCTTTGCCGTGATTTCGACTGGAACATCAAGTACAATTACAAGATCTGGAACTGGCAAACCCTTTTCCAGCGCTAACATCCAATCTAGGTCAAGCCCATTAGCAAGACCGTAGGCCAGCCCAGATGGAATATATCTATCCACAACCACGAATTTGCCCGAGTTCAGCCAGTTGACTATATCATTGCGTCTCTCCCATCGGTTTGCTGTGTAAAGCAATTGACGGACTTCTGGAGATATGGATAATTCTCCGTTGAGGTAAGCTCGAATATTCAGCCCGACAGGAGTTCTATAGTCTGGGAAGGCAATAAGCTCACAATTGAACCCCGCTCCGCTTAGTCTATCATATAGGATCTTACTCTGAGTTGCTTTGCCGGACGCATCAATGCCTTCAATACATATCAGCAAACTTCTGCAACCTACCTTCGACTCTGCCTCGGTTGAGGGAGCAGTTTGCTAATCTCATACTTGAACCGTCCTAAAACATCTTTCATAGAAGACGGCGTAAGAAGCCAAATGAGATGCCTGTGCCCGGAAGAAGAATACGTATACTCTTTTAGTTGAGAAATACGCCGTGTTAGTGGGACTTCAAGCTGTCAATTCTGCCAAGTAGTTTGAGGAGCAGGAGTGTCAACTCTGAGATCTGTTGTATCCTTTCTGGATCCTCTTCTGAAGAAAGCCGTACCTGGAGGTCTTTAAGTTTGAGAAGGGTAGTCCTCCTAAGTTCTTCAAGTAAGATTGTCTCCTCAAGTACGATGGAGGGTTCCGCTTCTTTGGCTTTGATGACTCTCTTGTTGCATTTTAGACACCATATCTCCTCATTTCGCCTAAAGAGAGGAGAGTTACATTCGGGGCAACTCTCTGTGAGCATAGTGGCGCCAGATCGCAGCCAGTCAGCCATCTTCTTGAGTTCTTCACCCAATCGACTCACCATCTGCACAGCTAGAGAATAGCTGGGCGGGTAAGGGTGATCTACCTTGAACGGTGACATAAACGTTTTTAATTGAGTGGTTTCTCTCGTTTCATGAACCAGCGTTCTGGGAGGGTCAAGGTGGCTAAAAGGCAGTCAAAGAAGAGGCAAGCGGAACAATACGAGGAACAAATAAAGCAGGCTGTTACAATACTGGACCGAGTCTCAGAAGACAATACAACCCCGCGAAACATCAGGCGTGCAGCAAAGCAGGCAATAGAGTCATTGCAGTATTTGGAACACACCCCGGCGATCAGAGCAGCAAATGCCATCAGCACTCTAGACGATATTAGCCAAGATCCTAATATGCCGCCCTACACGAGAGTTGTGCTTTGGCAGGCTGTGAGTATTTTAGAGACGATTAAGGACTGACCGAGACAAAGTCAGACTACTAGGGTATAGACCGTCTAGGATTTCTTGACGTAGCTTATTGCTGCAAGATGCTACCATGGACAGACGATTCTTTGAGTCCAAAACACAATCGAGTTCCTGAGAGTTCAGTTATCTCTGATACCGGATCGGTTTGCCATTTAGTGAAGCCCTTTCATTCTTGGTGGCAACAAACGTATCTCCTCTACAGGGGTCCATCACCAATCTTGCGAATACACCGCTCATCCGTGAGGTGTTGGAGACTGTAATCGAGGTGCAAAAGAGGGAAATGCTGTTTGCTGCATTCGATGTACCGTCAAGACAGTCAGTCTATGGAAGATAGACTATCCATACGGTGAGACCCTGGCGTACAACCAAAGCTTTTATCATATCGGGCTTTCCCTTCAATTACTATTACGCGGGGATTCCCAAGTCAGGTCTAAGGGGCAAGGCTCAGGAGCCTTGTTCTGAGCTGAGGGACCTTGTGGCGTAGGCCTTCGAGGGTTCGAATCCCTCTCCCCGCACCACTGGAACTTTCCAAACTATACTTCAAATTCTTATTGGTGAGTTTGGATGTAGTATTACGATACTTCTAGGGCAGGCATATACAGACAATGAAAATCACTCTCGTTGTGCCAGTCAAGAACGAAGTTAAGACGATTAAAGAATGTGTTCAATCCATCCTGAATCAGACATACAGGGACTTCGAAGTGATCTTCGTAGATGGCGGGTCCAAAGATGGGACCTATGAATTCCTTGAGGAGGTCAGTCGGAGAAAGAGGAGAATCAAAATTATACGTGAGCCGGGGTTGGGACCAGGATCTGGAAGAGACTTAGGATTCCAATCTGGAAAAGGAGAGATATTAGCACATATCGATGGAGACAATATTGTAGCGAAGAACTACTTGGAACTCTGCATCGAGAAATTACGAAGTGCCAGTGTAGCAGGTGTAAGACCAGGACTTGAATTTGTATACGAGAATGGCTTTCTCGGGGAGATCTTGAAACTCAGAAGAAGAATGTTGTATGGGAAGGAACCGTTTTCAAGTCAGTACCCAACCGTCTATCGAAGAGAGATATATGATATGGCTGGGAGATTGGATCCCGGGCTTATTATCGGAGAAGATTACGACTTGTGGATAAGAATGCAGAGAGCCGCAGGAGAACTGCACCAAACTTTTGTCATAGAGAGGGATGCAGTGATATATAACAGACCGAAGGAGAGGACGATAGCAGAGATTCTCCAGCACTCCGCTTGGTACGGTAGAGGACTTACCCCGATACTCTTGAAACACCCTGGAATCGGATTGAAATTCGTGGCAGAACCAGTGTTCTACCCAGTAATGACCATTGTGATACTCATCTACATGGTCTATCGGCTACCGATATTCCTCATCTTTCCATTAATCTTTACATTACGTTGGGGGATATTCGTGTTGAGGAGGCTAGACAAAGTAAGGGATTTCAGAGAGCTAGTTCTTGCATTGGGTCTTATACCCCTGATCAGAGTCGTTGAGAGTTGGGGATCACTTCTCGGTCTACTGAAGTACTTGACCAATGAACTAGGAAAGATGCTGAGGTAGGGTCTTGCCGAATATGAGAATCCTTTACGCAACACAATTCCCTTTGGAGGCAGCGACTACAAGTCGCTTCCTAAATCTGGCAAGGGAAATGGTAAGACTAGGTGATCGGGCCACATTACTTGTGACTCACGATGATAAGTGGGCTGGAAGAGAATACACAATACCCCTAAGGAGAGAGGCTGAAGGGGTATCTATAGCATATTGGCCAAGGTTCCGTCAGACCTCATTTCTGAGAATACCGTCATCTCTCTCGTGGCTCTATTCTGCGTGGGAGCACACCAAAGATAGTGACATAGTTCATCTGGCAAAGACAATCCCGACTTCAGCTATATCGGTACACCTTGCAAGGAGCATCGAGAGGAAGCCACTGGTTGTTGAACTAGACGACTGGGACGCGATCGGAGGATTCGGGAGCAAATCGAAGAATCCGCTGATCAGTAAACTTGCGTTGACAGCATTGGAGGAATGGATTCCGCGTCATAGTGACTTGATTACTGTAGTGAGTAAGACATTGTATGAGAGGGTGCTAGATATGGGTGTCGAGAAGGAACGTATATTATATCTTCCAATAGGTGTCGACCCAAGACAGTTCAGCCCTAAGATATCCGGAAGGAGAGTCCGGAATGAACTCAAGTTGGGTAGTTGCCCAACAATCATATATGTTGGTGTGATCTTGCGAGAAGGAGTTGAGTGGAAAATCCTCCTGAGAGCTATGGCTGAGGTTACGCGGAAAGTTCGTAATGCCAAGCTTCTCGTTGTTGGCTACGGTCCAGCTATTCCAGAGATGAAGAATTTTGCACGAGAGTTAAAGCTCGAAAGATCGGTTTTGTTTGTGGGAGGACAACCACACTCAAGAATTCCCTCATACCTCGCCGCAGCTGATGTGGCAATTCATATACTGGGAGACCAGTACATGATCGATAGGGCCCGCTGCAGTACCAAGGTCATTGAGTATATGGCAATGGGAAAACCCATTGTGGCTACCAGCCTTGGAGAAGTATATGAGGCTTTGAAGGACAGCGCTGGCATCCTGGTGGAGGGACAATCGCCAGAGGATTATGCTGAGGCAGTGAGGAGAGTTTTAGAGGATAAAAGCCTCCAGCAAAGATTAGGCAAGAACGCTAGAGGACGAGTAGAAGAAAGGTATGATTCAAGGTTGTTAGCACGTATATTAAGGCGGGCATATAGAAGCTTACTGTGAACATTGAAGAACGAGCATGGAGTTTGTCTGCCCGTGATTCTTGATTAGCTTGACACTAGTCAATGTATCCTAAACTTCTTAACCTGTTCTTCAGATCGGCCATCTCATCTTCTGACAGTTCATGTTCCAAGTGTTCTTCAGGGGGGTGCGCTTCTTCGTAACGAATAGGATGAGATTTCATGTAAGAGGGATCAATGGCAGCGTCCAAGATCTTCCCATTCATATCGAGCGGCACAGGTAGATCCATTAGATACAATATGGTCGGAGCAATATCTACGATGCTGGCATTGATGTGTAAGCCCTCCTTGAATTTTCCAGACATAGCAAAGAAGCCATTAATCCTATGTGTACCTGACTGTTCGCCGGAGACGCGGAGGGCGGAGACTTTCTCCGAACCTACTCTAGTTTTCTCTCCTGTTTCTGGTGGAACTTGGAATCTACACTTAGCATACCCGCTTAGGAAGACTAAGTCTGCGGCCTCGCTCACAAATTCGCCTGAGTACAGGTCTTCCTTCATGAATACCTTTTGAATTATCCTTTCACCAGTCTCAGGATTCTCAATATTGTAGAGTTCTCTAGCTATGAAGTTTCTTATACTCTCATATTCTGTTCCCGGCTCCACAATGCCTTCCGGCTCTCTTCCTCTTAGGTTTACATAAATCTCACCAAAGTCTCCAAAAGAGTAGGCCTTAGTATTTGACCAGTCTATGTCTGATAAGGAGAAGCGTGACTCAGGCATTAATTCCCTAACATTCCTAGGCAAGCGCTCTATCAGGTTGATTAGTCCGAGTTTGACCAGAAGATGTTGAATATTTTCTCTTGCGAGCCCAAAACTGAAAAGAAGTCTAGCATATCTTGGTTTCTTCTTCAGTCTCAGCAAACCAAGATCAACTAACCACTTGTTCACATAGAATTCACCATATTGAGGACCAAAACCATGGTCTGATAGGACGATAACATTGGTGTTCTCATTGGTCCTAGCAGTCAACTGCCCTAGTATCTCGTCGAGTTTGCAGTAATAGTCGAGAATAGCACTCCCATACTTCTTGGATCTGGAGGGGTCATGATCGTAATGCTTTGTATCCATATGCTTCCAGAAATAGTGTTGAATCCTGTCCGAACCGGTAAATACGACTATGAATAGATCCCAATCAAAGTTCTCCAAAAGAAAGATGGAAGCCCTAGTACTAGTCTCTGTAACACGGTACAACTCTCTTAAGAAATCGTCCTCTAACGACTCGAAGAACGAGAAATGCGTGAATACAGGGTCCATTGATACTTTATACTCACCAACCTCATCGCATAGTTTTGGCAGAAGATCAGGTGGATATGTGAAGTCCCTTCGACCTGCAGGGATCGGGAACCCGGAAATCATGAATCCGTTGACTTTGTCTGGAGGATAGGTCATCGGAACATTTATGATCCCAACCTTCCCTCCGGCCTCACTAACCAAGGACCAGACTGGCTTACAATTCCGGATCCTCGCTTGAATCCAGGATTGGTGGTAAGTCTTAGGTTGACGCCTGTAGAAGTCGAAGACGCCATGTTTCCCTGGATCTTTACCTGTAGCAAAGGACGCCCAAGCTGGAGGGCTATAGGGTGGAACTGTTGAGGTTAGGATCCCGCTGGTCCCATGATCCATCAACTTGGAAAGATTCGGTAGCCTTCCGACCTCTGCCAAAGACAATATGAGTTCAGGTGTCGCTCCATCCCACCCAACTACTAAGATACTTTCCTGCAACTCTGTCTACCTAAGGAGGGCAAAGTCGAAATTCAACGCTTTGTTCATGTGGTTGCAAGCATAAAAGGTTCGAACAAGATTAGTATAGACTAACGTCCATTGCCGTTGAGCATTGACAAGATCTTTCTTTGGGTATGTTCGCAAAAACTTCGAAGAGCAACTTATTCACGTTCTTGACATTCTCTTTCATGCTCTTAGCAACCCGCTCAGCTGTAACAGGCATTAAACCATAGACATCTGTATCCGTTATCAATGCTATAGATGCAAAACAGATCTCAGCTTCTCTGCACAAGTATGCCTCACTTATAGCCGTCATTCCGACCACACTGAAGCTCATGGACTTATAGAAGTAAGATTCTGCTCTCGTACTGAATCTGGGTCCTTCTATGCATACATATGTGAAGTTCTTGAACGGGTTCATTCGCATCTCTTCCTCTTCCTCAGGCGTGGGATGAATTACAACGTTAGGTAGCACCCTGCGGCCAGCATCCAATACGATCCTCCTGAGTTCTTCACATGTCGGGTCACTGAACGAGAAATGCCCTGTCACACCTCCTTCATAGAAACTCATGTTTCTACGCGAGGTGGTTCGGTCGAAGAACTGATCACAAACGACTAGTTCGTAAGGCTTGATGGTTTCAGGTTGGAGGCTGCCAACTGCTGCAGGAGATATTATGCGCTTTGCACCTAGTGATTTCATGGCCCAAACATTTGCACGATAGTTTACTTTGTAGGGTGGTATAGTGTGGTATCGTCCATGCCGTGGAATGAATGCTACTTTTCTTCCTTTTATCCAGCCAACGGTGATTAGGTCGCTTGGTGACCCGTACGGTGTATACACCTTAATCTCTTTAGTGTCTTGGAATATGTCGGGATCATAATTGCCTGTTCCCCCGAAATACCCAATTTCGACATCCGTCTCCGGTGGTTTATATCTCTCGCTCGCCAAGGATCATTCCCTCTGTAGAGTCAACTATCACTCTAGAATGATAGTGTCATATTATAAGATTGAAGGATCCTAAAAGTAAAACCCGAAAAGGAGGCTAGACATGTAGATGTGCATCAAACCGGATCATAACTCAACTAGCCACTTTTCAGTAAGAAGAAATCTCCCACTCTCCCAGCCTTTCCTTGACTTTTTGTCTCATCAAGTCATCGCTTAGAGTCCTTATTTGCTCTGGTGCAAAGGCGCCTATGTCAGTTATTATGAAGTCTATTAATTTGGGAGGGGTGACGTCGAAAGCTGGATTATAGAGGGCGATCTGACCCTTGCCAGGATGGTTAGTACCTGCCAGTGACTCTGTTGGAGGCCACTCAGAAAGTGCATCTTGCGATATGGTGCCATCTTTCTTCTTCTGCTCGGCCTCAAGCCTATAGAAGTATGTTATCTCATCTTTAGATCTCTCTTCTATGGGTATGTCTTCACCGCGTTCTGTTTCTAAATCGATGGTACTGTAAGAGGTAGCATAATAGAATGGGATCCCGTGGCTTTGCATAATGTAAGCGACATCTGCGGATCCGACCTTGTTAGCGACCGACCCGTCTCTTACGACCCGGTCCACTCCAAGGATAGTCTTAGAAATATGATATTCTCTGATTGCGGAAGTGATCATATTATCCGTAATTATGGTGGTTGGCACCCCCGCTCTGTTCAGCTCCCAAACCGTCAGCTTATACCCTTGGCACCTTGGACGAGTCTCTTTCGCTACGACTTTTATGTCTAGTCCCTCCACAAAAGACTCCTCGAGCATACCCAAAGCATGTCCTCCATAGGTAGATGACAATGAACCGCCGTTACAATGTGTCATGACTACGTCTCCGTCCGCAAGGAACTTCTTACCCTCTTCGCGGAGATGGCAGTTAAGTGCCAAATCAGAGGACAAAATATAATCTGCAACTTCTTTGACTCCTTGAACAATCTGGTCGATCGATCTACCTTCCATTTCCAGCTTACGTGCATAGTTCAGAGTCATGTCTACAGCCCAAGGAAGAGGTGCTGCCGTAGGTCTTGCATTCCTTATGATGCCCGCGCAGACCTCTAGTGCACCAAAGAAATCTTTGCCCTCCTTTGAGCAAGATATAGCAGCAAGAAGCATGGCGTATCCTCCTGCGACCCCTATTGCTTGGGAACCACGTGTAACCATCTCCTTAATTCCAACCAACGCAGCCTTCCTCCAGTCTGATGTGGACCAGATCGTAGTCTCGTATGGTAGTTTCGTTTGGTCCAGCAGGATCAACTGATCTTGTTCATCATCGAAGAACACCGTAAGCGGAATACCAGTCCTCTCGTGAGAGTATGTACCGATGTCGCTATCGAAACGTAGACCAATTCTCTTCAAGACAAAAGACATGGCCGCATTTCCCATAGAAGCACCTCTACTCGTAATGTCCAGCATTCATGATAAGTGGATCGTTCGACGGACCAACTCATGACCGTCTATAGTATTCTTATAGTTGAAAAGACTAAAAGCAACTTCTCTTATTTTAGTCTCGACTGCGATGCCGGGGTGGCAGAGACTCAAGTGGCTGCAATGGTAATGCGCTGGCCTCGAGATCGACTGTCAAGTCAGGACAGCCAGTGGTGCTTGCGCACCCCAAGGGTTCAAACCCCTTCCCCGGCGCTGGTGAAGATAGGGTGTTTCCCTCATTAATGATGACAATGATCAGTCGTCACTCTCCGATTGTAGGGGATTAAATGCAGGATAAGGGCGAGGGGGAAGAGTACCCTGAAACTCGGTTAAGAGAAGCTATCATGTTACTTATGAAGAAAGGATACCAAGTAGATACTAATGCGTTTGAAACCCTGAAGAATGGATCTGCGAGGGTTGATCCTGTCAATATTGTCGAGAGAGTCTGTGAGATCGTGCAGGGCTTAGCAGAACCAGTATCGTTTATCACCGACAAGATGGTTGATCAGGCCATAGATTCTCTCTTTCCTTCAGAGGAAGAAACAAGGAAAGACGAGACAAGTAAGGTTACCTTCAAACCCTACGCGAAGGAGATAGAGCCGGAGTTAAGAGTTATTGAAGATCCATCAACCAAACTGGATTCTGCGGGCGACCTTGAGTGTTTCCTTGAGTGTTTTCGAGACCGATTCAACCGTATGACAAGACTCCTTCGGCAAAGACTTGACGCAAAAGATGCCACGCCCATTAGTGCTGCACTTGAAAGCCCCCATGAAGTAGCAATCAAGACTATGGGAATTGTCACAGACAAGAGAGAGACAAGTAAAGCAATAATAATCAGAATCGAAGACCCTGATACAAGTGCAACTGTAATAGTTCCTAGCGGAAGCCCGCGTGAGCTTCACCAGAAAGCCCAAAGCCTTCTTCTCGACCAAGTGGTCTGTGTCGCTGGTAGAAGTTCAGGCAATAGAACAATAGTTGCTTCCGACATAATTGTACCTGATCTCCCAGAGAGGAAAGTGAGGGGGGTACCCGACACAGTAATGCTTGCGCTAACTTCGGATCTTCATGTTGGGAGCAACACATTCCTGGGAAGCACATTTGATCAATTCATTCGGTGGCTACAGGGGAGGGTCGGAGGGGATAGAGAGAGGGAGCTTACTGGACGCATCAAGTACCTAACAATTGCAGGAGACTTAGTGGACGGAATAGGAGTCTATCCAGATCAAGAGAAAGAATTGGAAATATTGGATATATACAAGCAATATGAGAGAGCAGGCGAGTTGATAGGAAAAATCCCTGATTACATAGAGGTGATAGTAATCCCTGGCAACCATGATGCAGTTAGACAGGCCCTTCCTCAACCCAAGATTCCTGATGAGTTCATGGAGTTATTATCTGCCCAAAGAAGACTACTGTCTCTAGGGAGCCCCGCAACCATTGAGATCCATGGAGTTAGAGTGCTACTGTTCCATGGTAGAAGCCTAGAAGATGTGATAAGAGCAGTCCCTGGTTTGTCCTATCAGCAGCCTCAGAAGGCTATGGAGTACTTACTGAAGGCTAGACACGTAGCACCTACTTATGGAGGAAGCACACCCCTAGCGCCAGAGAAAGAGGATCATTTAGTGATAGAGAGCCCACCGGACATATTCCATTCTGGACATGTTCATGTAAATGGATATGAAACGTACAGAGGAACCTGTGTCGTCAATTCAGGTGCTTGGCAAGCACAGACCGACTATCAAAGAAGACTAGGATTAATGCCAACCCCAGGAAGGGTTCCGATTGTAAACCTACAGAATATGCATCTAACGGAGTCTAATTTCTTTTCGATTTAGATGATGTGGTCAGGCCTTAGAACTCTTATGCGATTTTTGTGTCTATGAATGAGACATCGGGGGCTATAGTTTACCATTGATGCGAACAATGGGTCTCGCTTGAAGACTTCAACCGATACCTCTCCAGGAATGCCTAGGCTTACCCGTTTAGTGCGCCCGTAACGACCAAAGCTTACGACTCGAGCGTTTATCAGACCAACAAGGTCCAACTCATTGATTAGCCCACTGACTCGTCTTTGAGTTAAGTGATCTACACCTAGTTTTGAAGATACCTCTTTGTAAACCTCAAATAAGTCCCCGGTAGTGGAGTTCTCATGCGAACCTCTCTTTAATAAGAGGGCACCAAGCATAACGATCTTCGAGTGAAGAGGAAGAGTAGTTAGAACCTCTACAACCCTATCCTTCTCGATCTTTTCTTGCGCCCACCTTACGTGTTCCTCGGAAACTTCAGATGCACCTTCACGTTCTGCAAGTTCACCGGCAACCCTAAGAAGATCTAGGGCACGTCGTGCATCACCGTGTTCAGAAGCAGCCAAGGCCGAGCAGAGACTCAGAGCCCCACTCGTGAGCCGACCTTTAACGAATGCCGCCTCCGCTCTGTCTTCTAGTATGTCTTTGAGCTCAAGAGCAGTGTATGGTTTGAAAACGACTTCTTCTTCGCTCAGACTGCTCAACACACGAGGATCAAGTAACTCTTTGAATTTGAGGTCGTTCGAGACTCCTACTATTGTTAGCTTCCCAAATTCTAACCCTTCGTTGATTCTTGTGAGTTCGTAAAGTAGAGAATCACCACAATCCTTCACTAACGCGTCTATCTCATCTAAGACACAAATGAGGAGCAGATGCTTGTTATTGACTGTGTTCTTCAGTCGGTCGAACACTTCGCCGGTTGCAAGTCCTGTAAAGGGAATTTCGAGATCGACCGAATGACAAAGATTAGCCAGTACACGATAAGGTGTACCGGCCATCCTACAGTTGACATAGGAATTGCGGATGGACGCATCAATCTCCTCACCTTTTCTAGACAATCTTTCCAGAGTATATTTAGCTACGGCTGTTTTTCCGGTGCCGGTTTTTCCATATATCAGAATGTTTGAACACCGGACACCATCAAGAGAGGGAGCCAAGATTTTCCCGAGGTGAACGATCTCATCCTTTCGATGCGGCAAGTGGCTGGGGATGTAATCTGGGCGCAAAACTTCTCGGTTTCTAAAGATATGGGGACCACTCAGGAATCGTTCGAAGACATCGCTAAGAGGGTCGCTAGGGC
>Ga0129297_10001628_pt1 | contig 11397 bp, 11 predicted proteins | sample I18A1metaG_FD_94708 | JGI IMG/M metagenome (GOLD analysis project Ga0129297, IMG submission 94708) | Lake sediment bacterial and archeal communities from Gulf of Boni, Indonesia to study Microbial Dark Matter (Phase II) - ​I18A1 metaG | ecosystem: Environmental > Aquatic > Freshwater > Lake >... | reverse complement strand
GGGTGGTACCACCCTTGCCGTTTCTCGCTTCAATCGATCTAGTAACGGAATGGAAGGAGGGGGTGGGGTGATATCACCTTCGCTGCCTTTTGTTTCAATCGTTCTACGGTGGAATTGAAGAGGCTACCCCCTTGTGGCCACACCTGTGGCCACGCTGCCAGAACTGGCGCGGAAGAAGGGCCGCGGTGGGAGCCGAGGCCATGGTTCTTCAAGGTTGGAACCAGTGCCTATCCCGTTGCATGTCTGCCAGATCTGCTATGTTCGCCTGTGGGAGGCTGGTTGGATCAAAGCTATCTGCGCTGTGCGCCTCCTCAACTTCTTGCCTATCTAACGTATCTTCTGCTCGTTCAACCTAATCATGGATCGTGTAAGACAGGTAGTGAAACCACTCCGGGAAACAGGAGTGGCTTGCGTCGTTCCGAACAGATTAAATGCGGGCTTGGCACTATGCGTTTTGGGGGACGTGAGATGAGCCACTTCTTGGTTTACCCGACTGAGGAGATTGGTAAGATAATGAATCGAAAGGTGGTCACGGTCAGGCCTGACGATGCGATCAGACGAGCTGCGTCGCTCATGGAGGAGAACAACATCGGGTCGGTTGTGGTTGTTCAGGACAGCAAGCCGGTTGGCATTGTGACAGAACGAGATTTCGTCCGGATAGTGTCTCGTGGACAAGGGTCGGAGGCCAAGGTGAGAGATGTGATGTCTGTTCCTCCGGTTACATGTGAGTCAAGCAGGAAGGTCACAGATGCATTCGTTATCATGGCCACTAAGCGAATCAATCACTTGCCCATAACTCAGAATGGCCTACTCGTGGGAGTAGTGGCGGCGCGTGACCTGTTGGCGGCGACCTTGGTGTGAGTTCGAGCAGGTATCTTTCCGAGGCTGGCGTCGAAGCCTTCTCGGGCTGGCAGGTCATGTCTGAACTGTGTTGATCCACGATGCGATAGCTACTTCCTGTCGCCAACATAGGCTATTGCGTTGATTTCGACCAGTTGGCCGTAGCCTCTTGGGTTTCCTGCTTCCCAGCATGTGCGTGCAGGTGGGTCCTTCTTGAAGTAGCTTCCATAGATCTTGTTGGCTTTTGCGTAATCATTCATGTTCCTGAGGATCACCTGACACTGTACGATGTCATCCATTGTTCCTCCTCCAGCTTCTATGATGGCCTTGAGGTTTTCCATGACTTGTCTTGTCTGCCCTTCAACATCCTCCGGTGTTTCTTTCGTCTTGGGATTTGTCGGACCTTGACCAGAAACGAAGATGAAGCCTCCGGCCTTCGTCCCATGCGAGTAGGGTGCGATTGGCGGAGGAGCATCCTTCGCGTACAGTATCTCCTTCGGCATCCACTCAACTCTCCGATGCTATTTGGCCACTGTGCGTGAAATTAACTGTTTGCACATGAACGCAGACTTATGGGTGAGCTTGGTTGAGGACTTGTTAAGAACTCATCGCGAGTAACGTCAGACAGAGGAGTCAAGATCCTTCGTGTAGAAGTCTCCCGGTTCTATTCCGCACCTAAGATCTAATATGCGTGGTTCATTCGTATGGTTGGGAGGTGTTTGGCAACTTGAAGAAAGTGGTGAAAGGCGAAAAGCTTCCCAAACCTGCGGGGCCGTATAGTCCTGCGATAAGGGCTGGTGACTATGTTTTCTGTGCTGGACAAGTCGGACGGGATCCGGCAACTGGAGAGATAGGAAAAACCATAGAGGAGCAGACAAGACAGGTACTTCTCAATCTGCAATCCGTCCTGAATGCAGCTGGAGCTTCTCTTGAGAACGCAGTCAAGACAACGGTCTTCCTAGCTGATATGAACGAGTTCTCGAAAATGAACGCGGAGTACTTCAAATTCTTTCCAAAAGATCCGCCGGCTCGCTCGACAGTTGGGGTGACGATGGCTCCAAGGATAAGGGTCGAGATTGAGCTAGTCGCCTACGTGGGCGAATAGTAGTCGGGCAAACAGTGAGGTTTCATGGCGTCAAAAGTGAGGATCGACTGGTCTGGAGAGCTGAGGTTCACAGCGACGAATGAGAACGGCGTGTCCACGGTCATGGATGCGACAGATCTTGAGGGCCGCCCAGCCGGTATTACGCCGATGCAGCTTCTGCTAATGGCGCTTGGAGGATGCACCGGTATTGATCTGGTGATGATTCTCAAGAAACAACGCCAGGGCCTCACCAAGCTTACGTTGAACGTGACCGGGCAGCGAAGATCAGGGCCTCCGAGATACTATGAGAAGATACATGTTGAGTATGTTCTGAAGGGGTCGAATCTGGACGAGAAGAAGGTGCAGCGTGCCATTCAGCTTTCAGAGGAAAAGTACTGCTCTGTGAGTGCTTCGTTGAAAGACAGATCTGAAATAACAAGCTCGTACAGAATTGAACGATAAACAGCCAATGAAGAAAGGCGAGACTACGGAGACATAAGAAATCCTGAACGCATCTTCAACTGACGGCTTCTTTTTCCTTTTCTGCTTTCTTCAAGCATCTCTGGTTTTCTTCTCGGCTTCCATACGTCAGGATCTTAGCCATAGCGGTCAGAATTCTAAGAGGGCACTCTCTCGCGGCCAAGACTGGTCAAGCAGTCGAAGAACGAACGTGGTTTGACATGAAAGCGGGTGGTCGAACGAAGAAAGAAAGAAAATGGGGGAGGTCAAGAAGTTGTCTTCTTGGACCTACTCAAACTCAGAGGGCTCTTCTTCGCCTCTTTCTGGGCCCTTTGGGGGTCCTGCTTCTCTTGGTTTGCCTGCTGCGATGACGTCATCTATCTTCAGGATCATTGTTGCGGCTTCTGTCGCTGACTTTACTGCTTGCTCTTTGACGACCACGGGCTCGTAGATGTTCATTTTGCTGAGGTCGGTGACTTTTCCTTCGAATATGTCTATGCCTGCCCACTTTTCGCCTTTATCATGGTGGGATCTTAGGTCAGCCAGCATGTCTATGGGGTCGAGGCCTGCGTTCTCAGCCAATGCCATTGGGACTCCTTCCATTGCCTCAGCGAATGAGAGCACGGCTAGCTGTTCTCTTCCTGACAGTCCTTGTGCCCAACGCCTAAGGTTGGAGGCCACTTCGATTTCAACCGCGCCTCCGCCAGCCACAACCCTTGGGTCACGGACGACATCTCTGACGACGCATAGCGAGTCATGGATGGATCTCTCGGTTTCGTCGATCATTCGTTCTGTCCCTCCTCTGATGAGAATAGTCACAGCCTTCGGGTCTTTGCAGCCTTCGATGAAGGTCATCTTGTCGTCAGCGATCTTTTTCTCTTCCACAAATTGAGCTGAGCCAAGGTGTTGTGATGCAAGGTCATCCAGATTAGTTGCTACTTTGGCTCCTGTAGCTTTCGCGAGTTTCTCCATGTCTTTCTCGGAGGCACGTCGGATTGCCAGGATGCCTTTCTTCGCCAGGAAGTGCTGTGCTATGTCGTCTATGCCTTTCTGGCATATGAGGACGTTGGCTCCGGCTTTGGTAACTTTCTCGACCATGTCCTTGAGCATTTTTTCCTCTTCGTCAAGAAACGCCTTCATTTGCTCTGGCTCTGTTATGTTGATCTTGGCGTCGAACTCTGTCTTCTCAACTTCCAGAGGGCAGTTCAGCAGTGCGATCTTTGCGTTCTCAACTCTCTTGGGCATGCCTGAATGCACGACTTCCTTATCCAAGACTATGCCTCTGATGAGGGTCGTGTCGTTTGTTGATTGGCCTGTCTTCTTCTCCATCTTTATGTCGTCGACCTCTGCTTTGAGGCCCGTTTCGGTCTTCTCAGCGATTTGGAGCACTGCGTCTATGGATAGGTTCGCTATGTGGTCGGAGTACTCTCGGAGCGATTTACCTGACTGCGAAACTACGGCAACGTGTTTCAGCATCTGTTTGTCTGTGGGTTGCACCTTGAGGGCGAGTTGCTTGATCAGGTCAAGGGCTTTCTCAGACGCCTTCTGGTATCCGTCTACGATAACGGTGGGGTGTATTTCTTTGTCTATTAGTTCTTCAGCCTTTGTCAGGAGCTCTCCAGCGAGTACGACTGCGGTGGTCGTTCCGTCGCCCACTTCGTCATCTTGGGCTTTCGCCACTTCCACCATCATCTTTGCGATTGGGTGCTGGATGTCCATTTCTTTCAGTATGACTGCGCCGTCGTTTGTGATGGTGATGTCGCCGAAACTTTCGACGAGCATCTTGTCCATGCCTTTCGGGCCTAGGGACGATCGCACAACGTCTGCCACGATCTTGGCGGCGGAGATGTTTGATCTCTGTGCTTCTCTGCCAACAGTTCTTTGGGATCCTTCTTTCAGGATCAGTACTTGTTGTCCACCTATGGTTGCGGGAACTGCTTCAGCCATTATTCATCACCTCATTACATTGGGGGCATTCCTTCGCCCGGCGGACCTTTTGGTGGCATGGGCGGTGGTTTTGCTGCCGCTATCACATCGTCGACTCTCAGGATCATTGATGCCGCTTCAACTGCTGATTTGATTGCCTGTTCCTTCACTGCCACTGGTTCGATTACTCTCTGCTTCATCATGTCGATCGGTTTGCCTGTGACGACGTCGACTCCCATCCACAATCCGTCAGATTTCTCATGCGTAGATCTTAGAGCCACCATTACGTCTATGGGGTCGAGGCCTGCGTTCTCAGCCAGGATCTTGGGTATGGTTTCAACTGCCTCTGCAAAGGCCTCTACGGCTAGCTGTTCTCTTCCTCCGACTTTGGTGGCGTGTTCCTTCAATCTCTTGGCGACCTCGATCTCTATGGCTCCTCCGCCTGCAACCACCTTGTTCTTTCTAACTATGTCTGCGACAACGTGCAACGAGTCTTTGAGACCTCTCTCCACCTCGTCCACCAGTCTCTCCAGCCCGCCTCTGATGAGTATTCCAACAGCCCTCGGATCTTTGCAGCCTTCAATGAAAACCATCTTGTCTTCTCCGAACTTCCTTTCCTCGGCGAGGCCTGCGTTGCCTAGATCACTTGCCTTGAGATCATCCAAGCTGGTTACGACTCTGCCGCCGGTAGCTCTTGCAAGTTTCTCCATGTCAGATTGCTTGATTCTTCGAACAGCCATGATGCCTTCCTTGGCTAGGAAGTGTTGGACCATGTCGTCTATGCCTTTCTGGCAGAGAATCACATTGGCGCCTGACCCTTTGACCTTGTCAACCATGCTCTTCATCATCTGGGTCTCTTGGTCTAGAAACAGTTTCATCTTTGTCGGGTCGCTGATTCTGATCTCAGCGCTCATTTCTGTCTTCTCAATCTCCAGCGCACAGTCAAGAAGGGCGATTTTCGGATTCTTGAAGGATTTGGGCATGCCGGGGTGAACAACTTCCTTGTCCACTATCACGCCTTTGATAAGCTGGGTGTCTAGGATGCTCTTTCCCTGTTTCTTAACTAGTTGGATGTTGTCAACATCTGCCACGAAGACATTGCCTCTCTTCTCCTTGACTAGGTCAATAGCCTCGATCGAAATATCTGCCAGATGTCCTCGGACACCTTCGACTACTTTGCTGCGTACCGATGTTAGTGCGGCGTTTCTGAGGCTGTCCTTGTCGTCGAGGTTTACAGTGACTGCAAGTTGATTTAGAATCTCCAGCGCTTTGTCCGCTGCGTTTCTGTAACCTGCGACTATGGTGGTCGCATGTATTTGATCCTGTGACAGCTCCTCAGCTCTCCTTAGCAGTTCTCCAGCCAGTATGACTGCGGTGGTTGTTCCGTCGCCTACTTCCTTGTCTTGGGCCTTCGCCACTTCAACCATCATCTTTGCTGCAGGGTTCTGTACTTCAATCTCGTCCAGTATTGTTGCTCCGTCATTGGTGACGGTGACGTCGCCGAGCGTATCGACAAGCATCTTGTCCATACCCCGTGGTCCAAGCGTGCTTTTCACGAGTTCCGCGATGATCTTCGCGGCCGCTATGTTCGATCGCTGAGCATCCTTACCTCTGCTTCTTGAGGTGCCTTCTTTTAAGATAAGTACAGGTTGACCTGTTAGGTATGCCAAACGGATTTCCTCCTTTCTCAGTGGGGCAGACATTCCCTTAGAGAAAAAATTTAAACATTACGCTACAAGCCCCTCCAACCAAAGCAGCTTCGGCTCAAATAGATTGATAGCGGAGGCGGGCATAGAGGCGATAGTGCAACATTGACCTCGCAGAAAGTTCCTGAACAGAAGCCGCATGAAGCTTCCAGCCAAGAAAAGAAGGAGCCCTCCGTTAAGAGGACTTTCGTGCCTGCCTCTGAGGTCAAAGAGCTCCAGAAAGCGCTGGAAGAGGAGAAGAAGAAGAGTGAGGAGTACTTGACCCGGCTCAAGTATCTCCAAGCAGACTTTGAGAATCTTCAGAAACGCAGCAAACGTGAGATGGATGAAGCGATAAAGTACGGTGAGACAGAACTCGCTCTTAGCTTCTTGCCGGTATTGGATGACCTTGAACGAGCTTTGGTGGCTGGCAAGAACTCTGACAACAAGGAGGCGATCATTGGTGGATTGGAGATGATCTTGAAAACTGCTCAGAACATCCTATTGAAGAGAGGTCTATCACCAATCGATGCGGTTGGAAAGAAGTTCGATCCAACAAAGCATGAGGCAGCGGGCTTCGTTTCTTCCCCAGATTGTGAGGATAACATGGTTGTAAAGGAGTTGAGGAAAGGGTACGTGTTCGGAGACAAGGTGATCAGGCCGAGTATCGTTGAGGTTGCGCGGAAGACCAGTCCAGAACAAACGGAGGGTTCCTCATGAGGTTGCGGCTCGTTAGAGGAGTGTGGGAGTGGTTGTCCGCGGCTTTGATCCTCCGCGCCTTTGTTACCATAAGTAACGTTTATAAATCTCAGTCGTTACCTTGAGTAACTCGCTCGATATGTAACAGCCCTAGTTGAGGTATGTATGTTGGCAAAAATAATCGGAATAGACCTCGGGACAACGAACTCTGCTGCAGCCGTGCTGGAAGCCGGCAGGCCAGTTGTCATCCCGAGCGCAGAAGGGCCGACGATGGCGGGCAAAATGTTCCCCTCCGTTGTCGCTTTCACCAAGAACGGTGAGCTCCTGGTCGGAGAATCTGCCAAACGACAAGCAAGCTCCAACCCTGAAGGCACCATTATTGAGATCAAACGGAAGATGGGAACTGACTACAAGGTTACAGTTCTCGGAAAAGAGTACACTCCTCAGCAAATATCTGCATATATCCTCCAGAAGATAAAACGCGACGCCGAGAGTTTCCTAGCAGACAAGGTGGATACAGCTGTGATCACCGTTCCTGCACACTTCAACGATAATCAAAGACAAGCCACCAAGGATGCCGCAGAAATAGCTGGGTTCAAAGTTCCTAGATTGGTCAACGAGCCTACTGCGGCATGTTTGGCATACGGTTTAGGCTCGCTTGGCAAGACAATGAAGGTAATGGTATTCAGTTTCGGTGGGGGAACTCACGACGTTACTCTAATGGAAATGGGGTTCGTAAAGGAGACAAAAGAGAGTACATTCGAAGTCCTCTCGACAAGTGGAGACACAAAGACAGGAGGCGCAAATGTCGACAATGCTGTGACAGACTATCTAGTGGAGGAGTTCCGGAAGACCAACGATGTCGACCTGACAGGAGACAAAATGGCTATGACCCGTCTCAGAGAGGCGGCTGAAAGAGCGAAGATAGAACTATCAGTCATGGTCACAACAGATATCGATCTGCCATTTATTGCCCAGGACACTTCTGGGCCAAAGCACCTTCACATGACTCTGACCCGAGCAAGGCTTGAGGAATTGGCGGGTCCCATTGTCGAGCGCGTTAGAGATCCGATCATGCAGGTGCTAGCTGACGCCAAGGGAGGTTCTCTGCAACCAAGCGACATAGACAAAATAATCCTGATAGGAGGCATGACGAGGATGCCACTGGTCCGAAGCTTTGTGGAATCCATCATGGGCAAGCCTGCTGAGCGGGGGGTTGATCCGATGGAATGTGTGGCGGTTGGAGCTGCGATTCAAGCTGGCGTAATGACCGGCGAAGTGAAGGATCTGCTTCTTCTAGATGTCACACCTCTTTCGCTCGGTGTAGAAACGCTTGGAGAAATCTTCACGAAGCTGATAGAGCGAAACACCACGGTACCGACAAGGAAGAGTCAGGTCTTTTCAACAGCATCTGACTTCCAGACTACTGTCACAGTTCACGTACTCCAAGGCGAAAGGTCGATGGCCGCGGATAACGTTTCGCTTGGCATGTTCAACCTCACAGGAATACCGCCGGCTCCAAGAGGCGTCCCTCAAATAGAGGTCACCTTCGACATTAATGCAGATGGGCTCCTCAACGTCACCGCCAAAGACCTAGGAACAGGGAACCAACAGAAGATCACAATCACAGCTTCAACCAAACTCTCCCAAACAGAGAAGGAGAGAATGGTCAAAGAAGCTGAGCAGTTTGCAGAGCAAGACAAGAAGAAACATGAGGAGGCGGAAACGCGCAACAACGCCGACTCAATGATCTACACCGCTGAGAAGACCAAGACAGATCTGAAGGATAAGATTGGCAAAGACAACGTCGACAAGATCGACAAAGGAATCGCTGAACTGAAAGAAGCTCTCGGCGGAAAAGATGTAGCAAAGATGAAGGCGAAGACCGACGAGCTGGCCAAGATGCTGCAACAGATCGGCGCGACAGTGTATCAGCAGGTTAGCCAACAGCAGGCTCAACAACAGCAGCCCCCGCCCCCCGAAGCTGAGAAGAAGGGCGACAAGGTAGTAGATGCAGACTACAAAGTTGTTGATGAAGAGAAGAAGCCTTAGCTTCTATCAGACTTAGACGGTTCGGTCACAGATGAGCGAGCGCGCCAAGAGAGACTACTACGAGGTTCTAGGCATATCTAGAGACGCGATCAAAGACCAGGTGAAGGATGCGTACCGGAAGCTCGCTCTCCAATACCATCCCGACAGAAACAAGTCTCCTGACGCCGAAGAGAAGTTCAAAGAGATCTCAGAAGCGTACGCTGTTCTTTCTGATGACGAGAAGAGGAACGAATACGATCAGTTTGGCCATGCGGGAATCGGTCAGAGATACACCTACGAGGACATATTCAGAACCACTGATTTTGACTCAGTATTCCGAGATCTGGGCTTCGGCTTTGGAGGATTCGAGAACATCTTTGAGATGTTCTTCGGCCGAGGAAGGCCTTGGCGAGAAGAACATCCGAGAAAGGGACCAGACCTAAGATATGACCTCCCGATCTCCTTAGAAGAGGTAGCTACAGGAACAAGCAAAGAAATAACTGTTCCGCGAAGAGAAACCTGCGACACCTGCAACGGGACCGGTGCAAGAAAAGGTACAGCACCAAAGCCTTGTTCGCGATGTCAAGGAAAAGGACAGGTCCAACGAGTGCAGCAGGCCGGGTTCGCAAGATTCGTTAGAGTCGAAACATGTAACCGATGCGGCGGAAGAGGGGTCACAATAGAGTCCCCATGCCAGAAGTGTCGAGGAACAGGGATCGTTGAACACGCGCGAAGGATTACTTTGAAGATTCCTCCCGGCATAGAGAGCGGAATGCAGCTACGGTTGTCTGGAGAAGGTGACTCGGGAGGAGCAAACATGCCACCAGGAGACCTTTACGTGTTTGTCGCAGTCAGACCACACAGCGTCTTTGAGAGAGAGGGAAGCGACATCTACTGCGAGGTTCCCATAGAGTTTACTGAAGCCGCTCTCGGTGCCGAAGTAGAAGTGCCAACGCTAGGAAGCCGCGCAAGCCTCCGCATTCCTGAAGGAACTCAAACAAGCACGGTCTTCCGCCTAAGAGCAAAGGGCCTGCCAGAATATGGGGGACGAGAGAAAGGCGACCAACTCGTAAGGGTCATCGTCAGAACACCCACGAAGCTAACTGACAGGCAGAGAAAGATTCTGAGTGAACTCAGGAAAGAAGAGCGCCCGGCAAGAAGGTAAAGCGTACTGCTCTCTCAAGGTTCAATAGGCTTCCTCCGGTGAAAGGAACACGTAGGGTGCAACATTACATCTTGCTCTCATACAGAAGATCCTAGTCTGCCTTCTCACCGTTTCCTGAGGTAAGGGTCTAAATACTCCTCGCGCAGACATTTTCTACTCGGGGATTGCTTTGGCTGGATCCAATCTTGGAAGGATACTGTTGTTCATCATGGTAGCGGTGTCGCTTTTCACAGGATACCTGCTGGGCGGTGTAATACAGGGGCCTTTCACTCGAACCGAAACCACGCGAATCACACTATATCGGACGGTGACCGTCTCGACAACGATCGTCCTGTCCGCAGGCCCTTCCGGATATTGGCGTGAAGTCATACGATTCACTGGGTCAAACCGAACGATAACTCAGCCCTTCTACATACCATCAAAGGAATGGCGGATCACGTGGTCGTACGGTACGTCGAGGTTCGCCGCCTTTGGTTGGTATGCATTTCCTGCTGGCCAGAATGCAAGTTACGTGAACGCGGTATCATCAAGAGAGCCGAGCTACTCCTCAACCACCTACATCTTCAGTGGACCAGGCAATTTCTACCTGCAGATATTCGCATATGACGTACAGTACACGGTTATTGTTGAGGCGCCCGGCTAGGGCGTGGCTTTGTCTCCTTGTGAGTCTCACAGCCCGATGCAGTTCTCACCTTTGCCGATGCATCCTATTACACAGTAGAACTCAAAGTCTGAGTCGTATTCATTTCGGAACCCGTGAAGTTCATTTGCTGCAAAGTAGAATACGTCTCCTAGATTTGCTTGGACGGTTTCCTTCTCAGTTACGACTTGAGCTCTACCTTTTGTCACGATTATTTCTTGCTCCCAGGGATGCTTGTGCGGTGCCAAGTAACCCCTCGGTTTAATATTGAAGTGCCGAAGAGCAAAGTTGTGGAGGTACTCGTCGCCGCCGGTTCGTCTATCGGAGATCCAACGAATCGTAACGCCCTCAGCATCGCTTCCGTATGCTTCCTTCACATCATAGCCTTTGACCTGCTCGGTCCTGCTCTTGATCACTGTTTCACACCTCTGATACCTCGCGTGCGTACTGCCCACCCGCTGGATCGGCCACCTAGGCAAGCACGCGCACGAGTGGACCGCAAGAAGGGTAGTCGTTTGCTCTTATCTGGGTTTCTTCTTATGGCGAGCCAAGGAAAGCAAGGCCATTGGAGGAAACACATAGACGAGTCCGAGAAGCGACGCAGCCAGCACTCCAGTCAGCACCGCGGCCAATTCTCCATTGGGTCGCAGGATTGAATGTGCCTCAGTTGAGATGCGAAGCGCAGTGACAAGTGGGTACAATGATATTCTCACAATGTCTCTTGCTCGTTGGTTCTCTGATATCACCTTGGCAATGCTCGGGCTGAAGGAATAGTACCATCTGTTGAAGAGCGTCATGAAGCTTCTTCCACTACTTGTGGACATGACTATGTTGTCTCGGAAGCTTCTCAGCAGTTGGACTTCGGGTG
>Ga0129297_10001627_pt1 | contig 11398 bp, 15 predicted proteins | sample I18A1metaG_FD_94708 | JGI IMG/M metagenome (GOLD analysis project Ga0129297, IMG submission 94708) | Lake sediment bacterial and archeal communities from Gulf of Boni, Indonesia to study Microbial Dark Matter (Phase II) - ​I18A1 metaG | ecosystem: Environmental > Aquatic > Freshwater > Lake >... | reverse complement strand
GTCTACACGTTCCCCGTTCGTTTCAGGAGTTTTCGCACTCATTTCTACTCTCCGCCGACTTATATAGTGACCCGTAGCCCTGATCCATGCTTCCTCCTTGTGGCGAAATTCTAGAAGTTTCGAGACAGGCAGATAGTCCAACGCCAAACTTATAAAGGAGCGTCAAATCTTTGTCCAAACATGGCGACAACGGCGACCATCGAGAAACTGAAGCGCGACCGGAAGAAGATTGAGGATTTGCTCAGGGAGCTGGAGAATCAAATGAGAGAAGTTGAGGAAAGGTACGCCGCGATGCTAGGAGAGGAGAACAAGATTCACGAAGAGCTGCGCCAATGCCGCGAGGCCTCCGAATATAGCCGACTTGAGATGAGGCTGCACCCGGTTGCACGTAGAAGAAGAGAAGTCGAAGCCGAGAAACAAGCAATCGAGAGAAGAATCAGAGGATACCGGGGAGAACTGGAGAAGGTCAAGGCAAGGATAGAATACATGAGACCGAAGGGAGAGTTCGTCCCGCACAAGGAAGAGTAAACCAAGCAAACCCTTTGCCAAGAGGGAAGACCTGGGGTGCTTCTGCTTCCTTCGTCTTTTCTGAGGAGAAATGCACGGTTCGAGATGCCGCCAATTCCCATCTGACACGCCCAGGAAGACTACCGTCGTATGGGTTTATATGGGGCGGGTCATCTATGCATCGAGGTGGAGACGGTGGAGCGCTCTGAGGCACTTCGGACTGCTGAAGTGGCGCTTCATCAAGCTGGCTTCCAAGTTTCTCGAAGATGCACTGCGAGGTATAGCTGCTTCGATTTTGCCGCCAGAAGGGAAGAGCGTCTAATCTTCGTCAAGGCATTTCCGGACATCCGCGAGGTCTTGTCGTGTGACGCATCCGATATCCAGTCTGTCTCAAGGTGCTTCTCCTCTGTCTCCCTTTTTATCTCGGAGATGAAAGAGGGAGAGACGCTTCGGGATGACACGGTCTACTCGCGGTATGGCGTGAACACCGTCACATCGAAGACACTTGAAGATATCGTTCTCCGAAGCGCACTTCCCTTGGTAAAGGCGATTCCAGGGGGATATAGCGTCAGGATAGATGGCGGGAAGATCAGGGAACGGCGGCATGAGCTAGGACTGTCGATCGGTAAGTTGGCGGAGATGGTGGGGGTCTCGAGAAGAAGCCTGTATGGCTATGAGAGGAACATGGCTCGGGCATCCGTCTCTGCGGCTTACCGGCTTGAAGAGATATTGGGCGTACCTCTGGTCAAGACAATAGACATATTCGACGCCCCTCCAACGATGTCCACTGCGGGCAGCACGTCTCCCAGCAGATGCAGGAATATCGGAAACCGCTTTCTCAGATCAGTTCTGAACAAGTTGGCCCGGTTTGAGCTGAATGTGTCGGCTGTGCCTAGGGCTCCCTTCGATTTCGCAGCTGTCTGTCCTTATGCCGAGTTCAAGATAGTGGGAGGGGTCCTTGGCAAGCAGGAGAGACATGTCGAAGAACGGATAGAGGAAATCACCAGCCTCTCCGGGATAGTTGAGGCTAAGCCTTTGCTTGTAGGCAGCCAAGAGGTAGCGACCCACGGCGATGTTGCCTTTCTCAGCTATGACAAGCTTAACAGGATAGCCGACAGAAAGGAGCTCACGGCGCTGCTCTAGAGAAGCCTCCTCTGAGACGTGTCGTAGCCATCTCTAATCCTTTTAGCCGGTTTCCAAGATTTCCTGACGAACTCGGGGTATGAGCTGTACGTTTCCACCCATTTCTCGAGGAAGCTGACCGTCTTAGGGTCAGCGATGTAGCCTGAGCCTAGATCGCCGTATCTAGTTCTGAGCTCAGCGATCTCTCGGTCTCTTTCAACCTTGGCGACTATTGACGCAGCCGAGACCACTGGATAGGTCTTGTCAGCCTTATGCTCGGAGACTATCTGAACTTTGAAGTGAACCTCCTCGGCGATATGCTGTCTGAACCTGTCCGGTAGAACGTCTGAAGCGTCCACATAGACGACGTCGGGTTTGAGGTGTCGGATAACCTCGGCCATTGCTCGGGCTTCAAGTCTGTTTAGACGGTTCAGTTTGGTGCCAGTCTCTACAACTCTGTCGATCTCAGCTGGCGAAAGTCTCACTATGTGATGGCTCTTGACGGTCTTGAGGATCTCCTCCACGAGGCTTCTGCGTCTGCTTGGGGAAAGAATCTTAGAATCTTTTACTCCTAGGCTTACTAGGTTGGCTAGGCTTTCGTCGCCGACGAGGACTCCAGCTATGACTAGTGGTCCTATGACCGCTCCGCGGCCTGCATCGTCAACTCCAGCTATCAGCATATCGGGCGCCTGAAGTAACTAGAGAGACAAGGAACAGAATAACCTTTGCCTTAGCCCTTCCGATGGATTGTTATCAGGCTTTCGGAAACTTCTTGGGCTATGAGTTCGCCGAGTCTTTCTCGGTTCTCCACTGTCACTTCGATGATCTTTGTGTCATCCCGTCTTCTGATTGCTTCGATAAGGGGGTCCCAGGCACGATGGTGAATTGTGCCCAGAACGACCTTCCCGCTGTTAAGGACTTCGGTGACCCCATTTTTGAAGGCTTTTGAGGAAAGCTCCATCGGACCCACCTCATCAATCACAGTTACATCAGCCTGCTTGACTGCATTCAGAATGGCAGCGACACCGACGGACTCCAGGTCCTCCAAGCATACTGTATACTTGCCGACCTTGGGACCTTGCGGTTGCCTTACATGAGCCAGCCAGCCTTCAGTTCCGGTTTCAAGGTCGGTGATTCTGAACCCTACTCTTGTGCCGCCTTCACGGGCTTCTCGGCTGACCATCCCGCCAACGCTGAAACCCCTTCTCTTCAGAGTTTCAACGGCGTTCAGCAGGACGGTTGTCTTCCCCACACCCGGATGTCCAGTTAGGAAAACGATCCCTTTCAGGTTGACCACGTAGGTTCACGATTCCAGAGCGGTCTCCAGAGCGCGGTCAAAACTGTTGAAGTATGTCTTCTTCCTCGATTATCATGTTGCAGTAGTGGCACTTCAGCTTCAAGGGGTCCGCCTTCTCGACGTAGAAGATAGCCTTGACAGGTTCCTTCCCGTTGTTTGAGATGCATGAAGGCTTGGTGCATTTGACGATTCCGTAGAGAACTGATGGCAGCTTAACCGGCTTCTTCTCAGCAACCCTGTAATTGCGTACAATGTTGATCGTTGCGTGGGGCGCTATAAGTGCGATCTTGTCAACCTCCTCGGGGTTAAGCTCGCGCCCCTCGATCTTGACCATGTCTTTAACTCCGAGTTTTCCGCTGGGAACATTCATGGTTATTGTTACGACGCCGCCTGACCGACCGTTTATGCCGAGAATCTTCACGACGTCCAAGGCGTGGCTACGCGTGATGTGGTCGATAACCGTGCCATCTCTGATCTTGGATACCCTCAATGTTCTCCTAGACATAGCTGAACCGCCAAACCCTATTTTTTGTGGCAAACAGATAAAAGGTTATCCTCCTATCTAGCGGATTCTGGATACGAAACAACTCATATATATGGCACTGCGAAGTAGAAAGAAGGATAGAGCAGATTACGCAACTGTGGTAGACATGGCGGAACCTCACTTCACCTTCAGTAACATACTTATCTACAATGAAGACATTTTGAAGACAGGCGCGATTGAAGACAATAGCATTGATCTCATTATAACTTCTCCGCCATACGATGTGGACATCAAATACGAGGACTATGACGATAGCATACCCTATACTGAATACTTGGAATTCACTGAGAAGTGGCTTGCCAAGTGCTACGAGTTCGCCAAGGACGATGGAAGATTCTGTCTAAACGTGCCCCTGGACAAGAACAAGGGCGGACAGCAAAGTGTCTGTGCTGACGTCACAACTATCGCCAAGAGAGTTGGATGGAAATACCACTCAACAATAGTATGGAACGAACAGAACATCTCACGTAGAACTGCGTGGGGTTCATGGCTAAGCGCCTCGGCGCCATTTGTTATCGCTCCAGTTGAGGTGATTGTGGTCCTCTATAAGAGAAGGTGGAAGAAGAAAGCGAAAGGGGTATCTGACATAACTCGAGAAGAGTTTATAGAATGGACAAACGGAGTCTGGGGCTTCAGCGGAGAAAACCGCATGAAGATTGGTCATCCAGCGCCTTTTCCCATCGAGTTGCCTAGGCGCTGTATCAAGCTGTTCAGCTATGTTGACGATGTGGTGCTGGATCCGTTTCTGGGGAGTGGGACTACGCTGATCGCGTGTCTGGAGACAAGTAGGCGAGGCATTGGCATCGAAATTGACAGAAAATATTGCGATCTGGCTGTGAAAAGGCTGCAAGAATGCGGAATCTACCAAAAGACTCTAACGGAAACGTTGCTGGCCCCGCCTGCCAAGAGTACCTATGAACCGTGAAATATCCTTCCCCCACATGACAATATCGGAAGGAAGTTCATCTAGAGGCCGGATGACACCGCCCATAGCTGTTCCTTCTCCGGCCCTGATGTTTCTGCAGAAGCTCTTCACGTTTTCAACATAAACGCCGTCTAGAAAGGCTTCAGCCAATAACCTGTCTTTTGTTGGGTTATCTGGCGTACCCCACTCAGATTTCCATTCTCCTACCTTGCCCCGACCGGCATCAGGCGTAGCTAGCACGACTTTCGTTCTAGTCTGTAATCTGTACAGTAGGCTCCAGAATAGGGTTTCCGTGAATCGCCCATGAAGACTCAGTTTGCAGCTGATGACTGATACTGGAAATTCGCCTCTTACTGCCACTAGGTCAACGTCTCCCCAGATATGGTCTTGTGATGGCGAGGTCTTGACAGGAATGGAAAGCAATCTCCAGAGAGTCTGGCTCTTCTTTCTTATTGCGTCTTCGTTTTTTCCTACTACAACCTCTATGTCGGTGGTCTTCAGTTCCGCATCAAGGAACGATTTTACGTACGCTTCCCATTCCTCGCCAATCTTGACTACTCGAGCTTGGCGTTCTCTTACGCTTTCGCTATTAATGTAACCTTGTCCCAATAGACAGCGAATCCCCTGCTTGAATTCCCATAATCTGAATTAATCACCTTCACATCATATAAATGCTTTCTGAATCTATCAGAGAACTTCTATTCGATACCGAAAGATGGCGTCTCTGCATCTTGTCTTCTTGAGCAAGGACATGATGAGAGAATTACCTTCAGAAACCTGCAACTCAGGCGGCCAAGTCAAACCTGTTGTGAAACCCGATCCAGCGTCGCACCTATCAAGTCCCTTCGCAAAACACTATTATCCCTGTGAGGTTCATCATTTTGTGGGAGAAAAGCATGGAAGAACACGTTGATATGGGGGCAAGAGAGACGGTTGACATCCTGCAGACGCTGGCAAACCCTGTTAGGAAATCCGTGATTGCTGCCCTCGGCTCCTTGCACACGCCTCTCAGGTTCTCTGAGCTCATGGAAGCATCTGGGCTAAACCCCAACTTTGACACAGGACAGTTCTGGTACCATCTGTCCGAGTTGACGAAGAGAGGTATAATCATGAAAGATGGGGACCGTTATGGGCTTACACAGTTCGGATTTAAGCTCTCAAAGATACTGGATACTATGGAACGGGAATGCTCTTTTCTCCTGAAGGAAAGGAATGAAGGAGGTATGGACTCAGTAGAAGGGTGTTTCCGGGTTAGAAGGTATGAGGATACGGATTTTGGTGAAGTTGCCCAGTTGGTCAAGGAGATGTACTATTACTACTGGGTCGAACTGCTAGGCGGCGAGGAGATGAGCCCAGAATATGCGAGGCACACCGTGGCCACTGACCTGCTTGTTCCAGGAACCCATGTGTACGTAGCCGAGGATCTTAAGACGAAAGAGCTCGTAGGATTCGTGAGCTACTATGTCACTCACGGAGGAGCATTCTTCCTGGACTATCTCTGGGTGAAGAGAAAGTATCTCGACACAAGACTTAGGAAATCCCTTCTGGAAAAGGTTGAAGAGGATGTACGTACGGCGGGAGAGAACCAGTACCACGTTCGCATCGGCGCCCGGGATAGATTGTACGGAGAGTTCTTCATGAGCCAAGGCTTCGACACACTCAATCAGCTTGAGATCACCAAATACCTTGGAAAAATGCCGGAGAGAAAATACACAGCAGAGAACATAGATGTCTTCGGCTTCAAGTTCAAGCGCGCAATCTAACGCCGAGGGCTCAGTGGCATCGGAGCACCTAGTATATCAAAAAGAGAAAAGAGCGAAAAAAGGAAAATGAATTTTCAATCTGCTGATAACGAGTATGCCCGTTGTCTAGTATCTTCTATATGACCGGTTTGATCCATACGATCTTCTGCCAAAGTCTGATCTTGGGGGTCTTCTCTTAGCAAAGCACTCCCTACAGTATACTGGCCTTGTGCCGTCAGGTTTGAAGGGAACTTCGCATTCCTGGCCGCAATCGGCGCAAACTGCTTTGTGCATTTCACGTCCTTCCATAATGTTTTTCACCCCTATTCTTTTGTCTGCAAGAACAAAGTTTAGTTCTGAAAGCTTTGCTTCCTGCGTGATTTCAGAGCTAGTTGCTCTCTCTATTAAACTTATCTATCTGACCTTTTTCCCATTATTGTTGTGTCAAAACGATTTCGATCGTTGATATGTTTCTGTTCCTGCTTTGGCCTTCTCTCGGCGGCATCTCTTCCGTTCCTATGCTGATTTTGCTCACACTCAGCTTCTTCATGAACCTATGCCTTGTCATTTCGGCTGCGTCAACGGCAGTGTTTATAGCTTGCCCCCTCGCTTTCAGAATAACTTCCTTGATGTTTGGCACAGCGAAACTCATAATGATCCCCAAGACATAGTTCATCGGCGGTTTTCCCCCTACGTATATAACTTTAGGCTCACCAGACATAGCTTTAGCTTCCTCATCGGTCACGTTGATAGTAGGCAGCCTCGCTTTTAAGGATTTAATGATTTTCTCAAGAAAGGTTTCTATTGTTTACCATATCTGATCGGTCACATTTTTCCGTGCAAAAAGCACATATTGGATAACTTAGAAAAAGAAAGAGGATCAGGCACTATCTGATGTGTAGCCTTTGCTTTTGTTATTTTACAATCTCTGCGGTGGCAAATCTTTGTGCGACTCTGGTTACTCTGAACTTGACGTGATCGCCTACCTTGGCGCCAGGGATGAATATGATGAAGCCTTCAATCTTGGCTATACCGTCTCCTCTACGGCTGAGTTCCGAGATATCAGCTTCATATTCTCCTCCTTCTTTGACTGGCGTTGGTTTCGAAAAACCACCACTTCTGTATCCTCTGCTGCCGTAACTTCTGCTTCTGTAGCTCATTCTCTTCACCTCGCTAATTCTTACTCAGTCGAATTGCAGGAACCGAAAAAGACAAAACACTTCGCAGCGTCTGACTTTTCCCTCGTCCAATCCTGACCGGTGATGGCATGATAAATCATATGCGCATATATTAATGTAGTGTGTTTCAGCGCAAACTTGTCTCATAGGAAACAAGATAGAGGACATGCGTATTCTTGTTTGGCTCTCGCGAAGCAAAAATGTGACCAGCCCCTTTTTTGCTCCAGCCCTACTAGATTCTGATGAGAAAAACCATGTTCCCGGCATAAATCTTTCTTTCTTTCCTAGGATGGTGTCTGTGTTGTAAGGTGGATTTTGTGTAGTCAGCTACTTTCACTACTTTGCTTAGATGTTTCTGGGGGCATCTGACCGCTATAACCTTCTTGTCTTCGCTGATCCATACTATCTTGGCCTTATGGCCCTCAGGGCATTTATAGATGTCTCCAACCATCAACTGCATTCTTCCTACTCTCAAAATAGCTTTCTGTTGTGATTTGTCAGACATGGATGATGTTTCATTCTGATTTCTGGACTATATCTTGCGGTTTCTTCTGATAGGAATGCGCCATTTTGGTGTTGTCTGCGGTTGGACCCAGAACGCTTATTTTTCCCTGTCTTCCAACTCTTAACTGGCGTTCACCTCTAAACCAAGCGACATGCGCATTCTCGATCTGAACAACATCATTAACAGAAACCATCTTCATTTGGGACCCCAGTAGACTTAGGTTAATAGTCCCCGTTTCGTCGGCAATCAGGGCGTTTGCCCAATTGGCGTAGGAGTCAGACACCTTTGCGATTTGCATTGGTTGTGATACTTCAAGAACCTGTGCCTTTATGTCAAGGTGTTTCATTCCAGCCTTTAGATTCTTAATCTTGGAGCTGTGTGATTTGCGCTCTTGTTTTAGCTCCCTCATAATCGACAGATTACAAACAAATTCTTTAAGCGGATTTATTTTTTCGTTATGGATGTGTTCTGACATGCGAAATTGCCCGACAACCTCCCCACCTCTTGTTACAAGAAAGATTGCGTAGTCCTGCCCTCTTAAGCGACATTCAACTGATAGTTTTCCACACTTAGATTTTCGATTTTGATGTGCCTTGAGTAAACTATCAAGAAACTTGTCTGAATCAACCCCGTATTTTACTGTGACTTTTGCAAGATACTCCAGAAGCTGAGTATCTGCTTGTGAACGACGCCCTTTGTTAGGCCGCCCTCGCATGCTGTCGAATTTATGCCGCATTCTACCTCTATCTCCTTATCGCTGTTTCAGGTGATTTCTAACGCTTTGGTTTGCGCCTTATCCTGGTGCCTATTCTCCATTCCTATGCTTTTTTTGCTCGCATTTGGTTCTTTTCTCGCTTTCAAGCCTAAAGTGATTCTTTTCCTCTTCAGGTTCGCTGCAGCCCATCTCCTCTTCTTCCACCTTTTGAGAGCTCTCTTCCTCTTCCTTCTTTCCTTCGTCGCCTTCTTCAACTCTCTCTTCTTCCTTTTCCTCTTTTTTCGGGATGCTCAAGAGTAATATGCTCAAAGCATCACGGATGGCTGCTCGCATCCTCCTTTTCTTGGATATAGATCTAATGTCAATCTTTTCAGCCTTCCTTTAGTCAATCAGCCTTCTGTGCTCCGTCCTCAGCTCGTGAGGTAACCCTTACTTCTCAACCACTCTGTTTGGTTCCTTTTGTATCTCCAGCAAATGTCGCCTCTTGTGTCCGATTGAAAGTCCCATGGAGAAACTAGAACGACATCGCCCAAGCGGATCCAGACTCTTCTCTTCAGTTTCCCTCGAATTCGGCAGACACGTTCACGGCCGTCTTGGCACTTCACCAAGATTCGGTCAAAGCCAAGCAGTTTAACAGCTGTTCCTAATACATCGTTGGCAGCTGGCAATTGGATGTTGCTTATGTCGTCTTCGCTGATAACCTTTCGTTTACCCATTTTTCTCCCCCCGGTCTTGACTATCTCAAACTTTTGCTCTCTGTTTGCTGTCTACGTAGGTTTTCTTTCCATTTTCCTTCTTCAATATACAATGGAGTCTCACAGATGATTGACATTTTCTGCAGTTGGTCACCAAACCTGCTCCCAGTCTGCATATTCGCTTTCACCCTTTGGCATACTTCTGAAAAGATTCGGTTATTCAGTAGGACGAGCCTACAGTATAAGAGAAAACTTTTCAATAACAGTAGGCGCTTCCGCCCTTATAAAGGCGTAGGTGAGCCTTCTTGGTAATTGCTTGTCATTGACGAGGCTTTCCCGGTAAAGAGAGAAAATACACCGCACAGAACATAGATATCTTCGGCTTCAAGTTCAAGCACGCAATCTGACAAAGAAGGCTGAGGAGCATCGGAGGACCCCGAATCCCCTAAGCCCGGTACTACTGAAGAGAAAGATATTGGACGACAAATGTGTTCGCCATCGCCTTTCGGCGTTCCAGACTTCCCGGACAGGCCCTTGACGGCTCGGAAAGTTAAAAGACTTAAATTTCCTAAGTCTGATATTTGCTCTCAAGGTGCGTCACGTCTATGAAGAGAGGCTACGGCTTTGCTAACAGAGACATAGTCTCAATCAAGGACTTCACACGCGAAGAGATCAACCACATTCTAGAGACAGCGGAGGCAGTTGAACCCCTAGCCGAGAAAGGCTCAGACATGCTTCGCGGAAGGATCATGGCTACGCTTTTCTTTGAGCCTAGCACCAGAACTCGGCTTAGTTTCCAGACAGCCATGTACAAGATGGGCGGGAACGTTGTCGGATTCGACGAGCCTGAAATCTCTTCAGTAGTGAAGGGCGAAACCCTAGCTGACACAGTAAGGGTCGTCGAGAAGTACTCAGACGTAATCGTCATGCGCCACCCGCTCGAAGGGTCAGCCAGGTTCGCCGCGGAATACGCTAAGGTTCCAGTGATAAACGGGGGTTCCGGCGCCGAAGAACACCCAACCCAAGCGATGCTGGATCTATACACAATCATCAAAGCGAGAGGTAAGATAGACGGTCTGAATGTGGCTTTGATGGGCGACCTCCGCTATGGAAGAACTGTCCATTCGCTTGCCTACGCCCTTTCGCTCTACAATGTGAAGCTCAACTTGGTTTCGCCGAGCCTTCTGAAGATGCGGCGAGAGGTTCTGGAAGACATAGGGACACGAGTAGAGGTTGCCGAGTACGCAGAGATCGAAGAAATACTGCCAGAGATAGACGTCCTCTACGTGACGCGAATCCAGAAAGAAAGGTTCCCAGACTTGGCTGAATACGAAAAGGTCAGAGGCACCTACGCGGTCGACCTCGGCGTGCTCAGAGGCGCAAAGGACGACCTCATCGTTCTCCATCCGCTTCCGAGGGTCGAGGAGATAGCTGTCGAAGTGGACTCAACACCCTTCGCAAAATACTTTGAGCAAGTCAGGAACGGCGTCATAGTCCGGATGGCTCTACTAGGACTGGTTCTTGGGGCAATCACTGAAGAATGAACCTCATCTCAGCCTGATGTTTTCCGTGAATCCTGATCGTCCCAATACTGCCGGGTTCTCAGGAACTGGATCTTCGCCTTCAAAAGCTCCATGTAAAAGTCATTCACGTCCACATGCATCTTTCCCAGTATCCTGAAGGCAGTCTCAGGCCCAACGCCTATGACTTCCAGGGCTTCTATTGCCTGCTTGCCGTAGCTCAAGACCAGATCAGCTGCCCTCCTGCTGCCGCTTAACTCTTTAAGCTCTTCTTCGCTCAGTTGGGCTCCACTCAAGCGCTTTCGGAAGACGTCCTTAAGGTTCGCGAGGTCTTGCTGCCTCTTTAGGTTTGTAAGAAGCCCAGACCCACACTTGCCGCAGACCGGTCTTTCTGGAAGATCGCGAATCTTAGCTTCAATAGCCCAGTCTCCGCATGAGAGGCAGAGGAGGCGAACCCTACGCGCATCGACAGACATCTTCATCCTCTCTAAGTTACTGAGCAAGACCTGCCTCGGAGCCATCAGCTCAGGAACCTCAGAATACTTAGCTAAGATGTGATACGCGATGGGCGAGGGAGCCTCTCTGGAGAAGAGGGTTTCAAGCCGGATGCCGCCGGACCTCAAAGACGCCATTATCCTCTTCACGGAT
>Ga0129297_10001623_pt1 | contig 11417 bp, 14 predicted proteins | sample I18A1metaG_FD_94708 | JGI IMG/M metagenome (GOLD analysis project Ga0129297, IMG submission 94708) | Lake sediment bacterial and archeal communities from Gulf of Boni, Indonesia to study Microbial Dark Matter (Phase II) - ​I18A1 metaG | ecosystem: Environmental > Aquatic > Freshwater > Lake >... | reverse complement strand
CGAATTATGTGGGCACGCATCCGCGCATTCGCCGCAGAGAATGCATTCTGGGTCATTGAATTTCTCCCACGGTAGCGCCAGTATTCGAATCTGCATTGGACAGGCCGCCTCGCAGTGAGGGCACTTGCTACACTTCACCGGGTCCCTTCTCATGCCCAAGAAGCTATACTTCTGGAATGGAGCCATCTTGGCACCTACAGGGCAGAGGTATCGGCACCAGAACCGTGGAACTCTGTACGCGCCGTACAGGAACAACAGCAAGATGATCAGTTCCGCCCACACTAGGACCGGGATCGAGCGAATCCATTCCGCTAACTGGGCGACCGACAACTTCGCCAAGAAGGTTGGGGCCACATTCTGTTCCAAATGGAGAATTGCCCTGGGAATCGTCGAGAAGATGGTACCCTCAGGCGCCAGAGGAATCAGTGGTCCATTGGCAAAGACCCAGAGTGATTCCTTGTACTGCTTTCCGAATCCCATCGAGAGTGAGATACCTAGTGAAACGCTGATCAACAATGCAAACCCCAGCACGAAGTACTTGAGCCGTTTTCCGCTCTCGTGAGTCCGCACGTTGACCTGATCGATCCTGTCCTTGGCCGTCGTCACCATATCCTGAATGAAGCCCATCGGACAGACCCAGCCGCAGAATGCTCTGCCAAGCAACGCGCCTATGATGAAAACGAAAGCAAGAGCTACCCAGGGCGCCGCCGGGCTGGCAAGGACGACCTGAATAACATCTAGGCTGCCATAGGCAAGGTTCGTCGGCGCATTTATGCTCAGGAGAACAGGAAGCGGCATATCGTACCGCCTCAGTTTCATGCCAGGAAACAGCTCGGCGAGAAGCAACCCGTTCAACAGCAAGAGAGAGGCGATCTGAAGAACGAAACGGGGCACGCCGTACTTGAACTTGAACCGCCTCTTCTCCTTCTCGGCCACGGAAATTCAACCTCTGTCAGTCACGGGAACGATACGGCATACGACTCGAGTATCCTCGCCACGGTCTCCATGTTACCGAGATACAAGGTCAAGGTCACGAAGGTGAGCCCAAGAAGAAGTGCAAACGCGCCGACAACTCGCTTCAACGGGGTCCCTTCATGAAACTTCAGATGCGCTCCAGGTTTTCTAAGCGCATACGGATGTGACATAATTATGTCTTTCCGCCGATTTCTTCCGAGAAAGGCGTGAGTGCTTTGAAAAGTGTTAAGCTCTCCAAAGCGTAGGTGGCTTGTTAGGTCGAGTTGTCCGCCGACTTCAGGACTGACTTGGCTTTCTACCTCAGCATCGCCGCGACCACGCTTAGCGTGATCCTTGGACTACTCAGGGTACGGGACTATGCCAGGCACGGGGTCAAGGTCGAACTCTTCCAGGCGACTCCCGTCAACGAAGACAATCTCCACGTGGCGTTCAGGATCAGAAACCAAGATGACACCCCTACGTCGTTCAGGAGAGCCTATCATGAGTGGGGCGCAAGGTCGCGCTTCATCTACCGCAGGGCCTTCACTTTCTACCACCAAGAGCTCGAACTCGGGGAATTCAACGCATCCTCAGTCTATGACATGATGCGGTACACACCAAGAGCCAATTGGAGTCCATGGGAACGCCGGTCAAACTCCCTGTGCTGATCCCCGCTGATGACACAAAATACTTCCACACGTTCTTGCAGAAGAAAGATCCTGGAGACAAGCATCATCTCCTTCTCTTCACGACCCACAAGAGATACGTCAAGAGCCTATGGTCGAAGCTGTTCGAAAAGGGCTTCAAGTACGAGATCCATCCCGTCTTCGCAGAGTAACGCTAGGCGCAGTCATTTGGCCATGAGCCGGCATGTCGGTGGGCAAAGCGCTAAGAATCAACATCGACCTACCATAGGTGAGGGGCAAGCTGTCATGACTCAACCCCCTGCACCCATAACGGCTGAAAAGTGGTTCTGCATCAACTGCGGCCGCGAGATGCGTTACAACCCGGTCGCGAAGAAGTGGTTCTGTGACAACTGCCCAAGTTCCAGCATCGAAAGTCTGAAATGCCTGCAGAGGCGAGGAGAGCGATGAGAGAAGTGCCCGATTTTAGGGAGGAGGATAAGTCGAGAATTGAACAAATGTTCGACGTTGTGCTGTGCATTGTTGGTTATGTTGTTTCTACTAATGCCTAGATGCGTGCTTGGCTCGAGCGCTGTGCATGGGCAGATGGTGCTTGATGTCGGCACGAGGGGGGATGGGAGTCCACACATGTGTGGAGGCCGTCCGTGATCTACGATGGCTCCTCATTCGTGATGTGGTACTCTGGTGAGAATCAGGGAGGCGTTGATAACGTGGGCTTTGCGACCTCAACCGATGGGATCAAATGGGCACGACATGCCGCCAACCCGGTTCTAAGAGTCGGCACGCCAGGTTCGTGGGACGCAAATTCTGTGCAGGCCCCATGGGTAATACACGAGAACGGGGTCTACAAGATGTGGTTCGAGGGGCAGACGTTCACAGTGGGCGAAATTGCCAAAATGGCGATTGGATATGCTACCTCGCCTAATGGCGTAGCCTGGACGAAGTACTCAGAAAATCCTGTCTTGACGCCTGGGCCCAGCGGAACATGGGATGACAAGTGGACCTATCACCCTGTCGTGATTTCGACCGGGCAGTCGTATGTCATGTACTATAGGGGCCTATCCAGTCAAGGAACGACTGGCCAAACTGGAATCGCCACTTCTGACGACGGTATCCACTGGACAAAAAGAGCGTCACCGATCTCGATTCCGCCTAGCAGCTCCGGCTGGGATTCCTACCAATGGTTTCCTGGCTCGGTCGCGACAGCTGGTCAAATATCCGTGATGTGGTACCATGCAACCCGGGGAAGCAACGCAAATGGTGAGATAGGATGCGCGAACTCGACTGACGGCATCGCTTGGAACCTCTACCCGGGCAATCCTGTAATAACTTACGGACCCGAGGGGAGCTGGGACGAGGGAGGAACATACCATCCCATGACGGTCAACGTCGGCGACAAGTACTACGTCTACTACAATGCTTACCATGCAGGACATCATCGCATAGGTCTCGCAATTCTGCCAATGTCAGAGTATCCGATCCCCGAATTTCCATGGAGTGTTTCAGTCGCTACCATTGCACTCACGATTGCAGCACTAGTCATCAGGAGAAAAGGAACGAAATAGCCTTCGACCCCTCATAGGTTACTTCATGTAGATCGTTTCTCGTGCTAGTGGCTGTCTGTATGTAGCGTACACAATTCAATTGAGGCAAGCGCAGAGGAAGACAAACACGCACATTCCCAGCCTAGGCAGCAAAGCCGGCGGGCTATGCAAAGCGGGGTCTGTGTTGCCTTGGGACGGTCTAGAGTTGTATCTCTCTCAAGGTTAGGACGCAGGTCTTTCCTAGGTCTCCTCGCTGGCGCTCTTTCGTGCTGCTCTCTAGGCCTGTCTGGCCACTCATGGATTAGGATCTTGCCTCGCTATACTCATGGGCCTCCATTGCCAAGATCTGTCCAAGTTCTGCGACCGTCGCGCTACCGTGCACGTGAACATGCTCAAGTATCTTGGTGAGAAGCCTAAGAACCTCCGCCAGAGACATGCCCTCCTCCCCGCTCGTCGGCGCCTCACGTGTGTGATAGATGTTGGAGTTAGGCGACCTCATAAAGAGAAAGACCCGGCTCATCGCACGTCACGATGGGGCAGCCGTGAAGCAGCCACGTGTTCTGTTGATCCGTGATCCCGAACTTGCCGGAATTGCTGAGATTGCTGATCGACGACAGCCAGACATAGTACAAAGCCTAGATAGAGTCTTCGAGAAAGTGAAGCCGATTCTCGACAGAAGGTCCGCATCGGAGCCGCCAATTCGAGAGTTTGAGTTGCCCGCCTCACTCATGGCCAAAGTAGCGAGCATGCCAGACGCTGAACAGAAAATCCGTACCATTGTGGAATTCAAGTTGTCCGCCAGAAAGCAGGCGAACGATCACTGATACATCGATTGGCATTACTCTCTGGTGAGGTCAGGCGATTCCAAGATCGCCCTTCTTGTCCTGCAATGTGACGCCCTTATGAGCTTCTTCCGCACTGGTTTCAACTCACGTGTCCAACATGGGGAAGCTGGAGAAGCCGAAGGGACTATTCGTTACGATGTCGAACTCATCAATGCTCGCAGACCTCTACGAGCTGACCATGGCCGCTGCTTACTTCGACAACAATGTTCCCGGTGATGCGGCCTTCGAGCTCTTCGTCAGGCATCTTCCGAAGAACTTTTCCTACTTGATTGCCGCGGGACTTGAGCAGGCTCTGTACTATCTCATGAACCTCATGTTCACGGAGGAGCAAATCCAGTTCCTGAAGAGACATACGTCGTTCCGCTACGCAAGTGAGCGGTTCTTCGAATACCTCAAGAGCTTCAGGTTTTCAGGCGATGTCTGGGCAGCTCCCGAGGGTACGGTTCTTTTTCCGGGTGAGCCGCTGGTTCAGGTTTCAGGGAGCATAATCGAAGCCCAGATCGTGGAGACATACTTGCTCGCGATGATCAACTATCAGACCTTGATCGCTAGCAAGGCATCAAGAGTCGTCGAGGCAGCAAAAGGCCGCGATATAGTTGAGTTTGGATCTAGGCGAGCGCACGGCCCTCAGGCAGCGCTCCTTGCTGCTAGAGCCTCGTACGTCGGAGGGTGCGTCGGGACGTCAAACCTGCTAGCTGGGTATGAGCTGGGGATACCAACCTATGGGACGATGGCTCATTCTTTTGTAATGGCGTTCGACTCGGAACGCGAAGCCTTCCAAGCCTATCAAAAGGTCTTCCCGGAAAACACCGCTCTACTCATCGACACCTACGATACGATCGAAGGCGCAAAGACGGCAGTAAGCCTTGGCATCTCTCCGACGCTCGTACGGCTTGACAGCGGCGATCTCCTCGACCTGAGCAAGAAGGTCAGGCGAATCCTTGACGAAGCCGGCTACAGAAACACGAAGATCTTCGCCAGCGGAGACCTCAACGAGTACAAGGTGAAAGAACTCGTATCGCAGGGAGCCCCGATTGACGCATTTGGCGTGGGAACGGAACTGACTACGTCTAGGGAGGACCCAGCTTTGCCGGGCATCTACAAACTAGTCGAGCTTCGCCGAGGGTCGCAAACCATCCCGCGTGTCAAACTAAGTCCCTCCAAGGTTACGATTCCCGAGCTCAAACAGGTTTTCCGTGTATACTCAAACTCGGGGTTGATCAGAGAAGACATCGTCGCAATAGACGGAGAGGCTTCCCCCGAATCTGCAGCTCGACCCCTACTCGTCAAAGTGATTGAGAAAGGGGGACTGGTGTACGAGATTCCATCTCTAGCCGACGCTCGCGAGTACGCAAAGAAGCAAGTGGAGACCCTTCCTCACGAATTCAAAGACCTCGTAAGCGTAGCAGAACCGCCTGTTCGGCTGAGCCCCAAGCTCTCTGCACTGTGCGAGAGGCTCTACCACGGCATAGCCTAGAACGCTCGGCGGTTGGGCCTGAAGACTTAAGTGGAGTACGTCCCTACCGAACCGCCCTCTGTCGACGTAGTGCTCAAATCGAGGAGAATCGCAGCACAAGAAGCTGTGGTGGTCGTCATGACCTTTCTCCACAGGGTGCAGAACTACATAGAGGTAACAAAACCCAAGACTGTCGTGCTGCTTGTGTTCACGTCAGTCGCGGCAATGGGCATTGCAGCTATGTCTACGCAATTCTTTCCTCTGCCAATCTTCCTAGCTGGTTTGCTGGCAATTACGACCGCAACGGCGGGATGCAACACTGTTACCTGTTACATCGACAGGGACATCGACGCAATAATGCGGAGAACAAGTCACAGGCCAATTCCCGCAGGTCGCATCGCACCCGCAGAACGGGCGTTGCTCTGGGGCGTACTTCTGATAGGGATAGGTTTCGTAACAGGCCTGTGGATCAACGTAGTATCCTTTGTAGTTCTGTTTCTCGGTGTGCTTGACAACGTCGTTGTTTACAGCCTCCTGCTGAAGAGAAGGAACCCACTGAACATAATCCTCGGCGGTTTCAGCGGAGGATTGCCTGCAATGTTTGGATGGACCACGGTTACAGGTACCGTCAATCTTCTCTCGGTTCTGCTCGCAGGATTGGTCGTTCTCTGGATCCCTAGCCACATCTGGAGCCTAGCGATTTTCAGCAAAGACGATTATGCTCGCGCACGCGTGCCGATGCTTCCAGTCGTGATGGAGGAGAAGTCAGCGCTACGCTGCATAGTAGCCACTGTGGTCTTGATGATTCCATTCTCACTAGGGGTCTATTGGGAGGGCGGTTTTGGTTGGATCTACGGTGCGTCCTCTCTCGTTCTGGGTGCCGTCGTCTTGGTCGTCAATCTGCACCTGTTCGCTCGCCCGACGAGGGAGAACGCCTACAGAGCGTTCAAGATATCGACTCCTTACCTCTTCCTCTTGTTCCTGAGTATGCTGCTCGACCGAGCTCTCTTGTGAGAGCGCGTTAGTTGTCAGCATCCTAGCAGTCTCATCAGAACGTCGAGACCACGCGGAATCTTGCACGTGACGACCTTCTTGATTCCGCTGGTTCTAAGAACCTTCATGGCCCAATCGAAAAGTGTGTCGTGAGGCATGAAGACATCGGCGAATCGCCTCATTCGCGTCGAGGCGTACAGTTCACGCCCGAAGGCGCTCTTCCATCTGCGCTCATAGTCAGACAGCGGATCGCCCTTTCGCAGGTGGAGGACCGCAACTTCGCCTGCAATGCGTCCCGAGATCATTGCAGTTGGGATTCCTCCGCCGTTGGTCGGCATCACCAAACCCGCGGAGTCTCCCACCAAGAGCATCTTGTCGGCATGCGTCTTCGATAGCGGTCCGTCAACGGGAAGAACATCGGTGATCATTGTCAGAACAGTACCTCGTGCCAGCTTGTGGGCCGTTATGGGGTATTTGCGCACGAAGTAGTCAAGGTGTTCCCTTCCTTTGACGGATGTCTTGAACCCCGTCCTGACACCGACGCCGATGTTCGCGGTAGTGTTGCTCTTCGGAATTATCCATCCATAACCCCCGGGAGAGATGCGAGTGCCCATGTACATCTCAGTGACGTCTGACTCAATATTCAGGTCGGCCATCAAATACTGGTAGTTTGTGGCCACGTTGCTTGGAAGAACATATTGGTCAACAGCCAGTCCTCCAGATGAGGCCGTTGTGGAGGGAAAACCATCAGCGGCAATAACCACCTCGGCCTCAAATGATTCATGCTCAACGGGCCCAACTTTCATATTGTCACCATCTTTGAAGATTCGAACCGGATGCCCGAGTTTGAATTCGACACCGAGCTTGCCGGCTTGCTCCGCTAGATGCTGCTCTAAATTGGTACGATCAAGAACATACGCTCCAAATGAGAACTCCCAACGCTTGCCTCTAGGCGAATAGATCCGAAGTCGCTCGCATGTGTTACTGATTGCGCGAGGTGGCATCTCAAAGAGATGCGCGAAATCTTCCGATCCCGGTAGCAGATCCAACATCTCTTCCTTTCGGGGGAAGAATTCGCCGCATTTCACCGGCATGCCGATTGAGTGCTTCTTGTCGAATACCAGGACAGAGGCTCCACGTTCAGCTGCCGCGATCGCGGCCTGCAACCCAGCCGGGCCGGCGCCAACAACAGTAACCTCAGCTGCACGTGCGGCAGGCATTTGTGAATCATCGCTTGTTCAGGCGGGGCGACGCGTGAGAGTCGACTTCAACAACATAAGGGATTGCGCCTCTAAGCACCTGTCTGAATTGGAATTGGTCAATTCAAAACCGCATTATATATAAACGCGATAGCGGATACCTGCAGTAAATACGGTAAAGAGGGCAAACCATTGGAAGCCAGGAAGGTTCAGCGGGTAGGGTACTCTACACTAACAGTATCGCTCCCGCGTAGCTGGGTTCAGGAAGTCAATCTGAAACAGGGCGACGTGGTCTCGATCAGGAGGGAAGATGATGGATCTCTTAGGGTCTTCAGCGGCCTGGAGCAGAAACATGAAGAAGCGAAGAAATGCATCATCGATGCGGACCTTTGCGACAAGCCAGACCTGCTGACTCGTCTGATCACCGGCAACTACATACTCGGCCACGACACCATCCAAGTAGTATCGAAGCGAGAATTGAAACCCGAGCATCTCGAGGAAACTAGGCGAGCAACGCAACGCCTCACCGGGCTCGGCGTAGTTGAACAGACCCTAAGGCAAGTGACCGTACAAAGCTTCGTTGACCCTACTAAGTTTCCCGTCTACGGGTTGATTCGTAGGCTACACATCGTAATCTCATCAATGCAAGAAGCGGCTATAAAGGCCCTCGTCGAGAAACGCCCTGACCTCGCGAATGAAGTATCACACATGGAATCAGAAGCTGACCGGATCTACTGGCTAGTCGTCAGGCAACTACTTCTCGCAATCCGTGACAGAAGCGTAGGAGTCAAGATTGGAATAGAGTCACCGACTCATGTTGCCGGCAACAGAATAGTCGTGAAGACTCTCGAAGAGATGGCGGATTCGGCAGAGAATATCGCAAAAGAAGTGGTTACAATGAAAGACTTGAACGGGACCAGCGAGTCCATGCTTGAAGCGATATCAAAGTTCAGTCTGATGGTTCAATCCGTGTCTGACAGAATGATGAAATCGCTACTTACCTTGGATGTCAAGCTTGCCAACGACGCCATCGCGAATAGCGAAGCCGCCATAAGGGAGCAGCGGAAACTCACCGAGAGAATTCTCACCTCAGTCAAAGATGTAGGCTTGGCCGTAAGCCTGAGAACAATCGTCTGGAACCTTGCGGAGATCGCTAGGTATGCGAAGATCATAGGCGAGATAGCGATCAATCGTACGCTTGAGGCGCCCAGCGAGATCTGCAGACTCGAGAAAGCCTAGAGCCCGCCTGCGACCTGCATCACGAGCGAAAAGACTGGCTCAGGGTACACGCCAATGAGGATGATGATGGCGGCAGACAACGCCAAGACTCCTACCAGGATGCGAGGTTCTCCTATGCGCTTCATGTCGGATGCGTCGTCAAGGTACATTCGCTTTATGACCCATCCATAATACGCAAGCGAAAAGGCGCTGTTTAGCACACCCGCCAGCGCTAGCCAAGCGATATTTGACTGTACCGCCGCGGTGAATAGAACTAGCTTGCTCATGAATCCATTGAGCGGTGGAACTCCGGCAAGCGCAAGCAACGAGATAGTCAGTGTCAATGCGGTATACGGCATCTTCCTTCCCAAACCACAATATCCGTCCAGTGTTGTAGTCGACAATTTCATCATGATGGCTGCTGCCGCAAAGAAGGCTGCTGACTTCATTATCGAATGGTTCAGGATGTGGAACAGAGCGCCACCCAGACCAAGTGTTGTGGGGGCGGCGAGGCCTATCATGATGTAGCCTGACTGTGCGATGCTGGAGTATGCCAATAGGCGTGTGAAGCTCCTCTGCATAAGCGCTGCCACGTTGCCCAGTGTCATCGTCAGAAGAGCGATTACCGCGAAAATCGCTGACCAGTCTGCTTTAAACAGCGCGAGAGAGACGATGAACACTCTAAGCAATGCTGCGAATCCGCCGCTCTTGGTCCCTGCAGCTAGGAGTGCAGTGATGGTTGTTGGTGCGCCCTCGTATGCATCGGGTATCCACATGTGAAAAGGGATCGCAGCGACCTTCATTCCGAAACCGGCAATGAAAAGGGCTATTGCAAGCACGGTCATCGGCTCCAAGAGCAGGTTCTTGGAAGCCAGCCTTTCGGCGATGACGAGCATGTTCGTGGTCCCGGTCACTCCGAAGAGCAGAGATATCGCATAGATGAGCAAGCCTGACGATAATGCGCTCGTCAGGAAATACTTGACAGCGGCCTCGTTGGAAGCAGGATCTTTCTTCATGATGCCCGTGAGAACGTAGGTGGGGACGCTCATCAATTCCCAAGAGATGAACAAAACCACCAAATCGATGGAGAGACCGACCAGCATCATGCCAAATGTTGAGAAGAGGAGCAGCGCGTAGTAGGCAAGCGGGTTCTCATCGCGGCTCATGTAGGAAACTGAGGTAATATTGACGAGCGTGGAAATCAGTAGGAAGATAACCGCAAAGAAGACCGAGAGCGAGTCGATCGACAAGACGCCATATAGGAGCGTAGGCGGCCGCTGAGTCTGAAGAAGCAAGCCTATCGCAGAACTGAGTGACAGGACCAGCGCTGCGAGCGTCCAGTAAGGCATAGTGTTCCTCTTGACTGTGCGGAACAGTTGATCGACAGCAGGGGCTAGGAGTCCGAAGAGCGGAAGCGGAACGAGAAGCAGCGCAGTCAAGACTTCCATTACGCGAGCCCCATTTTGAATGCCATTGTTCAGGCAATGACCTATAAAGCGCTTAAATGACTAACCTGCCTCCGATGGATCAGCACGGAAATTCACAAAAGCTATTTGTCATCCATGAGGGCGATCTGAGGGAGACCGCCGACAGAGAATGATGAGCCGTGTCCTCACCAGAGATCATGAAAAAAGTCATAGAGGCGGAGAAGGAGGGCCACCGGATACTTGATCAGGCAGAACGAGAAATCGCCGAGATGAAAAAGGATCTCCCGAACAGGATTGCGCTGATGAGGCAGCAGATACTTGCAGAGGCTAGCAAGCAGAAGGAACAGGTACTCACGGAAGGTCAGAGAATCAGCGTCGAAGAGGCTGAACGCGTAGCGTCAGAGTCGAGGAAACAGGTGAAGGCACTGTCGCAGATACCGGAAGCCAAGCGAAAAAGAGCTGCGGAGAGGGCAATAGAGGTTCTTTTCTCGTAGTGGGTGAAGGTCAAGTTTGACGTCGAGTCTCGAGAAGCTTGTTGAAGACATCATCAAAGAGAGCAAGGCGAAGGCTGAGAAGGTCAGCAAGGACGGTCAAACCCAAGTTGAGGAGGCTCTTGCAGCAGGGAGGACAGAGGCCGTTCGGGACGCAGACAAACTCATTCAAGAAGCGAAGGCTGAGGTCGAGGCTGAACGAAACAGAATCGTCAGCCAAGAAAGGCAGAAAGCACGTATGGCCTACCTGACCGAAAAGAACAGAGTCTTGCAGGAAGTCCTCAAGGATGTCCGCACCCGACTTCTTGAAGCAACGGGGAACGAATCATCGTATCGTCCGTTCCTCGTGAAGGCGATCGCAAAGGGAGTGGACGCCGTTCCATCCGAATCTGTCAGAGTGGCTCTCTGCGATAGAGACCTCAAGAGATACAAAGGCAGGCAGCTACTTGACGAAGCACTTGCCGGGACACAGACAAGAAAGAAAGCCATTCTGAGCGATGAGCCTCTCGAGACGATTGGCGGAGCGGTTGTGACATCCGAGGATGGCAAGATGCGGGCTGACTGCACTCTTGAAGCGAGACTTGAGCTGATGGAGCCAGAGATCCTCGCTGAGATCACCAAGATCCTCTTTGCCTCCTAGTCCAAT
>Ga0129297_10001622_pt1 | contig 11418 bp, 7 predicted proteins | sample I18A1metaG_FD_94708 | JGI IMG/M metagenome (GOLD analysis project Ga0129297, IMG submission 94708) | Lake sediment bacterial and archeal communities from Gulf of Boni, Indonesia to study Microbial Dark Matter (Phase II) - ​I18A1 metaG | ecosystem: Environmental > Aquatic > Freshwater > Lake >... | reverse complement strand
ATTTGAATTTCAGCTTTACATTATAACTCTGTTTCTTTTTCATGAATGACAGAGTAGTTTATAGGTGAAAATATTAATAGCACTTTTTCCATTAATTGATATTCATAAAGTCAGAGCACTAGGCGTTCCCGCCCACAAGGCGACGATCAACGACATCCGGAAGCTTTCCAAGGCCGAGGTCTTCCAGCTCTTCTACGCCTCCCCGGCGCCCGCGCTGGCGGACCTCAAGGGCGAGTACAAGGCCTTCACCCTGCCGGTGGGAATCATGGCCTCCTCCGCCGATTTCTACACGCACCATTTCTTTGGCCCCGGCCGCTGGGAGGGCAAGGCGTTCACCACGCTGGAAAAGGACAAGGCCTGGGGATATAACATCTTCTCCAAAAAGGACAAGGACGGCAAGGTCGTGCTTTCCCGCACCAGGAAGATGAACACGTACATCGGCGCCTCTACGATCGACGACAAGCTCTCGTACCACCTGGATTACAGCCCCTACAACTCCGGGACCGTGCACTCGATGCACGACGAGCTTCGCAGGATCAACGACAACCTTTACATCGGCATGGGCCACATGGCGCTGGGCGGCGGCTCGATCAATCCCGCTCCCTTCGTCGTGGTGGGCCCCCCGGAAAAATGGGTGGGCGCCGATAAGGAATAACGGAACAGCAATCTGTTCCTCCAACCGCGTGCGGGGCACGCGGTTTCTTTTTGCCCGCACGCGGCCCCGCGCGCGAATCGCATCACTTTCAAAAAACTGCTTGAAAAATGGCGCCCCGCGGGGCTCGTAAGTCAATCACACCCGGAATACGGATAACTATGAACTCCCTTCTCGAAAAGCTCAACCATCAGCAGCGCTCCGCGGTCATGCACACCGAGGGCCCTCTCCTCATCTTCGCGGGCGCGGGATCGGGCAAGACGCGCGTGATCACCTACCGCATCGCCTACCTCATCCGGGAAAAGGGCGTTCCCCCCTACGAGATTTTCGCGGTCACCTTCACCAACAAGGCCGCGGGGGAGATGCGCTCCAGGATCGTCGACCTCATAGGCCCGCTGGGCGAAAACGTGTTTATCAAGACCTTTCACTCGGCCGCGGTCTACATCCTCAGGCGCTACGGCGATCGCGCCGGCATCGTCCGCAATTTTTCCATCTACGACCAGAAGGACCAGGAATCGCTGGTAAAGGACATCCTGGTCGAGATGCGGCTCGATCCCAAGAAGGTGAAGCCCTCGACCGTGGTGTCGAAGATCTCGCAGATCAAGGACGGCTCCGACATACTCGAGGGGGGCGACCTTTCGACTCTCATGCCCAGAAATTTTCTCTACAGCTTCCCGGACATCTTCGAAACCTACCAGGCGAGGCTCGCCGCGCAGCACGCGCTCGACTTCAACGACCTGCTCATCCACACCGTGAAGCTCCTGCGCGACTGCCCGGACGTGCGTGAGAGCCTTCAGAGGCGCTGGCGCTACTTCATGATCGACGAGTACCAGGACACCAACTACGCGCAGTACCTCATTGGCAAGCACCTCTCGTCGGCCTCGCGCAACCTCTGCGTCGTGGGAGACGACGACCAGTCCATCTATTCCTGGAGGGGCGCCGACATCCGCAACATCCTCAACTTCGAGAAGGACTTTGGCGACGCACACACCGTCACCCTGGAGGAAAACTACCGCTCCACGTCGCAGATCCTCGACGTCGCCTCGTCCGTGATCGTCAACAACAGGAACCGCAAGCCCAAGACCATCCGCGCCTTCAGGGGCGAGGGCGAGCCCGCGGTATGGTGCCGCACCTACAACGAGTACGGCGAGGCGGAGTACGTGATCAACAGCATCATCTCGCTCAAGAAGCGCGAGGGATTGAAAAACAGCGATTTCGCCCTGTTCTATCGCACCAACGCCCAGTCGCGCATATTCGAAGAGGTGCTGCGCCGCGAGAACATCCCCTACCGCCTGGTGGGCGGCCTCAAGTTCTACGACCGCAAGGAGATCAAGGACATCGTGTCCTACCTGCGCCTGATCGCGAACCCGGACGATTCCGTCTCGCTGCTCCGTATCATCAACGTGCCCGCGCGCGGGATCGGGGCGGCCTCGATCGAGCGCATCCGCGACGCGGCCTACACGGAAAACATCTCCGAATGGGAAGTGATCCGCCGGGGGCTCCCGCTCAAGGGCAAGCTCCCCGCGGGACTCGTCCAGTTCAGGGAGATCATCGAACGGGGAATGAGCCTGGCCCAGGGCCCGGCGGGCGAATCGAGGCTCTCCAGGCTCGTGGACGAGGTCATCACGCTCTCCGGCTACCGCGCGAGCCTCGAAGAGGAAAAGTCCATCGAGAGCCGTTCACGGCTCGAAAACATAGACGAGTTCATCAACAGCGTGTTCGATTACGAGGCGCGCAATCCCGAGGCGGGCCTGGACCAGTTCCTCCAGGAGATATCACTGCTCACCTCGGAGGACGCCCCGGAGGAAAACGCGCAGGGCTCCAGCCCCGTCACACTCATGACCGTCCACATCGCCAAGGGGCTGGAATTTCCCGTCGTGTTTCTCACCGGCATGGAGGAGGGCACCTTCCCGCACAGCATGTCCAGCAACACGGACGAGGAGATCGAGGAGGAGCGCCGCCTCTGCTACGTGGGCATAACCCGGGCCATGGACCGCATATTCATCACCAGCGCCGAGGTGCGACGCAGCTACGCCGGGGTCGACTACCGCAGTCCCTCCCGCTTCATTCTAGAAATACCCTCGCACCTTCTCTCACTGTCCGAGTTCGTCCAGCAGGGGTACTCCTCCAGCCGGCAGAGCAGGTTCGACTTCAACGAGTCGGCACCCCCCCGGCCAGCACAGCCCCGCGGCGAGGCGGTTTCCCGTGCGGGGAAATCACTGAAGTTCCGCGTCCGCGACCAGGTCCTGCATCCCAAATACGGCCAGGGACGGATAACGGCCATCGACGGGAGCGGCGACAACATTCGCCTCACCATAAGCTTCGTGACGGGAGGGACCAAGAGCTTCATGGAAAAATACACTCCCCTTGAAAAAATATGACCGTAAATTATTGCTTGACATTGGCGTCGTCACACCCAGATTATTGAAAGGTTGGAAATACACCAAGAGAGAGAGAATAGAGTCAAACTGCCTGCAGGAGCCGGTAATGGATAATACACACAAGGTGACATTCGAGTACATAGAAGAAATTCCGGTAATGATCATCGAGGGCGACATGACCTCGGAAGCCGACAGCGATGTCATGAAAACCTACCAGAAGATCAAGGAAAAGAACGCTCCCAAGAGCATGGTTATTAATTTTGAGAAAACCAATTACATCAATTCGGCGGGCATCGCGACTCTTATAAACATCATCCAGGACATCGGGGAAATCGGCGGAAAGATCAGCATCGCCGGGCTCTCCACCCACTTCCAGAAGGTGATGGACATCGTAGGGATATCGGACTTCGTCGACATCTACAATACCGACTACGACGCCATCAGGGAAATCAAGGCTAAAAAGTAGTCTCCTCTACCCCTTCGTATTCGTATTAATGAAATCGAGGCCGAGCTTCTTCAGCCGTTTTGGCGTGGGAACGCCGGCCTTGTCCCATCCCCGGAGCCGGTAGTATTTGGGCAGCATCTTTTTAAGCGGAACTATCGAATGCCTGTTGCCCGGTTCGAGCCGCTCGTCGGTGAAACGTTTTGGAAGGGTGTCGTCCTTTCGTCCAAGACCCTCGCGCATGTTGAAGAGCCTCTCCATGGTGTAACCCCTGTCCCCCACCGCCAGGAACTTCCCGAAATCCATGTTCATCCCGGTTGCCTGCCTGAGCGCCTTCGTATGCGGGAGCATGGGGAGGTGGATCCTGAGCATCCAGGCGGGGAGCCTGAGCGTCGCGTCGATGAGCGCCCATGAATAGGTGAGCACGCCGGTCATGATGGAAGACATGAGCTTGCTGCCGGGAACCTTGAAGGCGATGTTCGGGACGAACGTCCACGAGGTGAAGAGGCAGTTTCCCCCGGCGCTGATCGCGGAAAGGAGGTTCTGGTCGAGCACTACCCATCCCGCCTTGGAGCGGTAATGGTGGGGCTTGAGCGTTACCGGTCCCGTGGCCTCGAAGTAGATGAGGTATCCCCCGTCCAGGTGACACGCTCCCCGGCTCGCCGTCGCATAGCCAAGCCCGTGTCCCACTGCGCTTCGCGGCTCGTACGCGGCGAGCTCAAGCCCCTTGGAATGGGGCGCGTAGTCCGCTCCTCCGTACTTTTGTGCAAGGAAGCGCACTCCCTCCGCAAGGTCGTTCCCGATGCCTTTGCGGAAGGCGATGTCTTTTAAAACCTGGCTGATGTTTTCTTTTTTACCGAATTCGATCCCGTTTTTCCAGAGGCCGCGCTCGTTGAGCTCGGCGGCGAAACCCAGCACCGTCCCCGCGGTGATGGTGTCCATGCCCAGTATGTCGAGCTCGTAATTCCAGCGGATGATCGCCTCCATGTCGTTGATCATCATGTTGGAGCCCATGAGACAGAGGATCTCGTACTCGGGCCCCTTCACCTCTTTCCCGTCTATTTCCACCACCCTGCCGCAGCGTATGGGGCAGGAAAGGCATCCCATGTTCTTCTTCAGGAATTCGTCGGCCAGCCGTTCGCCTCCTATCATGTAGGCGTCCTTGAAGCTCCCCTGGCTGAAGTTCTTCGTGGGCAGGGCGTTTCGGATCGAAAGCGAGGTGAGAAAGCCCGCGGTCCCGTAGCGCGGCGCGAACTCACCCGTCGCCGGGTGCCCCTTCAAGAGCTGGGTCCACTTCTTTATCGTTTCCCTGTATTCCTCCGGCTTGTCCAGCTCGATCTTGAGGTTCCCGGTCGCGATCATGCCCTTGAGGTTCTTGGAGCCCATGACCGCGCCCATCCCGGTGCGCCCGTGGAGCCTCTCCTGCGACACGATCGACGCGTACTTGACGAGGTTCTCACCCGCGGGGCCGATCACCATGGTCCCGCTCTTGCCGTGCTTCTCGATGAGATGGTGCTGGGACTTTTCCGCATCCATGCCCCACAGTCCGGCGGCGCTCTTTATCTCCACGCCCTTGTCCGAGATGGCAAGGTATACGGGCGTGCTGGACTTCCCGCGCACTATCATTCCGTCCCACCCGCTCCTTTTCAGGTAGACGCCAAAGTTCCCGCCGCTGTTGGAGTGTCCGATCGCGCCGGTGAGGGGGCTTTTCGCCGATATGTCGTACCGGCTGGTGCACGGCGCGTTCGTACCGGTGAGCGGCGCCGTCATGACGATGAGCACGTTTTCGGGTGAAAGCGGATCGGTCCCCGGTTTCAATTCATCCCAGAGTATCTTCGTGGAAAGGAACCTTCCGCCCAGGAAAAGCTCCCTGTCCCTGTCGGTGACCTCGTATTCGCCGATCCTGCCCGTGGTGAGGTCCACCTCCATCATCTTCCCCATATAGCCCTTGAACCTGCTCGCCATAGATCCGTTCTCCATGCCTTCTCCGAGTTGAAATACTTGCAAAGTGCAAATATTTTTCCAGCTATGCGCACTATCCGGGTTATGTCAATACAAATATCGATTGGCGGTTCAATCAACTTACATTGTTTTGCGCGAGACAGGCATTTTAAATAGTACCGGAGAGGGGGGGGGGCCGAGCGGCTCTTTCCCGCCGGCATTATTCCATGGCTGCGGTCATGCCTGGCAGAGCGCCTTGTGCCGGATGCATTTAGTGTTCTAGCGGGGCTGGAAGGCGGACTTCATTTCATCGATCGAGTACACGACGCGGCACTGAGGCAGGCTTTTCAGAAATATGCGCCCGTAGCTCTTGCCCACAACCCGCGGGTCGAGCACCGCGACGATGCCGCGATCCTCCCTGCCCCGGATGAGACGCCCGAATCCCTGCCTGAACTTTATCACCGCGTTGGGCACCTGGTATGCGTTGAACGGGTTCAGGCCCTGCTGCTCCAGGCGCTCCAGCTTGACCTGCACCGTGGGCCGGTCGGGCACGCTGAACGGCAGGCGCATCATGATCACCCCGCGCAGCAGGTCTCCCGGCAGGTCGATGCCCTGCCAGAAGGAGTGCGTCCCCATGAGCACCGAGCTGGGGGTGTCCAGGTAAAGCTCCATCGCCTCAGGGGCGGGATATTCTCCCTGGGCGAACACGGGATGCTCCACGATCCTCACGAGCTCGTCCTTCACCTCCTCGAGCATCCGGTATGAGGTGAACAGCACCAGGCAGTTCCCGTCAAGGTGGCGGATCACCTCGGCCGCGACCCTGGCAGAGTCGACGGCGTAGTTCTTCGCGCCCGGCTCGTCTCCCCCCTTCTGTAAAAACAGCACGACCTGCTCCTGGAAATCGAAGGGAGACTGCAGGAGGAGGTGACGGTACTCGGGTATGCCCAGCCTGTTGGCGATGAACGAGAAGTCCCCGTTCACGGCCAGGGTCGCCGAAACGTAGATGCATGAATCGTAGTGCGCAAATACCTCGCGCTCCAGCACGGGCGCGACGTCCACAGGCTGTCCCTTCACCTGGATATCGCCCAGGAGCTCGTCCTCGCTGCGCTCGAGCCAGTAGACGTACTCGTCGGATTCCGAGTAGACCGCCGCGTTCAGGTTTTCGACCACCGAAAAAAGCCTGCCGCGCGCGATGTCGTATTCGATCTTCGCATAGGGCTCGTCAATCTGGTCCTCCAGGTCCTCGACCGTTTTCAGGAATTCCCTGCATGCGCCCACGAGCTCCCGTCCCTCCGTGAGCGGCTCGCGCACGCGCGCGCTGAGCTTCTGGCCGGGAAGGCGCCCGCGGACGCCCTCGAAAAACACGCTCATCTCGGAGGCGATCCGGTTGATCTGGGCGATCGCCCGTTTTCGTTCGGCCGCCGATTTCACGTTGGACAGGATGTGCCGCTTCGCGCCCCTCCGGTAAAACCGGGAAAGCACGTCCATCATGTCGGAATAGCTCACCCCGAAACCGAGTTGGTCGCCGGCGATGTCCTCGAGCGCGTGCGCCTCGTCGAATATGACCACGTCGATCCCGGGAAGGTAGGTGCGCCCCGAGGCGATGTTCGCGAAGAACAGGTAGTGGTTGAGGACGAGCACATTTGCGCGCGCCCATTCCTTGCGCGCCTGCTGGAATGCACATCCCTTCCCGTGGGGGCAGGAATTGACCGAGCATACGTCGGACTCCCGGCATATCTGCTCCCATAGCCCGGACCGGAGCCTCACGTCAAGCCGGGTGAAGACCTCCCCACCGTCGAACCTCTCCCTGAGGTCGTCGAGCACGCCCATGTCCTCGCGCGCGAATTTGCCGTGTGAAAGCATGGCCTCGTAGCGCATGCGGCAGGGATAGTTGGAGCCGCCCAGGCACAGGGCGTATGTGAATCCCTTTCCGCGCGCGCGACGGAGCGCCTCCTGGGCCAGGGGGATCTCCTTGTCGATGAGCTGTTTTTGAAGAGTGCGCGTTTCGGTGCTTATCGCGAGCTTCTTTTCGTTCTCGAGGCAGTAAAGGATCGCCGGGGCCAGGTACGCGATCGTCTTGCCCACGCCCGTGCCCGCCTCAACGAGCCCGGTCTCCTGCTCGACGAGCACCTCCTCGATGAAGCGCGCCATGGCGAGCTGCTCGGGGCGGTAATCGAAGCGTTCGCGCAGCACGGCGAGCGCGCCGTCTTTTCCAAAAATCGTTTCCATCGCCGCTGAGAATCAATCCCCCGATGAAATCTTCAAGCATTATTTAACGTGCGAACCGGCGCGGGCATTAGATAAAAGAACACCGGCATGGCCGGTGTTCGCGAACGTTATAGGGTGTCGTACCGGATTAGAAGGTGATACCCACTCCAAGATACATGATGGGCGCCCAAGTCACGTCGGCATCGTCCGTTCCGCCGACCGGCTGCGAGAGGAACCCTCCGTCTATATGGAAAATATAGCCGCCCTCGAGAGCTATCTGCAGTTCAACGCTCAGATCGATACCCATACCGTCGGCGGTTGTGTCGCTATAACCTATGGATTCCGTCTTGACATTCCTGTAGCCGATATTGAGCCCCGGCTTAAGAGCGACCCCGGGAGAAAGCAGAATGCGCGGCTTCAGGGACATGCCGAACTCGTACGTAGTGCAGTCAACCCCATCCGGAATGTAATAATCTTCCTTTATGGTGAACTTGGAATAGTTGCCGAATATGCCTACCGCGAACTTTGGAGCTACGTACATGTCGGCGAACGCGCGAAGGAAAAGGCTGCCTCCTTTATCAACATCAACATCCTCGATGCTGATCGTCCCCGGGAACCACATGCCCAGGGTAATTCCCAGGTCGTACTCCTTGCTGGCTAGGTCTTCGGCGAGCGCCTGGGACAATCCAATCCCGCACAGCACCAGCATGATCAATAACGCATACTTGATAATCTTCATTTTTACCTACCTCCTAAAGTTATTTATAAAATTCCTGATACACTAACAGTTATTCCGTATCGTCAGGGGGCGTGTACGTTTTAACTTCGGCCTTTTTTTCCGGTTCGGCTTTCATGTTGTCCCCCTTCTTCTCCCCGGCCGGGGTCGAGAAATGGTAGGTCAACGATACCACGTACGTTTTAAATCCTTTGTTGTCCCCGCTCGAAGACACCTGCTGGATGAGCGAACTGAGAGTAATATCCCACGGCACGTACACGATATCGATGCCGTAATAATATGCGGTTGCGGCCACAACGGACATGGATAGGGAAGCCGAACCTTCGGTTCCGCTCGTCTTTAGTTTGGTATCCCCTGCCAGCGAGGCAAACATGAAGAATGGGGTGAACACGAAGTCCGACTGCTTGATCGCGAGCTGTATTCCTCCCTGAGGTCCCTTCATGGTGCTGGTGATATCCGCGGTCTGGTCGATCGAGCTCGTCTTGACGTCGATTCCCAGCCAGATCTTCGAAAACACGAATCCGCCGAATATAATCAGCGAAACCTTGTCGTCTTTAATGGGCTGGAATTCGAGATCGACGGGAACCGAAACCATCTTCAGGGTCATGTCGGCGCTCTTGCCAATATTCCCGGCCGAATAGAACGCCGATCCGCCAAGATCGATCGCCACGTGCTTCCTGAACGCATAGCGCCAGAAGGCATTGGCGCCGCCGCCGTACACGTCGACGCTGCCGTTCATCTCCGCTTCCGGGCTCTTGATATCGCCCGATAAATACATGAACGTCCCGCCAAGCTTGAGATCCTTGTCGCCCTCGCTGAACTCGTACCATGGAATGGGCGGAGGCGTAAACTGGAAGTTGGTCTGCTGGGCGAGCAGTGCCGCGGGGAGCAGCACGCAAAGGGTTACGAATGAGCATACCAGAATTGCATGTCGCATCATGAGGACCTCCCGTTTTCTTTCTTTCAGTCCAGTCATGAGACTTGTTATATATGGACCGGGGCGCGCAGATTCTCCCCGGCTCACATTCAATTTTGCATCAGGAAACACGACTGTCAAGTGCAAATTCCCCGGGGATAAACGGTGTCCCGGGCGAAATCGAGCACACGCTCAGGCCCGGTTTGTAGAAATACTTTTCCATTAGGCGAGGGATACTTCGCGCCGGTTCTCTATGAAGCGAACCGGCGCCAGTCTACTCTATTCTAAAGGAGGGATAACGATCGACGAGCCCTGTCATGTACGAGGACACGTTTGCCGCGTACCCGAAATAGCTGACCATGAAGTTAAAGAGCTTGCGCGGCCAGCGCCTCGTCGCGACAAGCGCGATCAGGCCCACGAACGAGATGAGCGCTGCGCCCAGGCTCAGGAGAGCGAGGATGAGCAGGTGCGGGAGCACGGCGACGAGCATTCCCACGACCGTCGCGCGCAGGAGCGCCGTCCACCGCGAGCTGCGCACGGGAAAGATGACGTTAAGCTGGAGCGGGTAGTCGATGTTGGGCTTCCCGGCGTACATGGGCATCTCTTCCACCACGTCGGACGCGCAGGCGCCGATGGAGATCATGTAGCGCAGGGTTTTCTCCTGGACCTCGGCGAAATCTTCCTGCCATCCGCCGGTGAGCAGCGTGATCCAGGTATTGATCGATCCCAGGAAGGCCGAGAGAATGGAATAAATGAAAAGCACCATCAGGTGAGGCAGCAGTGCGATATGGTATAGGAAGAAGAGCCTCAGGAGCGCGCCCACCCTTGAATACCCCAGCGAATGGTCGATCGAGAAATTAACCGCGCCGCCGGGCACCGTGTCGTGCGGGCCCGTTTCCTGTTCCATGCGTTCCGCGTCGTAGACCGATTCACGGCGCTCTCCCTCAAGATCCAGCAGGGTGTCGGGAGCCGCCGCCGCAATCCCGGCAGCGGTGCGCGCTGCCGGACGGACCGGCTCCAGTTCCTCGAACTCAAAACGGTCTATGTCGATTTCCGGGAGCTTACCGGCGTCGATCTCCTGCGACACGAGACGGTCTTCGCTTGAAGCGGTACCCGTGAGATCATCCAGCGTAAGCGTGGGATCTATCTCCTTCAGGTTAAGCTTGATGTCCTCCTCATCATCCAGGAACTCGCTTGGAACTTCTTCCTCCAGCGTCGACTTGATCTCATGTTCGCTCAGGTCGTCTATGCTGAGGCCCGTATCGTCGAGGGAAAGGCGCTCGTCTTCGTCGACCTCGACCCCCTTCTTGAGCTCCTCTTCCTCTTCGAGGGAAATGTCGAGCGAATCAAGATCGATGGTAGTGCTCTCGTCGTCGTCGAGCCTCGCCGCTTTCCCGGGAGCCGCTTCCTTGACGAGCTCCTCGTCCAGCAGGAAATCGTCCGCGGGCTTCGCTTCCTTGAACACGGTCTTCCCGCCGGGCTCTTCCTCGAGCTCTATGTCAAGCGTATCCAGGTCGATGGTGATGCTGTCGTCGACGTCTTGCGCGGGCTTTTTGGTTGGCTCCTTGGAGAATATCTCGTCCGTCTTGATCTCGTCATCGAGGATTATCTCCTCGGGCAGGTCGAACTCCGCGAGGTCCGCCTTTCCCTTCGCGGGCTTTTTGGCGTCGGCGGGCGAACTGTAGGTCACCACGTCGTCAAGGTTGAGATCGTCATCCATCGGGATAAACTCGTCGGCCTCGACGGGCTTCTTCTTCGCGGTCACCGCGGCGGGAGCCTTCTCGTCATCAATAAAACTGATGTCTTCGTACTCGTCCCTGGGCGCCGCCTTTTTGTGGTCCGCCGGGGCCTCTTCAAGCCCCGAGGCAAAGTCTTCCAGGTTGAGGGGCTCATCGTCCGCGAACTCCGGTTCGGGCTCTTCCTTCGCCCTGGGCTTTTCCTTCGCGCTCCTGGGAGCGGGCAATTCATCGCTAAAATCAACCCCGAGGTCGTCCTCTGCTTCGAGCGGGGCGCCCGAAGCGGGAGCCTCGTCCAACGGCATTGCGCCAAGGTCCCTGTCGAGCAGGTCGCTGTCGAACGCGAGATCGTCCTTGATTGGCGTCCTGGGCGCGCGCGCCTGGGGCTTTTCGGCCGGGAAATCAT
>Ga0129297_10001621_pt1 | contig 11421 bp, 10 predicted proteins | sample I18A1metaG_FD_94708 | JGI IMG/M metagenome (GOLD analysis project Ga0129297, IMG submission 94708) | Lake sediment bacterial and archeal communities from Gulf of Boni, Indonesia to study Microbial Dark Matter (Phase II) - ​I18A1 metaG | ecosystem: Environmental > Aquatic > Freshwater > Lake >... | reverse complement strand
TCGAGAGAGCCACCTCTCAACACAAGGGTCCTCAGAAAGCTCTTTATGACCGCTGAACTCAATACCGATCGGCTTCGCGCGCCAAGGCTGAAAGCATAGATAGGTTCCCCACGTGACTATGAAAGGGCCGGTAGTTCAGCCTGGTATGAATGACGGCCACCTCTGAGCCGTCAGTACATACGCCGCGTTCGCATCACACGAGAGAGACGCGGAAGCCGCGGGTTCAAATCCCGCCCGGTCCACCATTGAGGATATTTCTTGTCGGCGATACTTCAGCGTTTATTAGTGAGTCTACCACAGTAGACCTTGGTGCCAAGACTTGGCAGTATCAGTCTCTGCGAAGCTGACCAGGAGAGAGGCTGAGCTGCTGGAGAAGTTGACAAAGGAGTACGGCTTCATCAGCAAGAGCGAGGCGATACGGAGCGCGGTGCGGCTTTACCTGAATCTCTTGGAGCTCCGGCCTAAGGACAGACTCAGAATGCTCCAGCTCATCAACGAGATGATTGCTCCTAGCATAAGGACTTCAAGCGAGTTGATCGAGGAAGTGCACCGCGAGGAAGACGGACTTTGAGGCTCTACCTAGAGCCGAGCGTACTCGTCAAGTTGTTCAAGAGAGAGCATGATAGTGAGAAGTTGATCAATATCATTGGCTCCATTAACGAACGTCGAGATTGGTTTGGATGTACCTCCAAGTGGTCGTCCCTTGAAGTTGCAAGAGCCCTCAAGAAGGATGGGAAACCGAGAGAACTAGTGGAACTCAACCTGAAAGAACTGAGACGACATGAGATTTCATTCATCGACGTGACAAGAACAATTCTCTCAGATGCGGAGAGACTGTTAATGATGTACAATCTCTACGCTTCCGATGCTGTTCACGTGGCAACCTTCATGCTAGTCACTCGCAGCAGACAACTGGATGCGATGCTTACTGATGATCTGCACATCAAGAGACTTGGCGGGGTCGTTAAGGTCCTCGGCCTAAACGAAATTCCTACGAAGCCAGAGTGACTACGAAATCTGAGACATTCGGGTCCCACAGATGCCAAGCGCGCGCTCCACATAGATGCTGGATGATAAGGCCCTTCCCTGGCCTATCTCAAGCTAGCCTGGGCCTGAATAGGCTTTCTTCTCTCCGAAATCCAGATATGCCGTACCACTGATGCTTGCGACGATGACAGTCTTATCTCTTCCTTTCCTAGCATCCAAAGCCTCGTCTATCGCTGCTCTGATCGCGTATGCTGATTCCGGAGCTAGTAATCGTCCTTCAGTTTGAAGGAATAGTTTCGCAGCTCCTTGGATCAATGTCTCATCCTTCGAATAAACCCGTGTGTCGATGATCCCTAAATGCCTGAGAAAGCTTAGGAGCGGCGCCGTGTTCCGAGTCTGAATACCTCTTCCTCTTATCGGTGGAGGAGTAGTCTTCCAGTCACATTCGTACGCTTTTACTCGAAACAACGCTAGTGGTCCTTGCCTAGTCACATAGCCATACTTGCCGTTGGCCAGTTTCGAGGAGGTTTCCGATTCAGCAGCGAGAAACCGAATGAGACCCTTCGTTTTCCGATCTCTCATGAATGGGGCGATGAGGCCATGTAGATGGCTTCCCGAACCCACAGACGCTACGAGGACGCTGGGGCGTTCGTCAATCAATTCCAGCTGTCTCTGCAGCTCAAGTCCTATGATCGTCTGTGTCAGCAGAACATGGTTGAGGAATGACGAGACCACTACAACCGCTTCCTTATGTTGCCTAACCTCCTCCAAAACTTCATCTTCCATGATTATTCGTGTCCCTTGATGGTTCGGGTTTTCACTCAGTGTCTTGAGTCCTGTCTCCGTCCTTCTGCTCGGGGATTCCACTAGGTCCGCTTCAAGCATGTGCCTGAGGAAGAAGACTTGTTCTCGGTTTTTCTCGCATTCTATTCTGGTCATAAAGAGGGTGGGCGTGAGGCCGAACATTCTAGCAGCGATGGTATGCACGAACTTTGTTCTGGTTTGTGTTGACCCAGAGAAGACTGTCCGATGATAGCCTTCTTTCATGGCCCAATAAGCCTGCGGTATAGCTGTGTTTGTCTTGAATGTTCCAACTGGCGGAAGATCTTCGCACTTGTAGTAGATTCTTGCAGGGGTTCTCAGCACCTCTTCCAGGTTGTGTGCTCTAATCAATGGAGTAGGTCGTCCATGACGGACGTACTGGTCTGTGACTTCGCTTGGCATATCAATCCACCTGTTCTCTGAGAATTCCAGCTGAGAGGCCGTCTTGGTGTATATGCCAGGTAGGTTTCTCATCGCCTTTCCTGTTTCAGCATCTTTGTAGCTAGGGATCTGCTCAGGCAGATCTGGCAATATGTTATACCATTTTCTCGGAATCTCATCTTGGGAAAGATCAGTCCTCGGTTGCGTCAATCCTTCACAATCCCTCGCAAAGTGAAGACGAATGCCCGTCTGCTGCCACCAGAAATTAAAGAATGGAACTTGTCTCTGTTCCCAATCCCATTCGTTTGGATTTCTCGTAGATCCTTGCGCATATTGCGACGTACGGCACGGTCATTCCGGTGGACGCATATATCGTGATTTCAGAAGCCTCCTCCCTGCGCGGTTTCACTCCCGCTACGATTTCCCCAATGTTGCCGTAAATGTCTTCCAACTTCAAGATCCCCGATTCAATCGGGATTCTCAACTGAGCCACTTCCAAACACTGCTCACAATCTATGACCAGTTTATCAGCTCTTCTGAAAACTGTAGCGTCAAGCTCCACTTTCAATGGGCAGTCCGCTCCCATCGATGTGATGTGGGTCCCTCTATTGAGCCAGTCTCCTTTCACAATAGGTGTTGTCGCTCGAGTCACAGCGACCAAGACATCGGAGTTCTTGACAACTTCCTCAGGTCCATCAGTCGCTATGACCTCGATCCCCAGTTCTTCCCGCATCTCTCTCGCATAATCATCATCTCTTCTTCTGCCAGAGTGCGCGTACGCTTTTCTGATAGGTCTGACTTTCGTAAGAAGCTCCAGCTGAGTTCTTCCCTGCCGACCAGTTCCTATGATTCCGGCCACAGCGCTGTCTCTTCTTGAGAGGTATTTAGACGCGATTGCTCCATCCGCCGCTGTCCTCATCCGCGAAATGTAACCGTCGTTATTCATCACTATTGCGAGAGTCTTCCCGTCACTTGTGTCGATCAGATGAAACATTCCCCCTTTTCTGCCGCGGAATCTGAATGAATGTTGTATCACTGCCATTCCCATCCGTTCCAGCGAGGCCATTCCCTGAGAAATTCCCATGTTTTCGGGAGAGCCATGAGGTAAGCCCTTTCCTTCGATTCGCAGCTCACGTTTGGGAGGCGGAACATAGGAATATCTGAATGCGTCCGCCCCTGCCCGCTTCAGTCCATATTCTCTGTATGCCTCCTCTACGGATTCAAGAAAATCCTCGACTGTCAGAATTCTTCTGACTTCGTCATCATTGACTAGAAGCGTCATTCATCTTCCTTCCATGTCTATCTTGTACTCTGGCCTGCTACCCTAGATAAAGAAGTGAGTGCTCTAGAAGGCAGGCATAATGGCCGGAGTCGATCTCATCCGAAAGAAAGAGCCTGGCACCAATCTTTCTTGAGTTGGATGCGAAAGTATTAAGATATACATATCCGAGGTATGTCGTCCCGAGGTTAGATGACTATTGTCCGAAGTTGTGCGAATCGCCAATATAGAAGTAAGGAAAGGCGAAAAGAAGACAGGGTATATTGACGTGGGTGAAACGGCCGTTGAGAGAGTTCGGATTCCGGTCGCCATAGTGAACGGAGCCAAGCAAGGACCGACACTGTGCATAAGCGGAGGCGTACACGGCTGTGAGTACTCCAGCATCGAGGCCGTAGTGCGAACGCTGAGGCAAACGGATCCTCCCAAGCTCAGCGGCAAGCTGCTTATTGTTCCAGTGTTGAACATGGCTGGGTTTGATGCAAGGGGGCCGCAAGGCGGCATGAGCACTCCATTTCTCAACCCGATCGACAACCTGAACCTCAACCGGATATTCCCAGGCAACCCTGACGGCACGATGAGCTACCAGATTGCGGCAGCTTTCATGACCCAGGTAGTCGCGAAAGCAGACTACTACGTAGACTGCCATGGGGGCGATCTGAATGAAGAACTCTCGTCCTATGTGATCGTGGCTCAGACAGGAGACGCAGAAAAGGACCGAATCGCCAAAGAAGTGTTGGCGGGATCCTTCGACTGTGAGTTCATGGCCATTAGCGGCGGCGGAGGCGGAAGCATTGAGTCCGCAAGCAAGATGTACGGCAAGCCGGCAATCGTTGTGGAAGCAGGAGGATACGGGCGGCTCGAGGAAGACGCAGTACAGTTCATCGTCAAGGGCATAACCAACATCATGAAGAAGCTCAAAATGATTGATGGCACGCCGACACCTACGCGTAGCCAGAAGGTACGCCAGAGATGGATGGTCTACGCAAAAAGGGGAGGTCTACTCTACACTCCTCCATTGGGGACAAAGGTGAAGAGAGGCGAGAAAGTTGGAGAAGTGCGAAACGTGTTTGGAGAGCTCTTGGAAACTTTAGAGGCACCTGTTGACGGAGTCGTGACATTCAGAAGAAGCCCCTTCCCAGCATCGACAAACGACAGAGCCTTCGGAGTATTCCCGCACGAAGATCTTCCAGCACCAAAAGCCAGACCATATCCCTAGGCGAAGTGATCCCGACTTTCTTGACGAGCCCCCAGATTTCTCTTTGAAACGAAGATGTGGAACCAAGAGTTCCACTCTTCCTCCTCATTTCCTTTTAGTGTGCACGGCCCAGCCTTCAACTAGCCATGATGGCCGAGTACGGACAATTGTGAGGCGCGCGCATCTACCAAAATAGCTCAACTACAACTTCTCAACCACACAGACGTTCATCTTATATACGTCCCCGCCTCCACAACGGGCTTGGCTGATCAAACATGGCATATGAATGGACAAAGAAGAAGACAAGTTACAAATGGTTGTCAGAAGGCGCCAAAGCTTCTCTGCTGCCGGAATATGGCAAGTACACTCAGCCTTGGAGCAGAGTCAGACTCGCAGAACTTGCCAAAGGGCTGAAGGACATTGTGGATCTTACACCGGGCACATCGAGAGGGTACGATCGACCCGCGTCTCATGTGATAGAAGCAGTGACCAAAGCGATTGCAGAGGGAGCCTTCGACTACCCTCAATCAAAGCCAAGTGCTGATCTCAAACAGGCGATATCGGAGAAATATGAAAAGCGCTACGGAGTGGAGGTTAACCCCAAATCAGAAATATGCTTGACAGTCGGAGCCGCTCAAGCTATCGACTGTACTCTACGAATCTTGGTGAACCCTGGCGACGAAGTTCTTATGATGAATCCTGATTACGGGCCATATGAGCCTCATGTTCGAAGCTACCAGGCCAAAGTAGTGCCGGTGCCTCTAACCGAGAAGAAGCCCGGACAATGGAGTTTCGAGCCCACTGAGCTGAGGAAACGTGTGACAAGAAAGACGAAGCTTCTGATGATGAGCAACGGAAACAACCCGACAGGCATCCTTTACACAAAAGAACAGAACGAAGAAATCGCGGAGTTGGCTGTCAAAAACGATTTCTTCGTGCTCGCCGATCACGTCTCAGAAGAGATAGTCTTCGATGGCTGCACACTGCACAACATAGCAACAGTTCCAGGAATGAAGGACCGAACCGTCGTGTGCAGCTCATTCTCAAAAGCTCAGAATCTGAGCGGCTTCAGAATAGGCTACGCCATCGCCAACAGCGAAGTCATAGATCACATGAATAGCATGATTGGCTGGACAACAGACGGACCGGTCACACCAGGAATCACAGCCGCCCTCGCAACACTAACCGGCCCGCAAGATTGGATAAGAGAACACGTGGAAGACCTTCAGAAAAGAAGAGACTTGATGGTAGGCAGACTGAATCAGATGGATGGAGTCGCATGCGGCCCGCCAAAAGGAGTCTACTGGGCCTTTCCAAACATCAAAGCTCTCGGAATGCCTTCCCATGATCTCTCGGAATATTTGCTCACAGAGGGCAAAGTCAACATGCGGCCCGGATTCTGGTACGGAAGAAACGGTGAAGGACACTTGAGGATAAGCTTCTGCGTGGACTGGGAATGGATCAAGAAAGGAATGGATAGAATGGAGGAGGCCCTCAAGAAGCTACCCGGTCGGCGAAAATAGTCACGCAACTTGATGCAATCGATAGTGCGATTGTGATGTCCGGCGGAGTGACGAAAAGATGGATGTAAGGAAGTTTGTGAGCAGTCGATCTAGCAGCGTCACCCTTCCAGGCATTCGAAGAATGCTTCAGAAGGCTGAAGGCATTCAAGACATTGTGAGTTTCGCACTGGGAGAGCCAGACTTTGACACACCCGACCACATCAAAGACGCCGCCTTCAAGGCTCTCAAAGAAGGATTCACAAAATACACCTCAAACTGGGGAATTCCTGAGCTAAGAAACGCAATCGCAAAGAAGCTGAAAACAGAAAACAATCTAAGTGTTGATCCCAAAACCGAAGTATTTGTGACAGCTGGGGCTCAGGAAGCCCTCTACCTGATCTTCCAAGCTTTCATAGACCCGGGTGAAGAAGTGATAGCCACCGATCCCTGCTACCACTCATACCCAAGAATGATCGAACTCGCAGGAGGAAAACCAACATACATTGCGCTCAGTGAAAGAGAGGATTTTCGTCTTCACATTGATGAACTGGAAAGACGCATATCAGAGAAGACTAAAATAATTCTTCTTAACTCGCCTCAAAATCCCACAGGGTCAGTTTTGGAACTGAATGATCTTGAAAGGCTGGCAGGCCTGGCTGAAAGAAGAAACCTGCTGGTGGTCACGGACGAGGTCTACGAGAAACTGGTCTACGATGCAACTCATGTAAGCATAGCTTCACTTCCCGGTATGCTGGACAGAACAATAACAGTCAATGGGTTCTCGAAAACATACGCGATGACAGGATGGCGGATAGGATACTGTGTAGGCCGAAAGAGCCTACTCGATGAGATGGTGAAGACTCACTCATACTCTGTTACAAGTGCGAATTCGATCGCGCAGAAGGCCGCTGTCGCAGCACTTGAAGGATCACAGAAATGTGTCGCTGATATGGTTAGTGAGTTCGCGAAGAGACGAGACTATGTAGTTAGGAGAATGAAGGAGATTGACGGAGTCTACTGTCCACTCCCTCGGGGCGCGTTCTATGTGTTTCCAAACTTCTCCAAGTTTCGGAGAAGATCATTTGAACTGGCCGAATACCTCCTTACAGAGGCCAAGATCATAACCGTCCCAGGTGTGGAATATGGGCCTTCCAACGATTTTCACTTGCGGCTCTCCTTTGCTACATCGATGAAGAATCTAGAGACCGGCCTGAATAGGCTCGAAGCAGCTCTGGACAAGCTGTCAACCGATTGATGACCATCGCGCTAATATGCTTTCAGATAGGGTGATCAGATATCAAGAAGATGGATGTTCTGATTTCGGACCGCCGAGTGGGCTATCAGTACTCGTTGCGAAACGAAACGACATTGACCAGCTCTTTTCCGTCGGCAAGAGCCTTAATGTTTGATGCTGCGAGCTCAATGAGGCTTTCCACCGCTTCTTCGGTATCTCCTCCTATGTGTGACGACGCGGTTACCTTGGGATGCTTGTGAAGATTCCTTTGGCTAGGAGTCTTGGGAGGGTATTGCCACCACACGTCGAGTGCGGCCCCTGCGATATTTCCGTCATTCAATGCTTGAAGAAGCCCCTCTTCGTCTACGATGTTGCCTCTAGACACAACAATGAGGTAGGCTGTTTTCTTCATTCTGCGAAGTCTATCAAGTGTCAGACTCCCTCTGGTTTCGCTGGTTGAAGCTGCGCAGACAGCTACAAAATCCGATTCTGAGAGTAGCCTGTCTAGGTCAGCAAATGATCCCACCCATTCCAGACAAGGGGTCTTACTCGGCTCTCTGCTCGGATCTCTCTTGATTGCCACAACCTTCATCCCAAGGCATCCGGCCATTCTCGCCAATTCTTCACCGATCTTTCCAAGACCGTAGATTCCAAGAGTCTTGCCTCTCATTTGGATGCTCAGGCCTTTGTCCCACTCGTCATTTTGGAGTCTCTGATGCCTTAGGACAACTTTCTTCGCCAGAGCAAACATCAGTGCCAGAGCATGCTCGGCCACCGCGGTGGCGTTTCCACCTGACGCCGTTGCGAGCAGGATTCCTTTGCTTTTCAAGAGAGAAAGATCCACAGCATAGGTGTCAACACCCGTCGATAGAACCTGTATGAGTCTTAGGTTTCGCGCTTCTTTTACCAACTTGTCAGTCAGTCTACCCACGGCAACGTCAACATCTCTGACCCATGGCAACAGAGCATTCTCCGAAGCATCATTCGGAACAACGATTTCAGTGCCGTCTCCTAAGATCTGTCTCATCTTTGACGATACCCATTCCATGGGATAACCATAGAACCTGCTTCCTCTAGCATAAGCAAGCAGAACCTTCAGGTACGATCTGGACTCCTTTCAACGATGTTGCTACGCACACTCTACTATTATCGATTGTGTTCGCTCGTTGAAAGCGCGCGAGCTTTTCGGGCCGCTTCGAGTTTATCCGCGGGGATTTTTCGTTGTGATGATGCGGCGCAAAGTCATATATTGGAATCCGCTACGGTATGGGACAAGGTCGATGTGTTTTGGGATATAGAAGCGATGCCGTCGAATTTGATATAGATCCCGGAAGCCGGAGCAAAGGTGTCTTGGAAGTAGGTCCGTATTTCTCTCATAATCGAGCGAAGATAAGGTCTTTCGTGTCCATCCCATACACTGTGGTTAGAGGAACAAAGGATGGCCCAACCCTTTGCATCACTGCCGGTGTTCACGGAACAGAGTACGTCGGAATAGCAGCCGCTATCAGGCTTTCCAACGCGATTAAGCCAGATGGTCTGAAGGGCAAGCTTGCCATTATTCCAGTGGTCAACATCCCAGCGTTCGTGGAAAGAGCATACATGTGCCCCATTGATGGTGTAAACATTCAAGGTAGCTGGCCTGGCAGAGCTGATAGCTCAATAGCTCATATGATAGCCCACAGAGTATTCAGCGAATTCATTTCAAAGGCAGACTATTATCTAGACCTTCATGGCGCCGATAGCCACGAATCCGAGATAGCCTTTGCGCATTTCCAAAGAATTGGCAATGGCGACATTGACCTAAAATCTGAGGGAATGGCTAGAGCCTTAGGCCTTGAGTACATTACTGTGAGCAAAGGCGAAACGGGCAAAGGTTACTCTTACAGGGAAGGGCCAGAGCACGGAAAGCCAACGGCGCTATGCGAGTTGGGTCAAGGTGACAGGCTTCTCTTGGAAGAAGTCTCCACGGTTTTTGATGGGCTGGCTAACGTTATGAAATACTTGAAAATGCTTGATGGCCCTGCGCGCACTACTGAGAATCAAAAGATCCTGTCCACTAGGAAGGTAGGAGTCAAACATGGTGGACTATTTCATAGCGCCGCCAAACCGGGCACTATCCTTTCCAAAGGCGACATCATTGGTGAAGTGAAGAACCTTGATGGAGAAGTGATCGAAACAGTTCACGCCCCGACGAAGGGGATAATTCTCTTAATGATACACAATCCTCTCGTCGAACCGGGAGAGAAACTCATGACATGGGGAGAGCTGTAAACAGACTCGAAGGAATCCTGTATTCGCACTCTAAGTTTCTGACTATCAGGGAGGTCAGCCACGTATCGCAGTTTGCGTCACGTAGGTCGGCAGCAAGCCCATGGTGCCTAGAATCTTCTTGAGTCTCTCCCTATCGTCAGAGGAAAGCGGCATGATTGGCGGTCTAACCGTTCCGCCTGGCAATCCCAGCAAATTCATTGCCTCTTTGACAACAGGCATAACGTATGGAATTGTTTCTTTTTGGATAAGGCCACCGACGAACGACATGAACGGTGCGATTTGCTCCTGAATCTTTCGTGCCTTTCCGAGATCTCCTTCCTGAAATGCTTTGTAGAGGTCTTTGGGTATCTGGGGTGCGAAGTTTGCCATGCTTGAAATGAAGCCTGGGGCACCGCAAGCCAGCGCGTAGAAAGCTGCGGACTCTTTGCCCATAATGATCTGTGCCTTGTCCTTGCAGAGTCTTAGAGTTTCATAGAATTGTGACATGTCGCCAGAGGTTTCCTTTATGCCCACGACCTTCTCAATACCGTCCACCATTTCCAAGCATTTCGGTGGCGTTATGTTGACTTTGCTAAAGGCTGGGTTGTTGTAGACTGTGATTGGGATCTCTATGCTTTCTGAGAGCATCTTGTAGTGTTTGAAAATTCCTTCCCATGATGGTTTGAGGTAGTATGGTGGAACGGTCATGATTGCGTCGGCACCTGCCTCTTCTGCGGTCTTGGCTTTCTTGATGCATTCGTGCGTTCCGCTGTGGGAGGCTCCAGCTATCACGGGCATCCGCCCATCAACAGTATCGACTGTTACCTTGACGATCTCGCGATATTCATCCATAGTTAGTGAACTGAATTCGCCAACGCTTCCGCACGGTGAGACTGCTTCAACTCCGTTCTTCACGAGAAATTCAACGTTCTTTCTGACTCCCTCAAAGTCAACCACATAGTTCTCTTTGAAGGGCGTCACAGAAACCGCGATGACTCCCCTTAACTTATGTTTTAGCTCAACAGTGTCCATAACCAGCACAATCCTCGGTAGTGTTCAGATTGAATTCATAAAGTTTCTTGTTGGATTCCACTGACAATTTCCTATCTAGTGAACTATCCCCCCACATCTGTCCCGGAATAAATAGATTGCGAGAAAGTCTGGAGAGATGTGGTGGATGGATAGAGTTGAGAAGAGAAGGCGATGGATGGTTCGTAGAAGACTTGAGGGTTGGAAGATCGACAGGATAGCTGAAGCATTACGAGTCAATGAGAAGACTGTTGATCGATGGTGTGGCATCCACAGGAAACAGGGGTGGGAGGGTCTACGCGTGAAATCCAAGACTCCACACAACTACTGGAGGACCCCTCAGGAAACGGTTCAGCTAACTCTGAGGCTGCGAAGAAAATGGAACTGGGGACCATGCAAGATCGAAGGCTACCTTCGGAACTATGGAGCCGGAGCTCCTGCCGTAGGACACAACACTATTCATCGAATCATAATCGCAGCCGGGTTGAATCATCCAATAGACAAACCCAGAAAGGTCTGGGGCAAACACAGATTCCAGCGACCCTACAGTAACAACTTGTGGCAGTCAGACTTCAAAATGACCGATAGCGATGAGTGGATGATAAGCTTCCTGGACGATCACAGCCGATTCGTTCCAGGCAGCGACATCCATCACAATCCTACGGGTGAACATGCCCTCCACCTACTGAAGAACTGCATCCGTCAATACGGCAAGCCAGACCAAATCCTGACTGACCAGGGC
>Ga0129297_10001619_pt1 | contig 11429 bp, 10 predicted proteins | sample I18A1metaG_FD_94708 | JGI IMG/M metagenome (GOLD analysis project Ga0129297, IMG submission 94708) | Lake sediment bacterial and archeal communities from Gulf of Boni, Indonesia to study Microbial Dark Matter (Phase II) - ​I18A1 metaG | ecosystem: Environmental > Aquatic > Freshwater > Lake >... | reverse complement strand
GCGGCATTCCAGCAGGACCCATCCTTCAATCAGCACGGCTTCTTCATACAGGGCATAATGGAAGTGCCAGTTACTGTCCCTGCTTCAGAAGACATAACCGTGAGCATAGTTCCCACTCAGCCAGGAGAGTACTCGATAATCTGCACAATCTACTGTGGAACGGGACACGGCAACATGCGTGGAATCTTGCAGGTGCTTCCATAACCTGCGAGGGAGCTCAAAACGCTTGCAGACCACCGCCACGCAGACTGTCAAGAACTACATTGAAGTCACGAAACCCCCTATCGTCCTTCTTCTAGTCTTCACGTCGCTTGCAACTATGATTCTGGCATGGAAGCACACTCAGCTGCCGCTCAGACCAGAACTCTTCCTCACCGCGGCCGTCGCGATCACCGCAGCCAGCGCTGGCTGCGACACGCTGACGTCCTACGTGGACCGCGACATCGATGCCGTCATGTACCGTACAAAACATCGACCAATCCCGAGTGGGCGCATCAGACCAACCCGAGCTCTGATCTGGGGGCTATTTCTCGCTGCGGCGGGATTGGCCCTAGCCTACTGGATCAACATGTTGTCCTTTGCCTGGATCGCGCTCGGTGTGATTGACAATGTTGTGGTTTACAGTCTCATCCTGAAACGCAGAAACCCCCTGAACATCATCTTGGGCGGCATCAGCGGTGGCCTGCCAGTCATGTTCGGGTGGAGCGCAGTTACCGGCAGTGCTGAGCTCCTGCCGGTTCTGTTGGCGGCCCTAGTGGTGTTGTGGATTCCCGGGCACATTTGGAGTTTAGCGATATTCACTAGGGAAGACTACGAGCGGGCGAAGGTCCCTATGCTGCCTGTCGTTACCAACCTGAAGACCGCGTTAAGATGCATCGTATCCACAATTATGTTAATGGTGCCCTTCTCCGTTTGGATATTCTTCGAAGGTTCATTTGGGCTAATATATCTTGCAACAGCAGTTTTGTTCGGGACACTGGTTCTATACATTAACTTCAGACTGTTTATGCGTCCCGACAACACACTGGCGTATAAGGCGTTCAAGACCTCTAGCCCATATCTGTTCGCTCTGTTTCTGGCGATGATGATAGATAGTTTCGTTCGCATAATCTAGGCTATCAGCGAGATCAACCGTCCGAGCCCTGCAGGTACCCTGCAGGTAATCACGTCTTTGATGCCTTTAGTCCCCAGAATACGCAACACAATGTGGAACAGCATGTCGTTTCCCATGAAATGATCCGCCAACCGCCTCAGCTTCGTCGAAACAAGCATCTCGGAACCGATGGCCTGCTTCCACCGTTTCTCGTACTCCGATAATGGTATGCCTTTCTGCAAATGATCCGCTGCCACTTGGCCAGCAATCTCTCCTGTAATCATCGCCGTCGAGATACCTCCGCCGTTTGTCGGCATTACCATTCCAGCCGCATCTCCTACCGCCATCACTCGATGCGAGTAGGTACGTTCTAGCGGACCGTCGACCGGAAGCACATCTGCAATCATCGGCCCTAGCTTTCCGCCTTCCAATTTCTCCTTGGTCATTAGACATCGGTTTAGAAAAAATTCCAAGTAGCCTTTGCCGTCGTTTCGCTTCGAGAAGGATGTCCGGATTCCAATGCCGACGTTGGCAGAGCGGTTACCTTTTGGGATTATCCAGCCGTAGCCGCCGGGCGCAAATTCAGCTCCCATGTACATCTCTGTGACGCTCTGATCCACGTTCAGACCCATGATCAGATACTCGTAGTTGATCGCAACATTGTTGGGAGTCATATAATCCTCTGTCAGGATTCCTGCTGATTTCGCCACCTTCGACGGAAATCCGTCAGCCGCAATCACTACTTTTGCCTTCACAGCGCTGGCCCTATCTTTGCCTACGAACAGGTCTCCGCTATTTGTGAACAAGTCAACGGGTGTCCGCAACTGAATTGTGCCGCCGAGTGCCTCGACTTGTTCTGCTAGCCTCTGCTCGAGGGTTGTACGATCTAGAACGTAGGCCTCGAAATCAAACTCGAATTCTCTGCCCTTCGGCGATATGACACGAATGGTCTTGCACACATTGTCTACGGCTTCCTGCGGAACATCGAAAACATGCATGTGGTCTGTAGCATCGGGAAGCAAGTACTCCATCTCTTTTCGGACGGGGAAGTATTCGCCGCACTTCACCGGCAACCCCACAACTTCCTTCTTGTCAAAGATGTGAACGGAGAGGCCTCGTTTTAGCGCTTCAAGCGCTGCATACAGTCCGCCGGGTCCGACTCCAGCCACCACCACATCAGCAGACTTGCGTTGCATGTCGCGACCACGGATTCCGAATCAATGAAGTGGCTGGACGCGCAAATAAAACGGTTCGCTCGAAAATCACTGAGGCTTCAGATTCAACCTATGAGAGAACGGTGGGAGGCAACAGAAAGTTAGCCACTTTAAACAGGTAATCGAGAAGGGGACCAGGGAACAGTCCCACAACTATGATGATGAAGGAGGAAGCAATGAGTACCGCCACTAAAGACGCTGGTTCGCTCAGTCTCTCCATAACTGGTGGTTCATCAAAGTACATGCGCTTCACGATCCATCCGTAATACGCCATTGAGAATGCGCTGTTAAGCACACCTGCCAGTGCCAGCCACCAGAGCTGATCATCGACCGCCGCTGTGAACAACACGAGTTTACTCATGAAACCGCTCAGGGGTGGAACGCCCGCGAGCGCGAAAAGAGAAATGGACAGCGTAAATGCGGTTACCGGCATTCGTACTCCCAGCCCTGAATAGGAGTCCAGTGATGTTGTGGCAATTCTGCTGTAAACTGCTGCAGCTGCCACGAAAGCAGCCGTCTTCATTACCCCATGGTTGAGCACATGGAACAGGGCACCTGCAATTCCTATCGGGTTGGGCGCTGCGAGGCCTATGAGAATATACCCCGCTTGGGCTATGCTCGAGTAAGCCAGTAGTCTGGTGAAGCTCTTCTGCATCAACGCCGCAACGTTACCCAGAGTCATCGTCAGAATTGCGATAACGGCGAAAGTTGCTGACCAGTCGAGCCTGAGCGCAATAAGCGCCACCGCGAAGACTCTGAAGAGAGCGGCAAAGCCTCCGTTCTTCGTCCCAGCGGCAAGGAACGCCCCAATCGTTATGGGCGCACCTTCGTAGGCGTCGGGGATCCACATGTGAAATGGCACTGCGGCTACTTTCATTCCGAAGCCTGCGGTGAACAGCACCATCGCCAGCAAGGCGAGCGGGTCGAGTTTTGGCAGCGCAACACTTAGGCCTGATGCAGCAGCGTAAATGTTAGTTGTGCCAGTTACGCCATAAGTGAGGGAAATCGCGTAGACGATGAGCGCGGACGACAAGGCGCTCAGGATGAAGAACTTGAGGGCTGCTTCATTTGAAATGGGGTCATCCTTCTGAATGCCCGTCAGAACATAGGTCGGGATGTTCATCAGTTCCCATGCCAAGAACAACGCGACTAGATCGACCGCGAACGAGATTAGAATCATCCCGAAAGTCGCGAGCAGAAGCAAGCCGTAATACGTGTCTAGGTTCTTGTTCTCGCGCATGTAGTAGACTGAGGCAACGGCAATCAGGATTGTGATTGCTAGAAAGACGGCTGTGAAATACACTGAGAACGAATCGAGGGAAAGAACTCCGTATATCAGTTCAGGCTGCGGGACGCCTCCCAACACTGCCAGTACCACGCCCCCGAATGCGAGGAAGAGGCCCATTACAGACCATGCTGGGACAATGTTCCTCCGATGAAGCCTGTTCGACAGACCCTGAATCAGAGGGACCAAGATGCTGAAAATTGGCAGCGAATAGAGCAGGAGTGCATTGGAAAGCTGCATCAAGTTCCCCTTTTCGAAAGCGTCCTAGTTGCACTCCGATCACGTAAATAACATTTCGTAAGCAAACATTTTTCTTAGGCAGCCAGTCTTTGAAAGCGACTTCTCAGAGACCGGGAGTAAGCTATGTCTGGAATCGAAACTGTCAGGGTGATAGTCGAGGCGGAGAGGGAGGCAGCCAAGATCCTAGAGGACGCCGAGAATAAGGCTTCGGAAATTAGGAAACGTTTGGAGTCACTGATCGAAGAACGACGGAGCCAGCTCCTGCAATCCGCTAGGAAAGAGGCTGCGGGGATTTTGAAGAACGCTGAAAGCGAAGGGGAGGTCGAGGCGGAACGTCATGCAAGCAGGTCGCGAGAGAGATTGCACCAACTCAACCGTCAGGCCGCCTCAAGACGAGCCGCGGCTGTTGAAAAACTGCTAAGCATCGTTACGGAGAGCTGACCTGAATTGTCGGAAACAAGCAAATTTACACGAGACATATTGGCCGCAGCCAACGAGAAAGCTCAATCCATAATCAATGCGGCAGAGCTCGAAACGCAGAAGGCGCTCGAAGATGCAAAGAGCCATCTTTCCCGCGAAGCCGAGGAAGTCATTAGAAATGCACAGGCAGAAGCCGAAGCCATAAGGCGCCGCCAAATTAGCGAAGTCAAACATAAGATGAAACTAAGAGAACAGCAGGACAAGAACAGGATTCTCTCCGATGTCCTTGAAGAAACTAGAAAACGATTCTTCGAGATCGCCAGCCAAGAGGACAAATATCAGCCTTTCTTGGTTGAACTGATTGCTCATGGAGTCGACGCCCTCCGTCTCGACACAGCAGTCGTGCACCTTTGCGCCCGCGACCTTAACAATCTGGATATAGGAAGACTTCATCGCGAAGTCGCAAAGAAACTGAAACAGCAAGTGACAATCGAATGGTCCAAGGATCCTATAGACACACATGGCGGCGCGTTGATCGCGAGCACCGACGGGAAAACCCGAATCGTCAACACGCTGGACCAGAGGTTCGAGGCGCTCGAACCCAAGTTGTTGATTGAGGCAGGCAAAACCCTGTTCGGCGATTGAAAGCTGTGATCGGGACTCAATAAGCCATGACCGGAGCAGGAAGATACGCCGAGCTAGCAGCAGCTGTTCGTTCATTCAAGGCAGACCTGCTACAGCCAGGCCAAGTCGAGAGGCTTGTCGAAACGGGGTCACTCTCTGAAACAGTGAGTCTACTGACAGGAGGCCGAGTAAGTGCCACTGACACATCGGACTTGCCCTCTGTCGAGTCGAGCCTAGTTCAGAAAGCAATCGAGCTTAGCAGCCGGCTGGCGGCCTACACGCCGCATGACTCTCGGCCCTTGATTAAGCTCTTCGCGGCGCGATATGAGTTGGAGTGCGTCAAGGAAATCCTCAGATCGATTGCTGACCAGGCCGATCCAGAAGAAGCGATGAAGCACATCATTCCCGCAGGGAAGCTTACCCCTGAGCGATGCAAAGAGCTTCTTGAAGCTCGCAACCCGAACCGGGTCGTAGAGGCTGTAGAAGATGAAGCCCTGAAACGCCTGATTGCCCCATTAGTGAGCGGAGAGAGAGGCGGGGGGGCAACAGTCTTTGCAATTGACCAGTATTACTACGGGAGACTTTGGGCTGCTTCAAACTTGCCCGACCCGCTTGACACTCAAACTGCTAGAGGTCTGGTGGGAGAGGCGATTGATTGCTTAAACATCTTGCTTGCGTTTCGCGCACGACTGACCGGACTGGACGCGAGGTCAGCCTCTGACATCATGATTCCAGCAAACTATGCACTTGGCCGCGCTCTCGAAGAGCTGGCGGAGGGAGCGAGTGCCCAGAATCTGATGCGTGCTCTCGACAAAACACCATATGCCCGTGCCATAGAGGGACTCAGCAGAGTGGCCGGTGATGGAGGCATATCAAGAGTTGAACTTGCGCTTAACCGTAGTCACGCGCTTAGTTGCCGCAACGCATTCGCAGGTTCGCCCTTCAATGTGGGCCTAGCACTTGCGTTTCTTTTTCTCAAAGCATACGAATTGCGGGACATGTTCGCAATCATCAATGGGAAAGCAAACAAAGTTCCTGCTGACCAGGTGATGAGTTGCCTTATTTTGACAGCGACTTAACGCTGGGAAAGCATTATAATGGTATTCTCTGCTCTTAGCGCACGCGTCTGGTGCCGATAAACAATGAAGCCAAAACATCAGTTGATGCTAAGCTTCCTGTTGATGGCAGTCGGCGTGTTCACCATTTCGATAATGGCCGTTTTCGCTTTCTCTCAGAGTCCTACCCAGGCTGAGCAAGTTGCGAGCGAGAAAGGCCTCTTCCTGGTCGGCGCCGGAATAGCTGCGGGCCTTGCATCATGCGGCGCAGGCATCGGCCTCGGCACGGCCAGTGCGGCGGCAATTGGGGCAATAGCTGAGAAGCCTGAGATGCTTGGCAGGACGCTGCTGTTCGTCGTCCTGATCGAAGCAATCGCAATTTACGGGCTTGCCATGTTCTTCATTATCTACTCGAGAATATGAGTCGAAGCCGCGTCAGGATTGTTGAACTGACTTCAATGAAGTGCGGCGCGAAGCTAAGGGAAGCCATTCAAAGCAGGTCCTTGACAGACACAACCGAGACTATAAGCGAAATCGCGGAACGCCTCGATTATACACTTAGGCCGCCTTACACAGAAGTCTCAAAATTCCATGCGCGAGAGGAGGATGGTCAGTACTCAATCAGTTTCGCCGCGAGGCTGTACCTGCATTACTCACGTGTTTCAGATTGGAGCGAAGGGTTAGTACTAGTGTTGGCTTTCGACGGGGAGGCAGCGGCCGATTCACCGTCTCCTCCAATTCAAGATCTCTTCTACGCCGCCACCCTCAGATCCGTTTCCGCATACGGGTATGGTCCTAGGTGGAAAGCCAAGACTCTTTCAACGCCTCCGGCATTGGCTAGAAACCTTGAGTTGACAGTAGACGAACTTTCAGAGATACAGCTTGACGGCCTCTGCAATGCTGCCAATGGGCTATCGTAGCAAGAAATCGGATCGGTTGGTCAAATTTCAGAAGCGTAGCGCCCGAACCGCAGGCAGGATAACGCCCATCAGCGGTGCCGGGTATATGCCCAGTATCAAAAGCGGGATAAGGAATACTGCCAGCGTTACAAGTGTGTAGAACGGCGCCTCTCTCATGACCACTGGCTGAGGTTGAGGGGCCATCAAAACCCTGCGGAGCGTCCAGACGAAATATCCAGCAGTTATGCCTGGAACAAGAACAGCGACCGCGTAAAGCGCGTTTACTGATATCGCGGCAAGAATCACTGTGAATTCGCTGATGAAGTTGCTAAATCCTGGGAATCCCATTGCAGCAAGCGACCCGAGCACCAACAGAAAGCTTGTTTTGGGCATCGCGCTCGACAATCCTGGCAATTCCCGGATTGTTCGTGTTCCCATATGCTCGTGGATTACGCCGGACATGAGGAAGAGGCATCCTATCGCGTTGGCGTGATTGAACATCTGGAAAACCGCCCCGCTGATGCCAGGGGTGGTGAGCGTGAAGGCTCCCAACAGTACGTAGCCCATGTGGTTGATGCTTGTCAGTGCCACCATCCGCTTGAAGTCTTGCTGGATCATTGCAACTATTGCGCCATAGAACATGGTCAGGAGGCCAAACCCGATGAACATTGGGGCTAGGATCTTTGATGCTTCTGGTGTTAGGAACAGGTTCATGCGGATGAATCCGTAGCCTCCCATCTTTAGCAGCAGCCCAGCTAGGAGCACGCTGATTGGCGCGGGGGCCTCTACGTGGGCATCTGGCAGCCAAGTGTGAAGCGGAACAATCGGTAGTTTTACCCCAAAGCCGATGAAGAATCCTATCGAGATCAGTATCTGAATGGAGAGTGGAGGGTGGAGGTTCACCAAGTCGGTGAAGTTGAAGGTGTGGGGGCTGGAGAGGACGTAGAGTGCTATGAAGCTCAGGAGGATTAGGACGCTCCCGACGTGTGTCATGATTAGGAACTTCATTGCAGCGTACTTCTTCCGTGGGCCTCCCCAGACTCCGATGAAGAAGAACATCGGGATCAACACGAGTTCCCAGAAGACGTAGAAGGCCACGAGGTTCAGCGAGGCGAAGACTCCGATGATGGCACCCTCGAAGAGAAGGAGCAGGGCATTGTATTCCTTCACCTTCGTGTTTATTTGCTCCCACGATCCGGCGGCAGAAAGCGTCGTGAGGAGCCCCGAGATAATCAAGAGTGGGAGGCTTATTCCATCAACGCCTACTGCGTATGATAACCCAAAGATGCCGGCCCAATCATAGGTTTCTGTTAGTTGGAAGCCTGGCGCGGACCAATTGAACGCTAGGAATATGAAGAGAGCGACCGCCACAGTTGCGGCTGAGATTGCGATTGTGAGCGCTCTGGACAGTTTCTCATTTGCGTACCCAGCCAAGTAGACGATTAATGCTCCGACTATAGGAGTGAAGATGAGGAGCGATAAGAGGGCCATGTCGATACCTTCATGCTAGAAAGAATAAGACTGCGACGATTAGAGCGAACAAGCCGAGCGCGAAGACAGTGACGTACTCTTGGGGTATACCTGTCTGAATTCGCCGGATAGCAGAGGAAAATCGACGGCCTGTTGAGGCGATGCGGTTTATCGCCGCGTCTATGACCCCCAAGTCAACTTCTTCGCCGCGTGTGGACACTCCAACTGAGAGCTGCGCTACTGCGCCGCTAATCTTGTCGAAGAATCCATCTTCGAACGTTGCTTTGACTGCTCCGGCTGCTGATATCGTACCATATGCGAATACCCTGTAGTATGCTGGGTTGATGTACCATCGATTCCAGAGGAAACTGTACACGGTCCTTCCGATTCCCGAATCTCCGACGATTGACTCGCGCTTGATTCTTCTCGAGATGTAGACCAGATATCCGAAGGTTCCGCCCACTGCAAGCATTAGCAGGGACCCTGCTGTGGCTAGTAACGTCGCATTCTCTTCCGCGGAAGCGCTCAGCTCAGTACTTGTTTCCGCTAACGGCGTCAATGAATACGCGAAGGAATGCTTGAAAAAGGATTCAAAGAAAGGCCCCCCGAGCCCAATAACAACAGTTGCCACAGCCAGTATAACGTATGGTACCCACATCAAAGCCGGCGCTTCGTGCACATGGTGTCCTTCCTCCTCACGCTTCTCCAGATGTCTGCTCCTAGGCGCAAAGAATACGAGGCCGACAACTTTCAGACTGTAAAGAAAGGTAAGGGCCACCGTGCCCCAAGCCAGAAGCATGAGTGGCAGTTGACCGGTTAGAACCGTCGCGGCAATAACAGCGTCTTTACTCCAGAATCCGCTCAGGGGCGGGACGCCTGAAAGTGCCAGCATCGCAACCATCATCGAAACCATCGTGATCTTCATCGAGTTCTTCAAGCCCCCCATGTCGTCCATGAACCTAGATTCGACAGCATGAAGTATTGCTCCTGCTGCCAAGAAGCCCGTGGCTTTGAAGAAAGCATGCGTCACAAGATGGAAGATCCCCGCTGCCAGTCCTGTCACGAACTCCGCCGCCAGGCCGCCTGCTCCAATTCCGAGCATCATGTAACCGATCTGGGAGACCGTCGAATAAGCCAGCAGTTTCTTCAACTCCTTTGAGACGACCGCCTGCGTTGCGGCCATGAAAGTCGTGAAAGCGCCTACCCACGCAACGATTTCGAAGAAGTAGGTCTGCTGCCCGAATTCGAGCACGACATTGTAGAACATGGGCCCAGCCCGGCCTGCCAGATACACTCCGGCGGTCACCATCGTTGCGGCGTGAATTAGGGCAGACACTGATGTTGGGCCAGCCATGGCGTCTGGCAGCCATTCATGCAACGGGAACTGCGCTGATTTCCCGATCGGGCCCCAGAAGAACAGCAAGGCAAGAGGCACAAGCAGTCCAAGCCGTGCAATTGGAGCTGCCCACGCAACGTTCTCTGTGAGTTCGCCGAAGTTCAGCGTGCCGGAATATGCAAAGATCATAAAAATTGCGATCATAAGGCCGATGTCACCAATTCTGGTAACCACAAGCGCTTTCATGCCTGCGTGGCTCGGTGGGTATGCCATCGGCACCTTCCAAGTTTCATGCCCGACCGTGCCTACCCACTTGTCAAGGGGGTCGTTGTACCAGTGCCCGATTAGGGCATACGAGCATAGGCCCACTCCTTCCCAGCCAAAGAAAAGCTGAAGCAGGTTGTCAGACATGACTAGAAGAAGCATGCTGCCTATGAAGAGATTCATGAAGAACCAGTACCGAGTTAACCCTTCGTCACCGTGCATGTAGGCAAGGCTGTATACCATAATCAGGAAGCTAATCCACGATACTGTGTTGGCCATAACGATACTCAAAGGGTCCAGAAGCACGCCCGCTCTGATGCCCAGGCTCGCAATCCACTGGACCTGGAAGTCCACAACTTCGCCCGAAAGCATCCCCGGCAGTAACAGGGCAGCGGACAACGCGCCTAGGAATGAGAATGCTACGGCGCCGTAGTCTCTAACTTTCGAGTGAACTTTGGCAAGCAGAGGCGTTAGAACGGCGCCAGCGAATGGGAAGACCCATGTCAACCAGCCGAATATCTCGTACATGTCGCTAGCCTCCAAGTATCCCCTTTACCGTTGGCAGAAGCATTCTTTCTACGAAGTCCGGGTAGATTCCGATAATGAGAGATGTGGCAGCAAGCACCAAGAGTGGAACCGTCACAGTAAGCGGCGCTTCAGCAACCTCGTTCAGATCGTTGGGTAACGCCCCGAAAAACACACGTTTCACTGTCCAGAGCGAGTAGCCGGCGGTAAGAGCGGTGGATATTACAGCCAAGACAGAAACTGCGAGACGCAGCGTCGAGTCTACAGTCAACGCTTCATTGAAACTCCCGGCGAAAATCAAGAACTCTGAAATGAAGCCCGTTGTGGGCGGTATCCCCATGATGGTCAGAAAACCGAGCAAGGCCGCTGTGGCCGTGATCGGCATCTTGGAGGCCAGCCCACCCATTTTGCCTATGCTGCGCAGCCCATGAGCCTGCATGATGATTGCACCGGCCATCATGAAGAGAATCCCCTTTCCGAGGCCATGGCTGACGTACTGGAACATTGACCCCGACACACCCAGTGCCTGTATTGACGATATGCCCAACAGTATGTAGCCCATCTGACTAATGCTCGAATACGCGAGCAAACGCTTGATATCATCCTGCATGAGAGCCATCGCACCGCCGTAGAACATCGTAATTACAGCCCAAATGGAAAGCGCCGCTGATATCTGTCCGAATGATGATGGGAGGATCGTCATGACGATGCGAACGATGGCATAACCGCCGATGCCGATCATGGCAGGTGACAGCAGTGCGCTGACGGGCGTCGGAGCTTCAGCATGAGCGTAGGGCAACCATATGTGCAGGCCGAAAGCGGCCATCTTGACGAGTAGCCCCACCACCATGAGCACCACAATCCAGATCCGGAGGCTGGCGGGAAGTGTCGATGAAGCAAGATTCTGCAGGTCGAATGTTCCAGTGAGGTATCCGACGGACAGAATTCCAGCGAGGAAAGCCAGAGCCCCGATGTGGGTCCACATGAAGTACATGAACGAGATC
>Ga0129297_10001618_pt1 | contig 11431 bp, 12 predicted proteins | sample I18A1metaG_FD_94708 | JGI IMG/M metagenome (GOLD analysis project Ga0129297, IMG submission 94708) | Lake sediment bacterial and archeal communities from Gulf of Boni, Indonesia to study Microbial Dark Matter (Phase II) - ​I18A1 metaG | ecosystem: Environmental > Aquatic > Freshwater > Lake >... | reverse complement strand
GTTTTCAGCCGCATGCTCTACCTTCTGAGCTACCTCGGCTCACCACTAAAGCAATGCTATTTTATACCATCTCCCCTTTCTTGTCAAACTATGCACCGCGCCCAAGATTCAGAAGCCCCTCATTTGACAATTCCCGACATCCAAAGGAGAATATGCCTGGCAGAACACCATCGCATATCAGCATGGGAGGGAATCATGTCCAATCTGGCCATCACCTGGCTCGGCCAGGCCGTCTTCATGTATCACTTCCCGAAAGGGCTTCTGGTTTGCGTAGACCCCTATTTGTCCTATGCCGCGTCAGCAGGCAAAACGCGCGAGCGGCTGCTCCCCATCCTCATTCCCCCTTCTCAGATCAACGCTGACCTGGTGATTACCACCCACGATCACACCGACCACTTTGACGAGCACACGCTTCGCCCCCTGGCAGAGCGCTCAGAGACCATCTTCGTTGGCCCCTCCTCTTGCCGGGAACATTGGCTGGGCATGGGGATGCCGGGAGAGCGTTTCTTGCGCCTGGATCGAGGTGAGTCCCTGGAGGTCGCCGGCGCCAGGCTGACCGCGCTGCGTGCGGAGCATACCTCCGGCAGCAAAGAGGATGCCATCGGCGTGATCATCGAGGCCGATGGATTCCGAGTTTATCAGGTCGGCGACTCGGAATACTCCGAGCCTTTGGTGGAGAGCGTGCGCGGCTTGCAACCCGCTCTCCTCGCCGTGCCGATCAATGGCCGGTTGGGGAATATGGATGCGCGACAGGCAGCCCTTCTCACCCAGGCAGTTCAGCCCAGGGCGGTCATACCGATGCACTACAGCATGTTTCGTCATAACAACGCCGATCCACAGGAATTCGTGGATGCCTGCCGAGGAATGGGCATCGGCACACGAATCGTGGTCATGAAACCAGGGAGACCTTTCGAACTCGAACCTTAAGGAGGCCGTGATGATTATTGATGCGGATTGTCACATTTCCCCCACCCTCGAAGGGGGAAACAGCATTTCCATCGAAGAACTGCTGCGGAGGATGGATCAGGCTGGAGTAGACAAGGCTTTGACCTGGCTTCAGCCGCCGTACAGGCGTGAGACGGACGAGGCCAACGCTTACGTCGCCAAAGGTATGAAGGAACATCCGGACAGAGTCCTCGGCTTCGGCTGGGCGGACCCGCATCTGGGTATCGAGAAGGCCAAAGACACCGTGAGAAGGTGCATCTACGACTACGGCTTCTACGGCGTCAAACTGAATGGCGCCCAGAACAATTTCTTCATAGACGACTCGGTTTTGTCTATCCCTGTCATCGAAGAGATCGCCAAAACAGGCAAGATCCTCGCCTTTCACGTGGGAGCGGATGCCTACGACCAGACCAATCCCTTCCGCGTCGGTAAGGTAGCCGGGCGATTCCCCCAGTTGACGATCCTCATGGTGCACATGGGTGGCGTCACCAGCCCTGATTTGGCCCAGGCAGCCATCGAAGTCGCGCAAGAACATCCCAACCTGATCCTCATCGGCAGTGCTGTGCGCAGCACCCGCATCCTGAAAGCGATTAAGGCGCTCGGTGCCACACGAGTCTGCTTCGGGAGCGATACCCCCTTTGAAGTGATGCGCGTCGAGGTCGCCCGCTATAGGGCCTTGCTCGACGGCGAAGTGTCGGAGAGCGAGAGATACAACATTATGGCTGGGAATATCATACGCCTGTTTGGGATCAAGGAGTGATTACGTAAAGCATCTATGAATAGCAGTGAACAAGCTGAGCTAATCGAATTGGCGCAAGCTTTCATCTGCATACCGAGCGTGACGGGAACTGAGGAGAGAATCGCCTCCTTCGTCAACCATTATCTCACATCGGCCGGCTTCGAGTCCTTTGTCAACGACTATAACACCGTTGTCGCCGTTCTCAGGCGAGGGCAGGGGCCGGCCCTTTTGTTTGATGCACATATAGACACCGTGGACGCCGACCCACGGGAATGGCGACATCCTCCCTACGCCGCAGAAATCGTCGGAGGGGAGATTTACGGGCGCGGCGCAAGCGACATGAAGGGTGCGCTTGCTGCCATGATGTATGCCGCGAGGGCACTGGCGCGGGAGGGATCGCTGACAGGGAATCTGGTTATCACGGCCACCAGTTGGGAGGAGCACTTTGAGGGCTACACCCTCGGCAAGGCCATCGAACATCTGGCGGCGATCGGTCTCCGCCCCGATTATGTCGTCATCGGTGAAGCCTCGGAGCTTAACATCAAACGAGGGCAGCGGGGGAGAACCAGAATTCATGTTGATATCAAGGGGAAAGCTGCACATTCCGCGCATCCGGAGAGCGGAATCAACGCCGTCTATAAAGCCGTGAAGTTGATCGAGAGGATTCGAGAGATGCCCCGGCGAACGGACGACTTTTTGGGCAAAGGGATCATCGAATTGATCGGGATAGATTCTCTGCCCAAGCCGGTTGATTCGGTTATCCCCTACGCGGCCAGGGTCAGCTACGATCTGAGACTGCTCCCCGGAGAGAGCAAGGACTCGGTCTTGGCCCAGTTCGACCAGGTGGTGCGCCAGCTTGCGCAAGAAGATGCAGAGTTCCAGGCCAGCTTTCACATTGCCAGCGGAGAGTTGACGACAAGGAGCGGGAGGAGCGAAATTGTCGAGGCATTCCCGCCTGCCTGGAAAATAGAACAGGACCACCCGTTGGTGCAGAAAGCGCTGGCGGCGTTGCGGGCCATCGGACTCAGGCCGGAAATCATCCGCTATGAGTTTTGCACCAACGGCAGCTATTCCGCCGGCATCGCCCGAATACCCACCATCGGCTTTGGGCCTGGAGCGGAAAGCGGAGCGCACATCATTGACGAGCACATCAGCATCGTTGAGCTAGAACGGGCTTGCGCCGGGTATATTGCCATCGCCGAAAGCCTGCTGCGCTAAACCAAACCTCCCGCAGGTTGCAGACCTGCGGGAGGTTCCAAACTATTGCCCCGACTTGAGCACTTCCAGGAAAACCTCCTGGGGAATATCCACATTGCCGAAGCGCGCCATACGCTTCTTCCCTTCTTTCTGCTTCTCCAGCAACTTGCGCTTGCGCGTCACGTCGCCGCCGTAGCATTTGGCCAGGACATTCTTCCGCATCGCCTTGACTGTGGAGCGAGCGATGATGCGGCTGCCCACCGCCGCCTGAATGGGCACAGGGAACAGGTGCGAGGGGATTAGGTCCTTCAGCCTCTCTGTCAGAACACTCCCCCTGGCGTAAGCCTGATCGCGCGGCACGATCAAGGAGAAAGCATCCACCACTTCATGGTTGACCAGGATATCCAATTTCACCAGGTTCCCTGGACGGTAATCAGCAAAGATATAATCCATCGAAGCATAACCACGGGTGCGCGATTTCAACTGGTCGTAAAAGTCCACGATGATCTCCGCCAGGGGGATATGGTAGTTCAGCAACACACGTCTCTCGTCTAGATACTCCATGCGCTCGAACTCGCCCCGTCGCGCCGTCACCAGATCCATGAGCGGGCCGACATACTCGGCAGGAGAGAATATGCTCAGGCGCATCCACGGCTCCAGGATCTCCTGGATATCCGCGGGGTCGGGCAGTTCGCCAGGATTGTCTACGGTCAGGATATCCCCTTTGATCGTCCGAACATGGTACTCTACGCTGGGGACAGTGGTCAGGATGTCCAGATCATACTCGCGCTGTAGGCGTTCCTTGACGATCTCCATGTGTAACAGGCCGAGGAATCCGCAGCGGAAACCGAAATGCAACGCCTGTGAAGTCTCCGGCTCATAGACCACTGCCGCATCATTGAGATGCAACTTCTCCAAGGCATCTCGTAGCAAGCTGTAATCTTCCCCTCTGAGCGGATAGATGCCGGCAAAAACCATTGGCTTGGCTGGCTGGTACCCCGCTAAAGGAGCCGAAGCTGGCTCCAACAAGGTTGTGATCGTATCCCCTACGCGGCAATCCCGCACGCTTTTCAAACCGGTGGCGACGTATCCCACCTCGCCCGCGCTCAACGTCTGCGCCGGAGTCATCTTGGGCCGGAAAATGCCCACTTCCAGCGGCTCGATCTCCTGCTTCGTGGCCATCAGCAGCAAGGGCCTGTCCGCGCTCAGGACGCCATCCACAACGCGCACGTAGGCGACGACGCCCTTATATGGGTCATAATGCGAATCAAAGATCAGCGCCCGCAACGGCCCTTCCGGATTCCCCTTCGGCGGCGACACCCGCCGCACGACCGACTCCAAAACCTCCCTAGTGCCAGTCCCTTCCTTGGCCGACGCCTTGATGATCTGCTGGGCTGGGAAACCGATGAGATTCTCGATCTCTTGGGCCACTTCATCCGGACGGGCTGCGATCAAGTCTATTTTGTTCACCACCGGCACAATATCCAGATCATGATCAAGCGCCATATAGAGATTAGCGATCGTTTGGGCTTCTATCCCTTGTGAAGCATCCACGACGAGCACTGCTCCCTCGCAGGCGGTGAGCGCACGCGAGACCTCATAGGCAAAATCCACATGCCCAGGGGTGTCAATCAAGTTCAGCTCATAAGCCTGGCCATCCTCAGCCCGATACATCATGCGCACCGCCTTAGCCTTAATGGTGATCCCCTTCTCCCGCTCCAATTCCATCTGATCCAGGAATTGATCAGACATCTGCCGCGGATCAACCGTGCCGGTCAACTCCAGCAGGCGGTCGCTGAGGGTGCTCTTGCCATGATCAATATGGGCGATAATGCAAAAGTTGCGAATAAAGCGTTGCTCCATGATCCTTATTCGCTTTCAGTAGGCTCATCGTATCCTGCTCGCATCGTTTTCGCTCTGCGTATCAGTGATTGCCAGAAGCGATGGAGCCTGACCACTACCTCCCCACCCCTCGAATACACTTGGCGGCCCCAACGAACTAGGCTTTGTCGCCAGGGTAGCGGAGGGCCTACAACGCCTCTCCCTCTTTCCAGGAGACGCATGCGAGCCATCGCTTCTTCCGGCTTGATCTCAGGGTCGGAGGAGCGCCAATACAGGTAATAGAAGACGTTGCGGAAAATGGCGCTCAAAGGCACGGCCAGGATAACACCCCATACGCCAGCGATCTCGCTCCCTATGACTACCACGAGCATGATGACCGTTGGGTGTAGCTTGACGCTTGCTCCCTGCACCTTGGGCACAAGAAAGGCGTTCTCGATTTGTTGTATGATGACGAACAAGAGCGCCGTCTTCAAAGCCAGAGCAGGGGACTCGAGTAAAGCAACTAAAACAGCGGGAACAGCGCCCAGGAAAGGCCCAATCGTCGGGACCACTTCCAGGATGCCCGCAACCGTTCCCAGCACCAGAGGAAAGTGGACGCCCAGAATAAGCAAGCCTAAGGTTGACATCGCAGCAATGAACAAACACAAGATCAACTGGCCACGAATATAGGCAGACAGAACCCCGCCGATGATTTCCTGCAAATTCTGTACGTCAGCTCGATAGCGTTCTGGAACAGCGGAATAGAAAGCCTGCATGATCTTTTTCTCATCGTTCAGAACGTAGAACATCCAAAAGGGCACGATGATAATGCCGATCACAAGGCTCACCGTAAAAGTAACCACATCTATTGTGCCCTTCAAGGCAAGCTGCAGGCCCCGCCCCAACCACGATACGATGTTCTGAAATGCATTGGTCAGGGAAGCAGTGATCTGCTGGATGTTGGCGTCCAAAGTCTCGCGAATCCAGTCCGGGATGAGATTATAGTAACGGTTAAACCACTCGTCTATCAGAGTGCGGTTCCAACCTTTGGTGATGCGCAAAAGCTGCAGCGTGTATTGGCCGGAGGCCTCGATCAGTTGGGAGATTTGATCGCTTATTAAGGGAACAAAAATCGCAAAGAAGCCAACCAGCAACAAGATCACCAATAGATAAGTCAGCAAAATGGATAGAGGCCTTGACAGCCTCCATTCCCGCAGAAGGCGAGGCATCCGCGGGTCCAAAAAGTTAACCACAGGCAGGAACAGATACACGAGAAAGGAACCGACAATAAATGGCAGGAGGGCAGACTGCGCTGAATAGAACAGGACCGCCCCCAGCACAATGGCCATTCCCAAGAGGATGAGACGGCGCCACCGAACAGGAGAAAGAGAAAGCATCTAACCTCCGAATTTCCGATAACTCGACATCAATCCCTTATATTTGAAACCTGATCCAGACAATGGTTGAGCAACTCCTCCAGGTTTTTGTGCATCCGAGCCTCATTCAGGCCGAGATGCATGAAAAACTCGATATTGCCAGCAGGGCCTCGTAAAGAGGAAGGCACCAGCCCATAGGCCCAGAGCTTCTGCTCCAAACTCCAATTGACGAGACGCTGCAAGACTGCCCGATGAACCTCCGCCTCTTTGACTACTCCCCCCCGTTCTACCTGTTCCCGTCCCGCCTCAAATTGAGGCTTGATCAAGGCGATGATCTCCCCGTTCGTTCCCAGGAGCTCACACACTACGGGCAGAACGAGTGTTAAGGAGATGAATGAAACGTCCACCGTGGCCAGCTCCACCGCTTCGGGCAAACCCGCCAGATAGCGAATATTGGTCCGTTCCATGACTACAACCCGCTCATTCTGGCGCAGAGACCAGGCCAATTGCCCATAACCGACATCTATAGCATACACCCTGGCCGCCCCATGCTGCAAAAGGCAGTCGGTAAAGCCCCCCGTTGAGGCGCCTATATCGGCAACAACCTTGCCAGATACATCAACTCCGAAAGCCCGCAAAGCCCCCTCAAGCTTTAACCCGCCTCGGCTGACATAAGGCAATGAACTGAGCAGCGAGATGTTGCACTCTGCCGGCACCTGGCTGCCAGGTTTAGATAGCGCCTGTCCATCCACCATAACCTGGCCAGCCATGATCAGCCTTTGCGCCTTTTCCCGGCTTTCCACCAGGCCGCGCTGAGTCAGCAGGACATCCAACCGTACTTTCTGCATGATTCTAGCATAGCCAACCTGAGGCAAAAGTCAAACCAGAAGTTTGAAGTTGACTACTCTAGAGATTTCCGGTAATATTACGCTCCAAGCGCCTACTAGAAATTGTAGCATCGCCTCCTTGTGAGCGTTCACGACGGGCACAAGGCCCTATGTTACATAACCGTCGGGTAGGCCCCAAACGTCGGTTTGGAGGAGGACATCCACTGTGCTAAAAAGGCTTCTCGAAAGCATGCGCCCCAGGCAATGGGCCAAAAATGCCTTTATCTTTGTACCCCTGGTCTTTGACGAAAAACTGTTTCAACCGCTCCTGTTACTCCGAACGCTGTTTGCCTTTGCCTTGTTTTGCCTAATCTCAAGCACGGTCTATCTCTTGAACGATCTGGGAGACATCGAGCGCGACAAGCTACATCCCGTCAAGCGCTTTCGCCCGTTACCGTCCGGCCAGTTGCCACCCGCGGTAGCTAAAGGAGTTGCTATCCTGCTGCCGCTGGTCTGCCTGCCCCTCTCCTGGGTGCTACATCCATACTTCGCAGCGATCCTGTTTGTCTACCTGTTGCAGAACATCGCTTATACCTTTTGGCTGAAGAATGTGGTCATCCTCGATGTGATGACCATCGCCGCCGGTTACGTGCTGAGAGTAGCAGCAGGGTCTATCGTCGTCCGTGTTGAGCGGTTCTCTCCCTGGCTCTACCTTTTCACGATCCTGCTTTCCCTATTCATTGCCATCTGCAAACGGCGTAACGAATTACTGGTTCTGGAGGAGAACGCGAATGGGCATCGCGCTATCCTGCAAGAATACAACGCCCGCTTTCTGGACGAGATGACTGGCGTAGTGACGGCGGGTGCTATCATGGCCTACTCGTTATACACATTTTCTGCCCCGAACCTGCCTGCCAACCATAGTATGATGCTGACGATCCCCTTTGTGATCTACGGCGTGTTTCGTTACCTCTATCTTGTTCATATCAAAGAGCTGGGAGGGGAACCTGAGGAACTGTTTTTCAAGGATTTGCCCCTTATTATTGATCTTGGCTTGTCGGGCATCCTTGTGTTCTTGATTCTGTACGTCTTCTAATTTCTCCCAAGATGCAAAAAGGGCAGTCCAATCTACCGGCACTGCCCTTGTGAACCTCTCCTTGATCAACCCCAGATAAGCCGGACACCCACGAGAACCTGTCTGGAGAGGCCTGTTCCCCCTTTTATCCCCAGCCAAACCGAACGGAGTTTACCGCTTGGTGTACTGCGGACCCTTCCTCGCTCTCTTGAGGCCGGGCTTTTTCCGCTCTTTCGCCCGCGGATCTCGCGTCAAAAGCCCCGCACGTCGCAAAGCCTCGCGCAGATTGGGGTCAGCTTCTGTCAAAGCGCGCGAGATACCATGGCTTATCGCTCCTGCCTGCCCGGAAAGCCCTCCTCCAGCGACCTTGACAACGATACTAAACTTATCCGCCATTTCGGTAGCTTGCAGTGGCTGCAGGATCATCTGCCGATCTCTGTCGCGCGGAAAATACTCATTTAGGGGTTTGCCATTTATGACGACATCACCAGTGCCGGGATAAAGCCGCACCTGTGCTATAGAGGTCTTGCGGCGCCCAGTGCCAAAGTAATACCTCGCTTCTGTCATTATCCTTCCTGCCTCCCTCAGAATTCCAGCGGTTTCGGTTGCTGCGCTGTGTGGGGATGCTCAGCTTCCGCGTAGATTTTGAGCTTCTTAATCATTTGCCGCCCCAGCCGGTTCTTGGGTAACATGCCACGTACAGCAAAATAAAGCGCACGCGCAGGGTGACTCGCCAGAAGCTCTCCCAGGTTCATGCTCCTGAGGCCTCCTGGGTAGCCGGAATGACGGTAGTACATCTTGTCATTCATCTTGCGTCCCGTCGTCCGGATGCGACCGGCATTGACGACGATTACATAGTCTCCCGTGTCAAGATGCGGCGTAAAAATGGATTTGTGTTTTCCATGCAAGATCCTGGCGATCTCGGTGGCGAGCCGCCCCAAGGTCTTCCCTTCCGCATCTATGACATACCAGTCTCGTTTAACATCCGAAGACCTAGCAGCATACGTTTTCACTTCGCGATTACTCCTTCAAAGTAACTTTCTCGCGCCACCCAACTCCGTCGGCCATTAACCGCAAGGGTAATTCACGCGCATCAAGCAAAGCCCGGCAGATGGGACTAGAGCTACCGGATGATTTGGATCGCCAGCCAGCAGGATATTGGTAAAGTCCTGCGGAGATAAAGTCCCTCTTCCCACCAAAAGCAAGGTCCCTACAATTGAACGTACCATGTGCCGCAAGAAAGCATCCGCCTCAATGTCGAAATAGAGCATATTGCCTTCGGGCTTGAAAGCGGCGCGATGCACGGTTCGCACGGCGTCTGTACCGTACGGCGGGCGCCCAAAAGCGGAAAAATCATGTTGGCCGATGAGGCTCCGCGCAGCCACCGCCATCGCCTCGATATCCAATGGCCCGGGCACATGATGGGAAAACCTGGCTACCAGCGGACTCCGCACCGCACCTCTATAGATACTATACCGATACTCGCGGCTTGACGCTGTGAAACGGGCATGGAAATCCTGCGAAACTTGGGTCAGGTCATGCACAGCGATGTCTGCCGGCAACATGGCGTTCCATGCCCTTTCCAGGTCTGCCAGGCAGCCTGCCCAGGTTATATCGCAATGGATGACTTGTCCCCGGGCGTGTACTCCCGCGTCTGTCCTCCCTGCACCCACAATGCGCGTGCTTGACTGTGTAACCGCCTGTAGGGCCTTTTCTAAGGCCCCCTGGATGGTCGGGCCATTCGCTTGTATCTGAAAGCCCTGGTAAGCCGTGCCATCATATTCGACGATGGCTTTGACTCTGCGCACATCCGCCACTGGACATTGGATCCTGTCTCTCTACATTACCCTCAACGCAAAAGTCCCACTACTTCTTTTCCTGCTCCCTGTCCACCAGCTCTAAAATGACCATGGGCGCGCCGTCACCCTGCCTGGGTCCTATTTTCAAAAGCCGCGTATATCCGCCTGGCCTCTCTCGATATTTGGGTGCCAACTCATCAAAAAGCTTGACAGCAGTCGCCTTATCTCGCACAACCCTATCTACCTGGCGGCGCGCGTGAATCAAACCTGCGGTGTTCTCCCGATTAACACGCTTGGCGATGCTGATCAACTTCTCCACATTGCTACGGACGGACTTAGCCTTAGCCTCAGTGGTCGTGATACGCCCGTAGCGAAACAGGTCTGTGATCAAGTTTCTAAACAGTGCCTGACGATGGCCAGTGGAACGGTCAAAACGTCGGCCAGCCACTCTATGTCTCATAACGGGAACCCCTTTCCCACATGACTTCCAGAATCCATCCCTTCGCGCGCAGTGCAGGGTGAGTCACGCAAAACGGCATCAGCTTTCTGCCTTCTCATCTTCCTGGCTTGCCTCTTCGGCCTTAACCTTTGGCTTCGCCTCTCCGGTCACAGCCTCCGGGATGACGATCCCTTTCGCCTGCAATCGCCCCAAAAGCTCCGCCAGAGACTTTCGGCCAAAATTGCGAATGGACATGATCTCGTTGACGCCTTTGGAGAGCTTTTCCAGCACCTCGCCGACCTTAGTAATACCAGCCCGCTTCAAGCAGTTATATGCTCGCATAGAAAGCCCCAGTTCCTCGATGGGCATCTCGTAGACACGACTGGGGATTTTCTCTGCCTCTGGCCGGATTTCCTCCTTAGCTGGGCCTTCGATGCCAAAAGAGGCTACAATGGAAAAATGCCTCACCAGGATCTCAGCCGCCTGACTTAGAGCTTCGGCGGGAGTTGTGGTGCCATCGGTGGTTATCTCTACGACGAGCCGGTCAAAATCGGTCATCTGGCCAATGCGGGTGCGGCCCACAGTATAACTTGTCTTACGAACCGGGCTGAAAATAGCATCTACCGGGATTTGGCCGATGGGAAGTTTTTCCCTTTCCTCAGCAGGGGAATATCCCTGGCCTTTTTCGACTACAAACTCGATCTCCAGCTCCGAATCGGGCGAATCCAGTGTCAATAAAGGCAGTTCAGGGTTAATGATCTCGACATCGCCCGGAGCTTCTATATCTCCAGCCGTAATAATAGCCTTGCCCCTTGCGCTCACCCGCATCGTAACAGGCCCGTCCGCATAAGAGCGCAGGCGAAGTTGTTTCACATTAAGGATCAGACGGGTCATATCCTCTTTGGCACCAGGAATCTCTGAAAATTCGTGAGAAATACCGCTCACAGATATAGAAGTTACAGCAGCGCCGGGCAGAGAGGACAGCAAAACTCGACGCAATGCATTGCCAATGGTAATGCCGTAGCCACTCTCCAACGGCCCAATGACAAACCGACCGTAGTTCTTGGTTATAGCCTCGCTCTCAATTTTCGATGTGATGCTCTTCAATGACACCTTTCCCCTCCAGCAGCAATCCGCCCCCGATGGATCGTCGTCCCCCACCCTCCCTCTTACGGAGGCGAGTTTGGGGCACTAGCTCGACTAATACCAGGTT
>Ga0129297_10001617_pt1 | contig 11435 bp, 2 predicted proteins | sample I18A1metaG_FD_94708 | JGI IMG/M metagenome (GOLD analysis project Ga0129297, IMG submission 94708) | Lake sediment bacterial and archeal communities from Gulf of Boni, Indonesia to study Microbial Dark Matter (Phase II) - ​I18A1 metaG | ecosystem: Environmental > Aquatic > Freshwater > Lake >... | reverse complement strand
TTCTCCGCTTTCCTGGGAATCCCGAGCTGGCCCAAGGCGACCCCCTCGAGCTCCTGGTATACGGTTCTCCGTCCCGCCTCGATGAAGCTTACCGTCTGTTCGACCGGCTTGAATTGTCCCGCGCCGGCAATTATCGAGAAAAGGTAACACACCGCATGCGTGGATTCCAGCATGTCGGTGTCCCCCATCACCTCGAAGGGAATGTCTTCCATGTCCCTGTCGGTGATGAACACGACTGCCGGTTTCTCGTTCAAATAGCCCTCGATCGGTTTTAAGAGCTCGGAAAGATCCCGCGAAACGCTCACGATGTTATTGAATGAGCTGAGGTCGGCCTTATAGCGTTCAGAAATCTTCAGCGCGCGGTCATATCCCCCGGCGATCCTGAGTGCATCCACCGAAATTCCCGAAATCGCCCAAATCAGGATATCATTCTGGTTCCTGACCACGTACAGCACGATCGTGTTCAAAGGTATAGTTCTCTGGAACTGTTCCAGCGGAATCATGCCGGCGAGCGCCTTTACCTGCAGCGCGGGATACTGTCGCAGCAGTTCCGTGAAACGTACGCTCCCCGCGGCCCTGTCCCTGATCGCCTTGAACTCTTCCGCAATTTCAGGAGGCAGCGGCATGCCGGAGACGACGGCAGGAAGGGCGGACCTTGATTCCAGCTGCTTTTTTATCTCTGCAAATAAAAGCGCGCCCGGATTATCACCCTGGTTCACGCGGCGAAGGATCAGGTAATCCAGGTTCTCCCGTATGAGGCCCAGTCGATCAAACCTGTTCAACGTACCTGGTGATTTGTCGAGGACCGAAAGCGCTCCCGCGATCAACGATTCCAACTGTTTCCATTCATCATCCGCGGGCGTTTTTTTCTCATTGAGCCTTGAGAACAAAATCTTAGCCTGCAGAAGATCCCTCACATACCTGTACTCATCGGGCATGTCCGCTCCAAGCGCAATGCCGCGCTCTTCTGCCTTCCCCAGCTTGCCCAGGGAAACCTCTTCATCCATGAGCAATATCTGGTACTCTATATACCTGGCCTGATCCTTTGGGTTGAAATATGCCGCGCCTTTTTCGGCCGCCGCATACGCCTCGGTATGCCTCCCAAGCTTGGCGAGCCCCGATGCGAGATCGTAATAGAATTGACGTTTAAGGGGCGCGACTTCCCTGGCCTTGATCAGCTCTTCCGTCTTCTGGCGGAATTCCAGCGCATCGGCATCATTGCCCTGGCGCTCGTAAAACTGGGATACCTTGGCGGCAAGGGACGCCGCATCCATCCAGAAACCGTCTCTCACGAGATCGTCAGCATCAAGGCCATCAGCTATTTCGGTGACCACGGAAAACTGTTGCGCTTTCGCCATTCTATCGATAGCATAGCCCGCCGGGAACGCGGACAGATAATCGTATTCGCCGTTTTCCTCGACCAGGAGGAGTGCACTGGATTTTAACGCGTCCGCGGCAGTTTCCTTTCTCAGGGCGAGGATGCTGCCCGTCCGCCTGCTGGGCAGCGCCTGGTTCTCCGTACCCGTAATGATCAGAAGCTTGCAGATCTCCCTCTGCGACAGCGAGAAATCCGGCTGCAGCGTCGACGCGATTTTTACCGCCTCATTCTCGAAACCCATGAGCGAAAGGTATTCGACTGCCAGGAACCTTTGCCGGAGCACCGATACGAACGAAGTCTTGGCCGATCTGCCCTGCTCGAACAGATCCAGGGCTGATTTCCGGTCGCTCTCCAGGAGCGCGATGATCCCGTAATATGTGAAGTAATCCGAACTCGATGCGAATCCAGCGTCGCCAATCGAACCCAGCAGCTTTTTCGCGCCGGGAATGTCCCCATCCCGGAGAAGGCAATAAACCTTCAGGGCCGCCGCCCTGAGATACAACTGCGGATATTTCTCTCCCGCTTCTCCCATTGCCTCATCGACCAGCTTGAGGGCATTCATCCCCTGTTCGCGTGCAAGCTCTATTTCAGCCTGGAGGATCTGTCTGTGGATACCGGATTCAACGTCCCCGGCAGAGAGTTCATTCCAGTTTTGCAGGTCGGTGGTCGCTTCCTTGTAATTCCCCGCGGAGAAGGCTGCCAGGTAATTCTTGAATGCGGCCTCCTTCACGTCCCCGGAAGATTTTATCCGCTCCGCCGGCTCTGCCCCCCTGAAGCCCATGCATACAGGCCGGTACTTCGCAATGTTCGGAGACTGTGCGAGCGTATCGAACGTGCCCTGGACCGCCTGCTGCAGGATAAGGCTGAAGTCCTGCGCCTTGACGTTCGAACAGAATACCACGGAATTCGAGCCGGAGTAAAGCGCCGCCTCCGCGAAGAACCCGATGGCGTCCGGGTCTATCGCGGCCATCTCTTTCACGAGCAGTGCGGGGCTGACCCGCTCCCTGAAAAGCAGGTCCGGGTCGACCGTCACCTCGGAGGTATCGTCCGCCACGACAATGGAGAACGTGGCCAGTGAGGTCTCCTCGAGCCTGCCCTCGGACACGATAATCTTCCTGGTAAGATCATTGCCCGCGAGGCTCTTCCTGATGCCGGTTGCGTTGTAATACGCACTTGCAAACGGGCCTCTGTCTCCGTCCATGTAATACTTCGCCCGTTCAACGGACGGAACGAAGGTGAATGGGACTCCCATTTCACGCAGCGCGTCCAAGGCGGCAAGCGAGTGTGCGTCGAGCACGATGAAGCGAACGGGCCCCGCCCCAATTATCTTTTTCACGGAGGAAGCCAGAGACTGCGGATCACCCGGGGTCACCGCCAGATCCATAAAATCTGAGGCGCCGGCTTCAAGCTTCCATGCGAATACCTTTTCCCCCCTTGCGATGAACTTGAGCACCGAGGCGCCGCGAGGAACCTCGACGGAACCGCCCGTGCCGAAAAGGTATGACGCAAGCAGCGGGCTCACCGCTGAAAGCCTTGTTTTAAACTCGGCCAGATCGGCCTTCTGCATCGTACGCAAAGTCTCGAACTGTTTGAGCTTCTCGGAACCGGGCTGCTCCCCGGCCTCGAGCAACGCCGAAACCTGCTTCCCGCTGGCGTTCAGCGCATATATCTTTTCCATGTAAGCGCTGAAATACTCGGAATCCTTGGCGTACCTGAACTGAGGGGCCTCCAGGCAGAGCGTTATCGTGCGCAGCGTTTCGTATTTCTTTTCGAGCACCACGAGCGCCGTCTTCCAGTCCCCTCCGGCAAGAAGCATGTCCGCGTATTCATCGTAAAGACGCCGTATCCTGTTATAATATGATGAATACAGCGGAGGCGCTCCCTCCACCATCGCGATCGCATTCCTGAAATACTCCCTCGCGCGCACGACCGCGTCCTTTCCCTCGACAGCCTCCCCGTACCTGCAGAGGAAACGGGCCGTCTCGTGGTCCACGATCCAGCCAAGGTCCTCGTACGCGTTCGCCCTGGCGGTTTTTTCCGCGCCGGCAAGCGATTCGTAGGCGAGGTCCATCATGCCCATGCGCTGCCGGCACGCGCTCGCATTGAGCAGGAGCTTGATGATGGTGGCGTTCGAGCCGTTCTTTTCCGCCTGCGAAAGGGCGGTCTCGAACCGCTTGAGCGCCTCCGCGTACATGTTGAACAGGTCGCGGTTATTCAGGTAAAAGCTGTACGCTCTGTCCTCGGCGCTCGATCCCCTGAGACTGGGCGGTTCCGCGCTGAAAATAAGCTCGGCCTTGTAAAAGGTGAGCACCCCGACCGCGATATCGATGGCGTAATATATCGACGTCGCCTCTTCCCTGATCTGATCCCTCAACTCCTGCTGCTGTTCCGGGGTGACCTTTTTCTTGCGAAGCTTCGCGTCTTCCTTCATCACCTCCAGCTCCTGCGCGAAACGCATCTCCTCGTAGCTGTCCTTGTATTCGGTGATGTTGCCGATCAGCTTGTCGATCTCCTTCACCGGATTTTTGAGCAGCCCGGGATTCTCGTCGATCAGAAAAGCATACAGGTTTGCGGTGTTGATGATCGATTCGAAGATGCCCTCCAGATCGTAGACGTCGCTGTCGGCCGCGTAGTCCCAGGCCTTCTTGAAATAATCCAGCGACTGCTTGTAGTTCCGGAGCTTGAAATACCCGTAGCCAATGTTGTTGAGGGTCTTGATTTTCGCTTCCCTGTCGATCTTGTTCGAGCGCTCCTCCAGCTGCGCGAGCTTTTTCTTCAATATGTCTATTGATTTCCTGAAGTTCCCGCGCTCAAAGAAAATGTCCTCCTGCATCGCGAAATTGAGCACCTTTTTCTCATAGGTGTTCAGCCGCTCATAAATCCTGTTCCCACCGATCACCACGCTGTCGGAACCAAGGTCAAAAAAGCTGATCGGACCAAGGCCAAGGATCTTCCACCTCATCTTGTATGCTTTTTCCTCGTGGGTCCCCTTTTTCAACAGCACGCGCGCCTTGCCCAGGTACTGCAGGGACTTCGCCGTATCGCCCATCTCTCCGTAGCAGTACGCTATCTCCTGCATGTAGCGGGCCTTGTCGATCTTCACCTTGTTGCGGCTCGCGAAACTGAGGATGGTATTGTACCACCCGATCGAGTCCGCGTATTTCTTTTCCATGCGGCTCAGCAGCGCAAAGTAGTAGTACGCGGTGAGAATCTGCTTCCGGTATTTCTTGAGCTTTTTGCCCGTCGCAAGCGACTGGTATATGTTGAGCGTCTTGCTCATTTCCTCGCGCGCCTTGGCGTACTGTGCGTCCTGCCAGCAGCAATAGCTGTAATGATAATGATAAAGCGCTTCCTCGATCTTGGATCGGAAGCCCGACTTGTACTTGGCTACCAGGAGGTAATGCTGAAGCGCCCGCTCGTAATTCGTCAGCAGGAAATACGTGTTCGCGATGTTCAGGTGAAGGTTCCCTTCCTGCTCGGGGTTTTCGGACTCCCGGTTGACGACCAACGCCCTTTCGTAGAGCGCGATGTTCTTTTCCCACAGGAAGCGGGGGAAAAATTCCGCGAACTCCTTCTGGTTTTTGCCGCCCGTTTCCTCCTGGTCCTCGCTCCTGCGCAGGTCCACGTACTGGTACACCCATCCCTTGAGTATGTAGGCATCGGTGAAGGAATCGTCAATAAAGAGAGCCCAGTCAAGGTGCTCGATCGCCGACTTGAAATAACCTAGAAGCTCGGTGATGGACTGCTTTGGCAGGCCAATGATGTCCGCTGCGGCGGACGCGGCCTCCTTTTCGGCCGCAACCGCGAGCCTGGAATAGAGATAGCCCAGCCCGTAGATATATGCCTTGTCGAAATTGCGCCGGGCGCGCTTCAGCCCCTTACCGGTATATTTTTCCTCGAGCTTTTTGAGGTCCTCAACGGTATTTCCCCTCCATTGCACGTACGCGTCGATGTAGAGCACATGAGCGCGCGCCCCGCTATGGGCGATGATGTCGCTGAAACGGCGCTTGCCCTGCAAATAGCTGACGAGCTTTACATACCTGGCGTAGATCGCGGTCGCGCGCTTGTACTTTCTGTCGAATTCCGCCCTTTCGCCTCTATCCTCGTAATAATCTACAAGGCGCTGTATGACATCCCTGATGTCTTTCTGACGCCACTGGAGGTCGTAACTGGTTATCGCTTCGGTGAGATACTCTTCGAACTCCTCGATGTCCTTTTCCTGTTCGGAAATTTCGGACAGGGCGAGGTTCGTCTTGTAATAGACAAGGTCGGTCTTTTGGGCGCTCTTCAAGGCTTCCAGGAACTCCGCCTTCGCCGATTTCGCGTCACCGGCCTCGCCAAGGCTTTTTCCCGCCACGTAATGCAGCAAACTGGCCAGCAGCTTGACGTCCCCATATTTCCTTAGCATTGCCGCGGCGCTCGCCGCACGCCGGGAAACGTCGCGTTCGGACTCGAAAATTGCAAGGAGATTGTTGATCGAGTCGTTGACGAGCAGGCTCTTCTGCGAGTTGAAAACCTGGATATACGATGGAGAGACTTCATCCTGGAGCCGCGTGTAGGTCGCTGCGGCAAATTTGTAATGAACATAGGGCAGCCTGATGAACGACGCATGCTCCGCAATCACGCGCTGGTAAAGGAGCACGGAATCATTGTACCTTCCCTGCCGGGCGTATTCGTCGGCGAGGTCTTCCATTAAATACGGAAGGTAGCTCTCGCGGGTCCTGTCGGCGGATACGTCGCCCAGTGCGCCCAGGAGTAGGTCGGCGCACCCGCGCCTGTTCATCCGCTCAACCGCACAACGCGCCATGATGGAGCGATAATCGCTCCTGTCGGCGGAAAAGGCGATTAGCGTCTGCAGCGACTGCTGTGCCCTGGCCTGGTCCTTGAGCTCGGCGTATTTCACCGCCGCATCCGCAAGCGCCTTGCCCGTAAAGACCATGGAGTCCACGTCTCCCTGCTTCCCAAAGAAATGGTAGGTTTTTTCGAGGCACATCAGGTACCTTTCCACGTCATCGTACTCGTCGAGAAACTTCGCCGCAAGTTCGTACTGCTCCGAGGCGGTCGCCTTCCTGGGAATGATACCGGTGTCGGGAATGACGTTTATGTTGATGTTCTGCCCGGTCTGCTCCGAGTAAACCAGGACCCCGTTCAGGGCCGAGGACCAGTGCGGGTTGAACGACGACTGCGAACGCAGTGTTATGGGGTATTCCTGCCCCGTGGCAAGGTTATGGTACATGAGCACTGAATCGTCCTTGAGGTTGACCTGCCCGTCCAGGTTGGAGTCCCTGTCTATGCGCGTGAACACTATTTCGTCGCTCGTCCTTAGAAACGTGGGCGAGAGCTCGATCGCGGGGGAGTTCGTTACGCGCTTCTCCTCCCCGGTTTCCCTGTTGAACGTGTAGATTTCGCCCTTGCCGCCTGCGTCCCTGTACGAGACGAACACGATCAGCTTCCCGTCTTCGGAAAAGCGCGGGCTTGTGCCTCCGTCCTTCGTGATCTGGGTCAGGTCCTTTCCTTTACGGCTCATCACCCAGATGTTTTCCCTGCCGTCCCTGTTGGATGAGAAGGCGACAAGCGTGCTGTCGGGCGACCACGCGGGGGTGGTGTCCTTGATGATCTTGATCGTTTTAGACACCGGGTCCTGGAATTGAGTGAGATTCTTCGCATCCTCGTCCAGCGGGGGCAGGTCGGTCACCGATTCCTCCGCCTCTTTTATGAGCTTTTTGGATTTGACGCGCACTACGTATATATCTCCCTCGGGATCCTCGCGCGTCGACACGAACGCGAGGTAATCTCCGTCCGGGGAAACTGCCGGCATCGTGTCCCTGGAGGGATGCGATGTCAGCCTGACAGTGGTAATGCTCGTGAGGGACCTAAGGTAGATGTCGTAATTCCCCGCCTCGCGGTCCGAGGCGTAAAAGAAGTACAGCCCGTCGGCGGTGAATACTCCGTCTACGTCGACGGACGCCTCGAACGTGAGAGGAATTGATCGTCCCGTATCCTGGAATTCCTGCTCCAGGATGCTCTTGTATTCGAACGGGACTTCCTTAGTCGCGGAATCGTCGCAGGCAAAAAGTGCCGCCAGTCCCAGCGCCGTGAGAAACCCAAGAAATTTCCTGTGTGCTTTCATTTCTTCTTCACCCACTGACCGATTTTATCCTGGATCCAGTCGTTCTTCTTCGCGAGCGCCGCCTGTTCCTCGGCAAACTTTTTCGCGAACGCGGCCACGAGCTCCGGCGCGGGCTTTTCGGTGCCGGATTTTGCGAGGCTGCGCTCGAATATGGAGGCGCGCGCGCCGTTCTCGTCTTCGAGCACTTTCATGAGCGCCTTTTTAAGCCCCGCGTTTCCCTCGTACTTCTGGGCGGGAATGTAGGCGGCGAATCCCGAGTTCGCTTCGCCTATTGCGCCCTCGTCCTTGTAGACGCGCAGCTTTTCCTCGTTGAATTCCCTGATCTTGAGCGCCTTGAACAGGTCTTCGTCACCGCCTGAAACCACCATGGGGGTGCCCTTGGTCTTCGTCACGCTCGTCTTCACCGAGGACACTATCCATGCGTCCTTTTCCAGTTCGCGGTATTCGCCCACGATCTGGCGCTCTATCACGGTCTTTTCGCCGGTAAGCCTGATATCGGGAGGGGAGATCTCAAGACAGCTCGGTATGCTCGAGCATCCCCAGAGACCGAGCGCCGCAGCGCATATTATCATGAAAAACAATATCTTCCTGTCCATATCACTTTTCCTCCCGTACTTTTTTCACGTATTCCTGGATCGGCATACGGTCGAATTCGACCTTCTCGTCCTTTACGCCTACAAGCATGCCAAACAATCCACGAGAAAGGGTAACAGTCGTATACACGAGCCCCTTGTCCAAATTAAAGTCGAATCCCCTCACCGAGACCGAATTATCCACGGGGAACTGTGCTATGCCGAGCTTGGACTCGCCCTTCTGCGTACTGAGTCCCTTCATGAGGCGGTTGGCGAAGCTCTCGCCGATCTTGTAGATGTTTACGGTCCCCTGCGCCAGGATTTCCTTCTTGATGTTGCCCACTTTCCCCGAAAAATTCGTGCTCAACGAAAGCTCGGCGTCCCTCGTTTTATGCGCCGGGTCCGGATCGTCCATCTTACCAATGTCCACATTCGTAACCTCGAGCACCAGCTTGTACTCCATGTTCTCCGGCTTCATGTTTGCCAGGTTGAAGAGTATCGTCTTGCCATAGAGCGAGCCGTCCAGCACATATGCCTTCAGGTTGGAAATCATGAAGGTGTTTTCACGGAAGGTCATGTTCGCCGAAAAATCCTTGAGATACTCGAAGGGAAGCTCGCGCGCAGGATGCTTCGCGGCGATCGACGCGATCGTAAAATTAGGCGCTTCCTTGAAATAGTCGTTCGGGATGACTTCGTTCTTGTCCACGAGGAGCCTTGATTCGCCCGAGTAGCGCGGTGTGAAATAATACTCGAAGGGGAAATCCATGTTCACGTCGCTGACCGCGAGCTTGGACTCCGTGTTCTTCACGAAGAACTTGTCGATCTTTATGTTGCCGAACGCCTTTCCGCTTTTAAGATCTCCCTTCACGAAGGCGTTGACCTGCGCCAGTCCGGAAAGCCTCCACGGACCAAAAACAGGCTTTTCCTGCGGCGCGTTGAGCTGGATGAGCACCCTGATGTCAGAATCCTTCATGGGGGGAGCGCTCGTGTCCACCCACCCGTTTGCCGCAACGGTAAGGCTCTTTTCCACGCTCGTGATCGCGAAGTTGTTGATGGTGATGAACTTGTTCTGGTTCGTCATCGAAACGTCGGCGGCCATGCGAAGGTCGGTCACATCAAAATCCGGAACGAGCAGGAGCATGCCCAGCCGCGCGTTCATGCCCACCGGGTTCATGGCGAATCCCACGTCCATCGTCATGTCCACCGGCTTCTTGAAGGGCAGACCCTTCAGGCCCTTCTTGATGTTGTTCGGAAGCATCACCATCAGCGGCTCTTTCATGAAGGTGAACTTCCCGATGCGGATGGTGCTCGATGTCCCCTCCGCAAGGTTCACGTTCCCGGTCATGACCACGTCCAGCGCGTTCATCCCGTCCAGGGGATTGAACATGCGCACCGAGATGTTCCTGAGCTCGATCGCCTGGAAGCCGCTGAACGCCATCACGTCGATACCCACGTCGACCCCGTTCGCGCCTGACTTGTTCTTGTTGAGCGTGTACATGAAACTGGGAATGGAAAGACGGGACGCGATCTTCATGTCGTCCTTCATCTTGTTGACGGCGTAGGTGAGCCTGAGCTGCGGAATGTTCGCCTCGGACGACGGGTTCTTGAAGTAGACGTAGTTGAAATTCACCTCGCCGTTTATGTCCATCTTGTCGGGCGTTCCCTGGATGGAAAGGGGGTAGAGGGATATTGCCCCGCTGAAGCGTGTGGTGTAATCATGCGTGAGTGCGAGGAAATACGGGTAGAAATCGTCAAGGACAATTCCGCTCTCCTGCATTTTGATGTCGATCACCGGCGCGGTGGTCACGTCCTTCACCGAGCCGCCAAGGAAGAGCCACTTGCGGTTCAGAAAGGTGACCCCGAAATTGTTCACCTGCAGGAAATCCGTCCCGGGATCGTAGAAGATGTCGTAGGACACCATGAAATTGAGGGGCGCGAGGTGCGCCTGCTTGAACCGTACCGGCGTCCGGTAGGTCCCGAACTTGAACAGGCTCTTGAATTCGGGCTTGTTGGCCTCCGTTCTGTTGAACAGAAGCTTCCAGGTGAGGATGAGCGGCGGCGTTACGTCGGCTTCCTGCGAGTAGAAGGACACCTGCATCTCCTCCTCCGGATTGAGCACGATCTTCATGCGCTCGAGGATGGACACCGCCTCTACAGACTTGGGGATTTTCCTGAAGGGCGGGACCCAGATGTCCATGGTATAGGTGAGGCCCTCAACGTTGGCATTGAAGGTGCCTCCTTTGACGTACATGCGGAAATCGTCCAGGATGAACTTGAAGAGAAATTCCACCGAAATGGGCAGGCTGATTTCCTTGCTGGGCGGTCCCGCCTCCTCTTTCTTCTTCTCCTCTTTTTTCTCCGGCTCGGGTTTTTTCTCCGACGGCTTCATGAGCTTCGCGGCGTTCCAGGCGCCGTTCTTCTCTTCCAGGTAGATCCGCGGCTTGTAGATTCCGATCTCGTCGAAATGCACGTTGCCCGTGAAAAGGGAGAAGAACCCGTACTTGAGGACCAGCTTCTCTATCTCAACGAACTTTGATTTATTGAATTCCTCACCATTGCGGATGAGGATGTTGTTGATTTCAAAACCGCTGTAGGGGCTGAAGCGCTTCACGCTGAGCGAGATCTCCCCGTTGGACATCTCGTTGAAATTCGATACGATGAGCCTCTCCACCCGTTCCGGGGTCAGGTATATCCTGACTGCGATGAGTGCGACGGTGAGCACGCACACAAGCACGATCGGCACCCATACGAACAGCACCCTGGCCGCCATGATCGCAATGCGGGCCTTCAACGACCGGGCATGATCCCGGCCTTTTGATCCCGTCGCATCATTCCCGCGCTTCGGTACCGCGCTCTCGCCCGGTTCTTCGGATTCAGGTTCGGCGGGATATGCAAGCCCTGCGGACCTGGAGGCCGCGCGCCTTCCCGCCTTTGTGCCTATTGAGGGTTTCTTTTTTTTCATCGGACGGCACCTGCTCTGTAATTTTGGGAGCTTTATTATAGTCGCTGATTTCCTCAGCGCAAGAAAAATTTAGCGCATCACGATGGCGCTTCCATGTTTCCCGGAAAATTGAGTTGCCCGGACGCCGCCGTCGGAATATAATCGATTGCCACCGTGGAACCGGTGAGTCAAACCATCCATCAACATTGAGAGGCCATTTATGTGCGATACCATAGTCGCAGTCGGATCGGCAACATTTGACGGGTCCGTGATACTGGCGAAAAACAGCGACCGGGAGCCCAACGAGGCGCAGCTGCTTCACTACGTTCCCGCTGCCCGGCATGGTAAAGGCGAATCGCTCAAGTGCACCTACCTGACCATCCCCCAGGCCCGCCAGACGAACGAGGTGCTCAT
>Ga0129297_10001615_pt1 | contig 11436 bp, 7 predicted proteins | sample I18A1metaG_FD_94708 | JGI IMG/M metagenome (GOLD analysis project Ga0129297, IMG submission 94708) | Lake sediment bacterial and archeal communities from Gulf of Boni, Indonesia to study Microbial Dark Matter (Phase II) - ​I18A1 metaG | ecosystem: Environmental > Aquatic > Freshwater > Lake >... | reverse complement strand
TATCAGGCTGACCACAGGCAGGCCAAATTTCTCCGCACAGCCCATCTTGGCCAGAGCTTTACGGTAACCCTCAGGGTTCGGCATGCCGAAGTTGCGCTCCATCTTCTCGCGCGTGTCGCGCCCCTTCTGCTGGGCGATCAACATGAGCCGGTGCTCGTCCAGCCGCGCAAGGCCCGTGACGATGGCCTTGTCGTCGCCGAACCTCCGGTCGCCGTGCAGCTCGATGAACTCGTCGAATATCTCGGCGATGTAGTCGAGCGACTGCGGGCGCAGGGGATGCCGCGCCAGCTTCACGCGCTGGTAGGGCGTAAGGTTGGCCACAATCTCCATCAGGAGCTTGTCGCGGCGTTCTTCAAGCTCCCGAATCCTGTCGGCAACAGGCCCTTGCTGCTGCCCCTCCTGGGAAGCTTCCTCGCGGAGCTGCTCGATCTGATCGTCCAGCTCCCTGACGGGCTGCTCGAAGTCGTAGGCGAACAGCGCCTGTTTGCCCCTCTTGGGCAGCCTCACCTGCAAACTCCCCTGGATGAGCCTTGTCTCGTGCCCCCGATGCACGCCCCGAACGTGCCGGTATTGTATTGCCTATAGCGTTTTGAATCAAGCAGGTGCGCCCCCTATAATCGGGTCGGTCGCCCTACGGGTCGGCAGGCGTTCGAGGCGAAAGGCGCCGCCCACATGGAACAGGATGCTCAGGACCGTAGCTACATGCAAAGGGCCTTGCGGCTCGCCGCGCAGGGTGAGGGCTTCGTCGAGCCTAACCCGATGGTCGGGGCTGTCCTGGTCAAAGACGGGCGGGTCATCGGGGAAGGCTACCACCAGAGGTTCGGCGGGCCGCACGCTGAGATCGCTGCGCTGGAGGCGGCGCGCCTGGGCGGATGTGAGCCGGCGGGTGCCACGCTTTACGTGACGCTTGAGCCCTGCGCGCACCATGGCAAGACGCCCCCCTGTGCCCCGGCGGTCGTGAAGGCGGGCGTGCGGCGTGTGGTCGCTGCCACCCTGGACCCGATGTGGCGGCAGCATGCGGCACAAACCGGCGCCAGCACCAGGGGGATTGACCTGCTGGCCGGCGCCGGCATCGAGACGCATGTCGGCCTCTGTCGGGACGAGGCCGTGATGCTGAACGCGCCGTTTTTCAAGAAGACTGCCACCGGGCTGCCCCTGGTCATCGTCAAGTGGGCGATGAGCGCCGACGGGAAGATTGCCAGCCGCACGGGTTCGTCGCGGTGGATCAGTTCAGCAGAGTCGCGCCGACTGGTGCACGAACTCAGGGGACGGGTGGACGCTGTCGTCGTCGGGACCGGGACGGTCGAGCGGGACGATCCGCTCCTCACCTGCCGGGATGCGCAGCGGCGGCGCACCGCTGCGCGAGTGGTTCTGTGTGGGCGGCGCGTGCCTGGCGCCGCCTCTGCCCTTGTGCGCACGGCCGGCCAGGTCCCCGTCCTGATAGCTTACTGCGCGGCGGCGCCCCCACAGGGCCTGAGCGCCCTGTCAGACGCCGGCTGCACGCTCCTTGCCTTGCCCCCCAGCGGGGCGCGCCCCGGGTGCCCGGCCCCTGGCAGCTTGCTGAAAGCGCTCGGTGAGCAGGGCGCCTCCAGCATCCTTGTGGAAGGCGGGCGGGAAGTGCTCGGCAGCTTCTTCGGCGAGCGCCTGGTGGACAGGGTCGTCGTGTTCGTTGCGCCGTGCATCATCGGCGGCGCTCAGGCCGTTACCGCAGTGGGCGGACGCGGCTCGGATCGGATCGAGGCGGCTATCACGCTGGTCGGCGACGTGGTGTTCGAGCCTGGCGGCCGGATGCCAGCGCGGGCGCAGACCGTCGTCCAGATGGTCGGCCCTGATGTCATGCTGCAGGGCTGGGTGTGCGACCCCATGCGGTGGGCGCCGCGGGCCTGAGGGCACAGGGAGCCTGTCGGAAAGGAAAGTCCGTGTCATGGTTGCAAAGGGGCAGTTGCTGACCATCTACTCGGAGCTTCGCCGCGCCTTTGGCCACCAGCACTGGTGGCCGGCCCGCACGCCCTTTGAGGTAATCGTCGGGGCTGTGCTCACTCAGAATACCAACTGGCGCAACGTCGAGAAAGCCATCCGGAATCTCGAGGAAGCCGGCCTGCTCAGCGCTCGGGCACTGGGCCAGGCCGACCCGCGCCGGCTCCAGCGGCTCATCAGGCCGGCCGGCTACTACCGGCAGAAGGCGGGCCGCCTGCTCGGGGTCGCACGCTGGGTGGCCCTGCACTGCGCGCCGGAGGACGAGGGCCTCTGCGGGCTCAAGGCCCGCTCGACCGACGAGCTGCGCCGCGGGCTGCTCTCCCTCAGTGGCATAGGCCCTGAGACCGCAGACAGCATCCTGCTCTACGCGCTCGCAAAGCCCGTCTTCGTGGTGGACGCCTACACGGTGCGGGTCATGGGCCGGCACGGGCTGATCGAGCCGGGCGGCAGCTACGCGGACGTGCAGCAGGAGTTTCACGACCGCCTCCCGCAGGACGTCGAGCTCCTGAAGGACTATCACGCGCAGCTTGTGGAGCTAGGCAAAAGGTACTGCAAGAAGCGCTATCCTGACTGCGCCCGCTGCCCGCTCTATCCTCTCCTCGGGCCGCCCCTCATCGTGGAGGCGGACCTGTGAGGCGCCGCGCAGCGTCCGCCTTGCCAGCTCGCAAGCGGCCCGATAGAATAGCAAATGGGCCAGAGGGTTCCGGTGTGGCTTTCCGGGCAGAGGCGCTGGTCAAAGCGCAGGATGCCGCGTGGGAGGTTTGAGCGCTGATGAAGGAGCTGCGCTGTCCGACATGCGGGAAGGTAGTCACGTCCGATCAGGCGGGGCTCGGGGTTCAAGGACGCTGCCCGCATTGCGGGTCCGACTTGGGCGAGGCGCGGCACAGTGCGGCGGCCGATGATGAGACTGTGGACACTGGCGACAGGGCGGCGGAGGGCTACGTGCGGTTCAAGCCGGGCGACGTGCTGAGCGGCTTTCGCATCGAGCAGGAGATCGGCAGCGGCGGGATGGGGGTCGTTTACAGGGCGACGCAACTGTCGCTCAACCGGCCGGTGGCGCTCAAGATCCTTCCCCGCAAGTATTCGCAGAACCCTTCCTTCGTGCGCCAGTTTGACGGCGAGACGGCGATGCTGGCCTCGCTGAACCACCCGAACATCATCAGCATCATTGACAGGGGCCGCGCCGCAGACACCTGCTTCTACGCGATGGAGTACGTGCAGGGCACGACCCTGAAGAACATGACCAGCCCGCGGCGCATGAGCATCGAGCTGTTCCTGCGGACCTTCCGGCAGGCCGCCGAGGCCCTGCGCTACATGCACTCCAAGGGCATCATTCACCGGGACATAAAGCTCGGCAACATAATGCTCGACGAGAACAGCAACGTGAAGATCGCGGACTTCGGGCTTGCCCGGTTGATGGCCGAGGGGGAGGAAGGGGCGGGCGGCAAGCGCCACGTAGCAGGCACGCCTGGCTACATGGCGCCCGAGCAGGAACTGGACCCCAATCGCGCTGACGAGCGCAGCGACATCTTCTCGCTGGGCGCCGTGATGTACCGCGTGCTGACCGGCAAGCTGCCCGAGTCGCTCCCGCCGCCCCCGCCGAGCCAGGTCCGCGGCGACGTGGATGCGCAGCTCGATCAGCTTGTCCTGAAATGCCTGCGCCGGGACCCGCAGGAGCGCTATCAGAGTGCGGCGGAGTTCCTCAGCGCGCTGGGCGCATATCAGGAAGAGCTGACCCGCCTGCACAAGGTCTGCCCTTACTGCAAGGCTCAGAACCCGATCGAGGAGGAGGTCTGCCTAGGCTGCGGGGCCGACCTGTTCGGCCTGCTTGGCCAGTGCCCGCGGTGCGGGGCCTCCAGCGCGCCTACAGCACAGGCATGCGAGGGCTGCGGCGTCAACCTGAAGGATGCCCACCGCGAGGCGGCTTCCGCGATCCACAAGGGGGTGGAAAGGGCCCGCGCCCTGGCGGCCGCCAAGAACCACAAAGGTGCTGTGGGGGAGCTCAGGGGCGTGCTGGAGGTCAAGGGCAGTCTCTACGAGCACGCGCGCTCAGAGGCCTCCGGGCTCATCGAGCGCTACGAGGCCGAGCGCCGGGCGCCTTACCTGGAGGCCGTCGAGCAGGGCAGGGCGCTCGCTGTCGAGGGGGACCTGGTCCGGGCGATCGAACTCTACAGAACGGTCCCGCCGGAGATGTTCGCCGAGATTCCGGCGGACCAGTACATCCGCGACGCCGAGGAGAAGATCGCGGCCGCGAAGGAGCGCCTCCAGCACGCCACCGGGCTGCTGGACCAGGAACGGCTGGACGAGGCTGAGGAGGTCCTTGAGTGGGTCGCGGCCACCTGGCGCGACTGCCCGGGGCTGCGCGACGCGCAGTATCGCCTCCAGGCTCTCCAGCAGACGCGCGAGATGATCAAGGAGGAGCTCAAGGTCGTAGACCGCCTGGTGGAACTCGGGGATTTCGAGCAGGCACGTGCCAGCCTGGGTGCTCTGGCCAGGTCCGCCCCGCGTCGCCCGGAGATAGAGCGCAAGGCGCGGGAGATTGACCAGAGGGAGCAGAAGCACCGGCTGGAGGCCTTGCTTCAGGAGGCAAAGTCCGCCGAGGAGAAAGGCCAGTACCTCAGGGCCAGCCAGACGTGGAAGCAGGCAGCCGATCTGGCGGCGGGCGAGCAGGCGCAGAAGGCCGCCCTCCTTGCGAAGGCCCGACGCGCGAGAGAGCACGCACGGGCTGAGGAGATCCTCGAGCCTTTCGGTCCGGAAGAGCTTCCCGAGTCGCAGCCCGTTGTGAAGCTGTCGGCTAGGCGCGGGCGGCGCGCCAAAATGGCGCTCCTCTATTTGCTCGTGGCGCTCGGGGCGGCCGTCGTCATCGCTGTGGGCCTGGGGCTTTACAGGCGCCAGGCCCCGCCAGAGGAGACAGGCGGTGGGCGGATCGTTCCTGGGTCCGGACAGCAGGCTGGTCCCGGTCAGGAAGGCCAGCCGGTGCCGGAGGGTGTGCTGCCGCAGGCCGTGGGCGGCGCGAAAGAATACTTTTTGGAGAACTTCGACGAGGGCACCGCTGACAACTGGCAGTATCCAGCGGGGCGCTGGCTGCCGGCACCCGTAGAGAGGAGGACCCTGCGCGCCTTCGCTGAGGACGGCGAGGCTGTCGCTTTGCACAAGTTCTACCAGCAGCAGGATTGCGGTGTGGAAGCCTGGGTGCGCATGGATGTCGCCGGGCGGGCGGACTCGAGCGTCTCGCTGTCCGTTCGCAAGCAGGATGGCAGCGAGCTCGCGCTCAGGGTTACGAGGGGGACGCAGGCAGCGGTCGCCAAGTTCGCCGCGTTCGTGGACGGCCGGCCTGTGGCGGAGGGCGAGACGGTCGAATTGCCGGGCAGCGCAGGGATGCTCTTTGAAGGCACCCTCAGGATTGACGCGCTCGGGGACAGGGCGCTGGCCCGCGTGGACGGCGCGGCGGTCGGCGTGCTGAGCGGGCTTCCTGCGGAACTCGTCAGGCCCGGCAAGGCTGCCCTTCATGCGGCCTACTGCCGCGCCTCCTGGGATGATGTGAGGCTGGACAAGGCAGTGCCCGAGAACCTCGCCCCGGGGGAGATCATGAAGTCGCCACAAGAGACGCTGACCGGGCCCGGTGAGAAGCCGCCCGAGCAGCCGCAGCTGCCTACTGTGGCGGATGTCAAGCCCGACCCTGCGGTGCAGGCCGTCGCGCTGGGGAACCATTCGCTCAGGATGCTGCAGAGCTTCGACACGAACGGCGCGGGCTGGAAGGCCGAAGCCGGTGCGTGGCAGCGCATGGCCCAGCGCTACGGGTTCTCGGAGGCGGGCAGCGGGGCCAGTTTCCTTACGCTTGGCCAGTTTGCCGATGTCGAGATCAAGGCAGCGGCCTCGGCGGGCGGCGCAGGCGAGGATTCGGCGGGGAAGTCGTTTGGGCTCCTGGCGCGCTATCAGGACGAGCGCAACTACATCTTCTTCGGCCTGACGGGCACCGGGGGCGCCGGGTGGGCTGTCGAGCTCATCACGTGCGTGGAGGGCCGCCAGCAGACCGTGACGGCGCCCGGTGGCCCTTACAGGCTCGGGGAAGGCGGCGATCTGGCACTTATGCTCGGCGCGGTTGGTTCGCGGGCGTGCGGGTATGTGGGGGGCAGGCCCGTTGTGAGCGCACAGGACGTGCTGGCCCTTGCGCCGGCAGGCGGGAAGTTGGGGGTCAGGATTTCGGGGCTGGTTGCTTCGTTCGACGCGCTTCAGGTCAGGGCGGTTCAGCCCGCCGTACGGCGGGGCGGCGAGGCGTGGACCGGCGGCGTGCGCCTGGAGATTGCCGAGGGCATCGAGGCCGAGCCTGCGGAGCCTCCGGCTCTGATCCGGCTGCGCGAATGTAAGGGACGCTACCTGTTCCTGGAAGGACTGGAGAGTGGTGTCGGCACGATGTCGGTTACCGCGAGGCTGGAAGGCCTGCGCGCCTACCCCCAGTTCTCCCTGTGCGGTGCGGCCAAGGGGCAGAGGGCCGAGATGGCAGCACAGCTTGCGGACTTCTACGGTCGTGGCCGGGTTGAGGTGCGCTTGGTCGCGGTGGTGCCGGACAGGGGTGCGCTGGCCACAAGGAGCTACGCGCAGCGAAAGCTGACGGACGTGGAGATTTCTGCACCCATAGAGTTTACGCTTGCCCTGAGGCCGGACGGCATCGAGTGCTCGGTCGGCGGCCAGCGCGTGGCGGGGAAGGCCCAGGACAGGATAGTGCTGCCCGCTGAGCCAGGGAAGTGGGGATTCCGCAGCACGGACATGATTGCCACGATCGAGCGCATCGAACTCGAGCTGTGAGCTGGAGCCTGGGAAGCCGTGGACGGCGGGGCTGACCCGGCCTGGCGCTCTGAGTGTCAGACAGGCTTACAGATCCGGAGGGCGCAGCAAGGAGACCGGAAGCAGATGGGAGAATGCATCTTCTGTCAGATCGTTGCGGGGCAGGTGCCAGCTGCCAGGCTGATCGAGACCGACAAGGTGGTCAGTTTTCTGGACATTGCGCCCGTCAACCCGGGGCACTGTTTGGTGGTGCCGAAGCGACACGTCGAGACGTTGCTAGAGATGACCCAACAGGAACTCCACGTGTGCATGTTCACTGTGCAGCGGGTGGCACGCGCGGCGACGCGTGCAGCCGGGGCCGTGGGGTTCAACGTGCTGCAGAACAACGGCCGCTGCGCCGGGCAGATTGTGCCTCACGTGCACTTCCACGTGATACCGCGCTCGCCGGACGACGGGTTCCAGTTCGGGTGGCGGCAGGGAAGTTACACGAAAGACGAATTGCGGGAGTTCGAGCGCAAGGTCCGTGAACTGCTCTGAGTTTGCCCGCCGCAGCCTGCCTGGCAGGACCGCGCTGGGGAAAACCGGGCCCGCTCAGCGCCCCAGCTCGATGACCGTGCGCAGGCCCACGACCGAGGCAGCGTCCGCTGGCGCGCCGCGAGACCGGTTGGCCGGCCTGCGGAGTTCTGCGCGTGCCAGCTCACCTCGTCCAGTTCCGCGCCCGTCGGCCCGGCTCCAGCCTCACCAGCGCGGCAGGCGTACTCCCACTGTGCCTCCGTGGGCAGCAATACGGGAAGCCCTGACAGCTCGCTGAGCCTCGCACAGAACGCCGCCGCTTCGTCCCACGAGACGTCCACCACGGGGTAGTCCGGGGCGGGCGCCTTCTTCTGCCCTGCGCACAAGCTCTGCGTGCATTTCCTGCAGGCTGCGCAGCCGCTCTTCCTCCTTGCGCAGCCACTCCGCCTGCGGTGGCTCGCGATAGCGCTCTTTGAGCTCGGCAACAGCGGTCAGGGCTTCCTCGAACCTGCACGTCCGCACAAGCCCCTGCACAAGGGTCAAGTCGAAGGCAGGCCCAGACGCCGGCGCAGTCGGCTGGCCGCCTTTCCCGCTCGCAGGCTGCGTGGGGCCTTCAGCCGGACGGCCCTCCTGCTGGCCCTTGTTCGGCAGCGCCTGTGCCGGCTGCCCCTTGCCGACACTGGAGGCTTCGGACGGAGGAGTTGCCAGGATGTCTTGGAGCTCCTTGAGGAGTGCCTGCCGCCGCTGCCTGACCGTTTTCGCCTCGACGGCCCTGCGGTAACGCTCTTCGAAGACTGGCACGAGACCTTCCACGTCCGCGTTGTAATCGGCCTGTCCCCGCCTCTTGAGCTGCGCTTTCAGCCAGTGGGCGCCAGCCTCCATCTGGGCGGGCGCGACCACGTCGTGGGAAGTGAGGGTGCAAACTCGGAAAACCAGCGCGGCCTTGCGCTGGAGCTGGGCGATGGGCTGGGCGCCGTTCTTGAAGTAGAGGCCCTCCAGCGGCGGCACCATCACTGCGTTGATGCTTAAGGCGCAGCTTGCCAGGACCCCTGAGATCAGGCCGATCACTATCTGGCCTGGCAGCTCGTAGCGGAACTTCATGCCGCGCCCGTCCGTCTTGAGGACTCTGAAGGCGACGGGCTCGAATGCCGCCAGCACGATCACCCAGATAAGGAAGAAGGCGCCGGCGTTGACGTATGGCAGCGGAAGGCTCAGAGGCCGGGCCATGCTGCGGGCCGCAGGATCGAACAGGGCGAGCGCCAGCAGCAGGGCGAACAGGCACTTGCCCAGCAGCAGCGCGCACTGGAAGAGGTTCCGGTAGCGGGCCGCGTAGAGGCACACGCCGATGGCAGCCACGATCGCGAGGTTGACAAGCTCGTACATGTGACGCGGCCCCCTCTCCGCGGGCCGGTGCTTACGTCACCCTCAGCGCCTCTTGCATGCTGGTTATGCCCATGGCGGCCTTCAGGAGGGCGTCCTGGCGCAGGGTTGTGTGGCCGGTCTTCTGTGCAGCCTGCTTGAGCTCCCCTATGGTGGGCGAGCGCTGGACAAGGGAGCGCAGTTCGTCGTTGAGGCGCAGCAGCTCAAAGACTCCGATGCGGCCCCTGTAGCCTGTCCCGCGGCACGCCCAGCAACCTCCCTTGCCTTCGTAGAGGACCGTTACCTTGCTGGGGTCAAAACCTGCAGCCTCGAACTCCCGGAGATCTGCGGGCGTGGGCTTGCGAGCTTTGCGGCATGCCTTGCACAGCTTGCGCACGAGTCGCTGGGCGAGAATGGCCGTCACGGAGCTGGCGACCAGGTAAGGCTGAACGCCGAGATTGATCAGCCGGAACAGCGCCGAGATCGTGTCGTTGGCATGCGCGGTCGTGTAGACGAAATGGCCCGTCATGGCGGCCTGCATGGCAATCTCAGCCGTTTCCTGGTCGCGGATCTCGCCTACCATCAGGATGTCCGGATCCTGTCTCAGCCCGCTGCGCAATAGGCCCGGAAAGGTGATGCCGGCCCTTTCGTTGACGCTGTGCTGCGTCACGTTCTCCAGTTGGTATTCGATCGGGTCCTCGATCGTCATTACGCTCAGGGCGCTGCGGTCCACCTCCTGGAGGGCCGCGTAGAGCGTGGTCGTCTTTCCGCAGCCGGCGGGCCCGCAGGCGATCAGCATTCCGTAGGCGCTGTTGACGATCGAGCGGACCTCCTGGTAGGCTGCCTCCGACAGGCCCAGGTCCTGAAGTTTGCGCAGGCCCACCGCCCTGTCCAGGATGCGGATGACCATCTTCTCTCCATGCGAGGTTCCCGCAGTGGAGACGCGGAAGTCAATGGGCCGCCCCTCGAACGATGCGCTGAACGAGCCGTCTTGGGCGCGGCGCTTCTCGGCCACGTCCATTGCGGCCATCACCTTGATGGCGGACACAACCGGCCCGGCCATCTCGGCGCCATAAAGCTTGGGGCTCTGGAGCATCCCGTCAATGCGATAGCGCACCTTGAGTTGTCCCGGTTCCGGCTCCAGGTGGATGTCTGTGGCTGTTTCCTTGATTGCCTCCTTGATGATGGCCTGTGCGGTGGCCAGGGCGCCTTCAGCGGGCTGCTCTTGCGCGCCCGGCTCCAACTCCCTGCCGGTGAGGCTCGCCGAGTGGATGGTCAGCGTCCCTTCCTCGGGTTCGCCTGCTGCGGTCTCCTCGTCGCCGCCCTCCGGGGCACCTCCCAGAAGTTCATTCGCCCACGCTGCGAGCACCTCCGACTTGCCCTTGCGCCCCAGCATCATCAAAGCCCCGGCTATCCCAAACGTGTAGAAGGTAAGGGTCATGGGCAGCTCGCGCCGGGCCGTGCGCTTGAGCTCCCCGTGCACGCGGGCAAGCATCAAGGTCCAGAAAAAGAAGAGGCACAACAGGATCGCAATTCCGATCAACGCCATCATTCTTCCTCGCTGCCGGTCAGGCTCCAGTCTAGCATCACCTGGATGGGTTACTGGGATCATATGCGAATATGGTGCTAAAATCAACGCGCCTCTGAGGCTGCGGAACAGGGAGCGGCGGACCTTCAATCTCCATCCTGGCACGCTGGGCCCGCAACGAGCCAGGCGGCGAAAGGCTTGACGTTTTTCCCCTGTGCCGCTACGATTGATTCTCCTTTCGCGCAGTGGTGCTCACGGACATCGCATTTTCCTCACTTTGCCTATAGGCAACGGCCATGGATGCTACCAAAGCGCTGGACATGGCGATCAAGAAGGAGGTCGAAGCCCATACGCTCTACAGGAGCGTGGCAAGGAAGATGGACGACCCGGCAGCCCGCACTCTCCTGGCCGAGTTGGCCGAAGAAGAGGTGCGACACAGGGCCCTACTGGAAGAGCTGACGGGGGACCAGGCAGCCTCGTTCAAGCCGCCACAGGGCTACAGCCGCAACATCGTCAATTACCTGACCTCCAAGCCCCTGCGAGCGGACAGCAGTCTCCAGCAGATACTTGTCCACGCGATGAAGCGCGAAGATGAGGCGAGGGCGTTCTACCAGACCATGGCCCGGGCAGCCGACAACGCCGACCTTCGCGCGCTTCTGGAGAACTTGTCCGCAATGGAAGACTCCCACAAGGCACGTCTCGAGATCCTCTATGAGGACGTGTTCATGCAAGAGGGCTGAGGCCTGATCGTCATGGGGGCAGGCTCTGCCCGGAGCTTGGGGACGGCGGGGGCGCACCCTCGCGCGGGCAGATACGGAGTTGTGGGCGAAGATGGGTGACCGATACGATGTCATCGTGATCGGAGCCGGTCCAGCGGGCCTCGGAGCGGCGCTGTACGCCGGGCGCGCCCTGATGAGGACCCTGGTGCTCGAAAGGCTCGGGGCAGGGGGGCAGATCGTCGAGGCGTATGAGGTTGACAACTACCTGGGATTCGCCGAAGGCATCGCGGGGGCCGAGCTGTGCGAGAAGATGAAGGTGCATGCCGGGCGCTTCGGCGCTGAAATCCGTTACGAGGAGGCCCTTGACATCAGGACAGACGGCCCGACCAAAGCGGTCCTCACCAATGCGGGTGAGCACAGGGCGCCGATCGTGATCGCGGCCTCGGGTGCCTCTGCCCGCAAGCTCGGCGTGCCGGGCGAGAGGGAGCTGGCCGGCAGAGGGGTGAGCTACTGCGCCACGTGCGACGGGATGTTCTTCAGGGGCAAGAGCCTGGT
>Ga0129297_10001614_pt1 | contig 11437 bp, 14 predicted proteins | sample I18A1metaG_FD_94708 | JGI IMG/M metagenome (GOLD analysis project Ga0129297, IMG submission 94708) | Lake sediment bacterial and archeal communities from Gulf of Boni, Indonesia to study Microbial Dark Matter (Phase II) - ​I18A1 metaG | ecosystem: Environmental > Aquatic > Freshwater > Lake >... | reverse complement strand
CTCATTCATGAGGGCGCCTTCAGGACTCATCCGACCGACCTTATGCGATTCGTATTCTGTGAACCATATGTTGCCCCAAGGATCTATTGCGACCTCTCGAGGGCCACTGTCTGAAGTTACGGGGTACTCTGAAATCTGGCCATTCGACGGGTTGAGTTTGCCTATTTTGTCAGCGTCACGCTCTGTAAACCAGAGGTTGCCTGAAGCATCTATCGTCAGTCCATAGGGAGCTGCATTAGCAGTTGGAACTGAGAACTCTTGGAAGGTACTGGGTGGCGTCAATTTTCCAATCTTGTTCCCTGATATTTCCGTGAACCAGATGTTGCCTGAGGAGTCTACTGCTAACCCGTAGGGTGTACTGCTGGCTGTGGGAGGGGAGAGTTCAACCATCGTCGATGTTTCAGCATATGCAAAAGGACACGTGGAAATCAAGAGGCCGGCGATCAGAATGGCTGAGGCTAAGTACATGAGAGATCTGACTGAACCCTTATTTGAGCTATTTTTCTTACTTCGACAGTTCAAGAGAATATCCCAACCATTTTTCATCGTTACTAAATAAATTGGATGGATCTTTCTAAAAAGACTTTCATACTCTCCATGGAGTGGAACAATGGAGTTGACCAAGCGCGGCTAAGACTTTGATAGCGTTCACTGCAAGTTCACAATTCAACCGTGCTGCTACGGTGTTCGTTGAACGCGTGGGTCATTCATGAAATAAACTGTAACCTTTCATTCACAAGTATTATTGAAAGGCTAACTCGCGCTAGATAGACGGATATGCTCACTGAAGTGAGGTTGAAGGGCTGTGGGTAAAGAGCGGTTATCCATGATGGATGGCGGCTCTTTCAGATAAGCCCGCTATATGCCCATTGCACGCACATGGTGCGCAAATAGAGCGGCCTCCATTTTCGAACATACTTGGACGGCGCGTACAGAACCAAGACAGCTCGCGAGAACGAGCCGCAGAGATATAAACCTCAACGAGGATATGAAGGAATGTGTATGGTGGATGCAGATGGAAGGTAAAATAAATGTTGGCCAGAAGGCGCCGGATTTCACCTTGCCTGACACTGAGTTGAAACCTCGAAGGCTAGGAGATTTCCTCGACAAGAACGTCGTGTTGGCCTTCTATCCAGGGGCTTTCACCAGTGTTTGCACGAAGGAGATGTGCACCTTCAGGGATTCTATCGCAAAGCTAAGTGACCTGAAGGCTCAGGTGGTTGGAATCAGCGTTAATGATCCTTTCTCGAACAGAGGTTTCGCCGAGCGAAACCTGCTGGGCTTTCCCCTGTTGAGCGACTACACTCGAGAAGTCGTAGAACTCTACGGCGTTGCGACAAAGGACTTCGCAGGCCTCAAAGGCTACACGGCTGCTAAACGCTCCATCTTCATCGTTGACAGGGAGGGCACTGTTCGCTACGTATGGATATCAGAAGACCCCGGAGTGGAGCCGAATTACGAGGAGATAGAAAGAGCTCTGGAAGAAATCGGCTGAAGCTACGTGGCTTCAAAGTAGGTATGGCTGCTTCTTCTTTCCCACCAGAATGGAAAAACTATCACGTATAGCCGTTTGAAAAGGGATCGATAGAGACGAGGGGCAGATCGAACGAGCAGCTACAAAGCGGAAAGGAAAGGCTCATGATGCGCACGGCGAAGGTTGCTATCGTGAGGGGCCAGAGTCCGGAGGCGATGGTCAGGAGAAGCTTGGCGCTGTTAGGTGCGAATGAGCTCATTTCCTCTAAGGATAAGGTCTTGATAAAGCCCAACTACATCTGCGCGAAACATCCTTCAACGGGTGTGACCACGGACTCCCGAGTAGTTGAGGCTTTGATCGAGTTCGTCAAGGAATGTGGGTGTAGAGAGATCACCGTGGGAGACGGAGGGTCTGGAGATACCGATACGGTATTTGATGTCGTCGGCATAAGGCAAGTTGCTGCGCAGCATGGCGTCCGGCTTATCGACTTGAATGATGATGAGAGGGTCGAGGTCTCCATTCCGAACGCTCTGGCGTTGCCCAAGGTCAGCATAGCCAAGACGGTGCTGGAGAGCACCTGCATAATCAACGTCCCTAAACTGAAGGTACACCATATGGCCCTGGTTACACTGTGCATAAAGAACCTCATGGGGGCAATTCTGCCGAAGAGTATCATTCACGGTCAGTTGAATGAGAGGCTTGCCGACCTAGCCTCTTTGATAAGGCCGAGAATAAACATTATCGAGGGCATCGTCGGCTCAGAATTGGATGAGGTCAACGGCAAGCCTGTACGAATGGACTTGCTAATATCTGGCAGAGACATAGTCGCAACAGACACGGTAGGTTCGGCCGTGATGGATATAGACCCTGGAAGGGTTGGATACCTCTCGTTGGCCGAGGGTAAGGATGTCGGAACCGGAGAGCTGGCCAAGATTGAGGTTCTCGGCGAACCTATAGAGAAGGTTCAAAGGAGGTTCAAGCTGCCATACAAGTTTGAACGATGTTGCGCTTGATGGGTAAGATTGTTGTCGTAGAGAAGCAGGTATTCTCTCTCGCCACATCAGATCACGGTTCTTTCAGAAGTCTAGAGGGCCTACTTGCCAATACTCTGCATAAACCTTCTGACCTGATAATCCCATTCTTGTGTCTCTAAATCTACATCAGTCAACTCGCCCGGGCAGACTATCATGGTGACGTGCCCGCCTCCGCCTTCAAAGCATACGGTGCTTGCATTCTTGTCCGTGACCTCTAATCCAACTCCGCCCTTCCCGAAGAACTTGACAGCTCGCTCAATGACTTCATTAGGTTTCAACTTCGTCCTGACAGAGTACCGCATATGATCGCCAGTAGAGAACTCGTCTCGGAAGATATTAAGTCTAACCCGATCACAGTACCTCATGAATCTAACCTTTGGGACCGGATATTTCCTTGTCTGTGCACATCCATCTCATGTAAGTTGCCCTCCCCCTTCCCCCTCTAGGGTCTGAGAAAAAAGGGTGGAAGCGTGTGTCCTTGCGACGCTGCATCAGAAGGTTAATTCCATCTGGGCGACAACCCCAGCTTTCTCGCGGTCTAGGAACATCGTGTTGGTGCAACGAAGAATGCGGGATATCTTTTGTGCACACGCACAAAAATGAAGAAGTCAACGGTTCAAATCCGACCGACCGCACCAAGGGACCCACACACAAATAATGAAAACGACGCCAACCGATGGTTCAAATTTGGATGCCCGCACCAAGTAACGCACACACACTTTTCTTCCTTGGCTCATGGTTAGGGCAGCAACCCCTAGAACCCCTCTTTATTCTGGCGTATCCTCGCTACGCTCAGAAGACTACAAGTTGTTGTAACTGGTGCGCACACGGCTAAGAGTTCCTACTGTGATCTGTTCTAGACGCGTTGTCTCGTTAGTCAATTGGATGCTTGTGCAAATGACTTTTACCTGCCACGGTATACATACTATACCTGAGAGCGCGCTGGAAAATTCTTTCGAATTTGGCGCACATGATTTTGATGGAGTTAGAAATATTGAGCGATTACGTTTATGAGCAGCTTGCGGAAGCCTTGAACAAGCTTCCAAATTGCTTTCCAAGGACACCTTCGAATGTTGAGATAAAAATTCTAAAGAAGATATTCTCTTCTGAGGAAGCTTCATTGGCACGTCAACTAACAGGTTCCATGGAGTCAGTTGAGGCCATTGCTCACCGCATTGGACTTCCGGCTGAAGAAGCGGAAGCAATGTTGACGAAGATGGCGAAGCATGGGCTTTTGTGGAGTAATGAAAAAGGTAATAAATCATTCTACAGGTTGGCACCTTTCATCGTGGGAATCTACGAATCACAGCGTAAAAGCCTAGATCACGAGTTAGCTCATCTGGTCGAAGAATATTTAGCACATGGTGGAGCTGTCGGAATCATGAAGCCACATCCAGCTTTACATCGTGTTATCCCCGCTCAGAAGGCAGTCAAGTCTGAGTGGGTTCTCCCCTATGATGATGTGAAGGCGATTCTTCTCAGTTCCAAGACATTTCGCCTAGGTGACTGTATCTGTCGAATACAACAGGATCACATGGGTCGCAAATGCGACTTGCCCCTAAGGACTTGCCTTAGCTTCTCTTCAGTTGCTCGGTCGCCAAGCCAGCATGATATTTCTAGGGAAGAAGCACTAGCCTTTCTTGATAAAGCGGAGGAGATGGGTCTCGTGCACACGGTTAGCAACGTGATGACAGGTTTTGGATATGTCTGTAATTGCTGTGGTTGTTGTTGTGGCATACTCCGAGGAATCAATGAATGGGGCATCGAGAATTCCGTGGCATACGCCAACTATTATGCAATTATTGACCCTGACGAATGCGTAGGATGTGGAACTTGTAGAAAGAGATGCCAAGTACATGCCATCTTCGAAAAGGACGGTGTCTCGGTTGTTGATCGCAAGAAGTGTATCGGCTGCGGCTTGTGCGTCACAGGATGCTCAAACGCCGTAGCAAGACTTGAGCGGAAGCACGATAGTGAAATCATCAATCCTCCAGTGGACTTCGAGGTTTGGGAACATGAGCGCCTACGCCATCGAGGGCTAAACAAATAGCAAGCGTCCTTTTTAAAGAGAAGCGCGCTCGTGGACAGATAGTTTGATAGTCAGTCAGTCGTAGAGTCAGATAGTCAGAAAAGAGTTGTGTGTGTCTCTTGGTGCGCACACACAAAAAACTAAATCTTAAGAAAGATAGGATTGATAATGAGAGATTTATCATGTCATTAGAAGAAAATAAGGCTATTATTCGCAAGATGGTTGAAGCGTTCAATAAGAAAGACCTAGCCGTGATTGATGAGTTTGTTGACGAGTTTATGGCATTGGATTTTGTTGACCATAGCAGTCAAGTGCAAGGTAGGGAAAACGCTAAACAAGGCTATAGATTGGTGTTGAAGGATTTTCCCGATTTACATAGGTCTATCGAGGACATTATCGCTGAAGGGGACAAGGTTTGGTTTCTTGAGAAAGTTACGGGGACAGCCTCTTCTGGCAAGAAGATGGATACAACATCCCTTACCATCCTCCGAATAGTCAATGGCAAGGCTGTAGAAGGCTGGGGCGGATATCTACAAAAAACACCTTAGACAATTCAGTAGTCCAGATATCTGTGGAGTCTATCTCATTAGCCTTGCATAGGTTAGTTGAATCAGGCAAATGAACATTATCTTTGGCAATTTGAACCCCTTTTATGCTTAGCATAAAACAAACAAATCAGGACATAAGATAGGTTGAGGAAGTGGTTATGAGCGAAGAGAAACAAGACAAACGCTTCCCCGTCTGGGGGCTTGATAACCCCATCAGAAGGCTGTTTGATAACCCAAACCAATATTGCTCCTTGCAACCGGATTGAGAAGTAAGAAATAAAGCGCACAAGTTTGTCATTTGCCACGTAGTGGTGCGCACACAAACAGTAGAAAAACAATGGTTCAAACTACGATGGCCTCAGGCCTTCTCCCTGGAAGCTTTTGCGGTCGAAACGAGAAGAACCAGTGAGAAAACGAGGTTCATCGTGCCTGTGAGGATATTCTCCGGGGCGACAAGAGCATAGCTTGGACACTATTGTAGTAGCACCGGATACTGGCGATATAACTGCAAAGATTATTGCGACGTAGCAGCCGGTCCTATTCCCCCATTACATCGAAAAAATCAAACCCCAGCATCACAACTGCAAATTTTGACGACCTGTGCAAATCGCTATTTCTACCTTTCCATATCATATATCATTGTCTTGTTAGTATGTCAGCCTCAAGATTCAGCTGCATGGCATCGCCTTTCAAAAAAGTTTGAAGTGAAACGAAGGAAATACATTTTCATTATCCCCCGGCTCATATTGATGAGCAGTTTCAATGGTGTTCAAATGGCTACGGTGGATAGAGGCAAAGAGCAGAGGAACCTGAAGATCGCGATAGCAATTAGTTCGGCTATCATGGCGCTTGAAATCTTAGGCGGCTTCATCTCAAATAGCCTGGCTCTAATCAGCGACGCATGGCATATGTTTACAGATCTACTTGGACTTTGCCTATGTCTACTTGCCGGTACTATGGCGCTGAAATCGCCGACATCAGGCAAGACCTATGGATACTATCGAGTTGAGATTCTCTCTGCATTAGGTAATGGAATTACATTGGTAGTCGTTGCCTCGTACATATTCTATGAAGCCTACATGAGAATTATTACAGGTGCTGAAGTGAAGACTCTGGAGATGGTGACTATTGCTGTAATAGGTTTGATCGCTAACCTCTCGTCGGCCACAGTTCTTTATGAAAGAATGTTGAATTTGAATGTGAAGGCAGCGTTTCTTCATGTCGTAGGAGACACGTTGTCTTCAGTTGGTGTAGTTGCTGCAGGCATAATCATGTTCTTCACACACTGGTATCTGATCGATTCAATCGTTAGCATAGTAGTTGGAGCCGTAATAGTATTCGGAACTGGAAAGATGTTGAGAGAGGTCCTGAACATCCTTCTCGAAGGAACGCCTAAAGGAATAATTCTAGGGAAAGTTGTTCAAACTGTCAAGAGCATTGAGGGCATTGTTGATGTTCACGACGTACATGTCTGGAGTATAACCTCTTACATGCATTACCTTAGCGCCCATCTAGTAGTCAGAAGAAAAGAACTTGGAAGAATTGATGAAATATTGAATGATGTCAAGAAAGCGCTGGCAGAGAAATATCGTATCAACCATTCGACGCTACAGATAGAAGCTGAAGGCTACAAAGAGGTTGGAGAAGTACATGATACAGTTGAATAAACTAGGAATCATTCTGCCATATCGGAGCAAGCACAGACTCGATATCAAAGGACTAGTCAAAAGGCTAAAGGGCTGAAGACCACCTGATCAGCACAAGGATCAGGAATATTGTAACGCCTGACAGCACTACTAATGGCCCAGGGGGCAAGTTCAGGTAACTTGATAATAGGACTCCTGAAAGCGAGCTGATCGCGCCAAATATGGAGCTCAATGTCGAATATTTGAATAGATTAGAACTTATGATCTTTGCAGCCGCAGCGGGAGTCACGACGAGAAAACCAACCAATAATGTTCCCGTTATCCTTATGCCTACAGCTACTGTAAGGGATACGAGCAGAAGATACGAAAGGTTTATTCTTGCAACTCTAATGCCGCTTGAAATCGCGAGCTCTTCAGAGATCAGGCTCAAAACAATTTTCTTGTAAATAATCCTAGCCAGATAAATGGCTATCATGGAGATAACTACTGCTGTTATTGCGTCCAGTAAACCTACTTTGGTTATGTCACCAAAAAGAGCTTCAAGCAGATCCGGTTGCGGTACAATGAGTATTCCTACCGCCAGAGCCAGCGTGAATATTGCACCCACAAGTGTTTCAAAAGGTAGCTTGGTAATTCTTTGAATATGCCAAATGATGATCGCTGACGCAAAGAGAAAAGCGAACGCTCCGAAGAAAGGATTGAAGTGGAACAGAATTCCCAGAGCTAGGCCTGGCAAAGCCACATGCGATAGAGCATCACCAACAAGGGCCATCTTCTCCAGCACCATAATAGATCCTAGATAGCCAGCTGAGAACCCTACGAAAACTGCGATTAGCAAACTGAAGATTAACACGTCTATCATAGAAGCCACCCCTCATGTTCTTAGGCACACAGGTTCGCCGTAGATTATCTTCTGCAAGGTCGGGTTCATTATCTCCTTTGATTCTCCGAAAAACGTCACGCATCTGTTTAAGGCCAACATGTAGTCTGAATAATCTCTGATGATATGCAGATCGTGCGATATCAGAAGCAACGTGATTCCATTTTCCTTCGTAAGTCTACGAAGCATTTCATAAATAGCCTCTTCACTATCCAGGTCTACACCAGTTGTAGGTTCATCGAAGAACAAGACGTTTGGCCCATCGATTATAGCCCACGCTATCAGCACTCTTCGTAACTGTCCTCCAGACAAAACGTTCAGACTCTCATCTAACATATCCTTACTATCCAGCCCAACTGAACTGAGAGAACTCTCCATGTTTGAACTATCCTTAAACGACAAGAATTCCCTTACAGAAATTGGAATATCGCTCACAGAAAGACTCTGAGGCACATAGCCTACTTTCACTTTGTCGGCCCACTCAACCTTCCCATGATGCGGCACCAGATTCAACAAGGCTCTAAATAGCATAGTCTTGCCCGCACCGTTCGGTCCGACTATTGCCAAAGTCGTACCTCTCCTGAGTTTGAAACTTACATTATCCAAAATTGTCTGATCTTGAATTTCCACACTCAGGTTTGATACGTTCAGTATGTAATTACCACGGTCTTCCATAATTAACGAGCTCATTTCAAAATGAGCCTCGGTCAATATAGACTTTGGGTTGGCAAGAATACAGCTGAGAGAAGAGGCTTTAGGGATTCCTCCCCCTAACGTGAGGGAAGCAACGTGTGTGCGATCTCTTGGTGCGCACACACAGCAAATCCTCTTTCCCACGTTAGGGGAGGAATCTCCTAACAACCCCTCCCTATTCTGCGGTACGCTCGCTATCACTCTCATTTTTCCGCAAACAGATCGAAGTACTGGAATGGAGATCTATCGAAATAGACCATAAGGCACTTAAGGATACACAAGAGATACATAGTCGTTTTCTCTGCTTTCGAAAGGAAGGTTGCCACACCATGTCTAGAGAAGTGAATTCTTCAAGAAGGGAAAGCCGAAATCTGCTGCTCTACTTCTTGATTGCCTTTGGGTTCACATGGCTATTTTGGATCCCTGAAGCCTTGGCTGCGCGGGGACTATTGGGATCTTCAATTCTAGTCGACTTTCTACTCAGTGACAACAATCCAGCTGCGTGGGGACCGTTCGTGAGCGCTGTTTTGCTCACTTGGTGGAATGAAAGAGGAAAGGGGGTAGTAAGACTGTTGAAGAGAGGGTTGGATTATAGGTTTGCGAAAGTGTGGTGGATCCCCATCATCCTAGTGTTCCCGATAATACATGGAGGAGCTTTGCTGCTGGCAATACTTGGGGGAGAGAGTGTCCCTGAGCTATTCTGGGTATCCGATCCCTCATCGATTGTTGTCTTCTTTGTTATGGTTCTATTATTTCAGGGGCCGCTTCAGGAGGAATTCGGCTGGAGAGGATACGCCCTCGGTCGGCTTCAGGCACGATTCAACGCGCTTAATTCCAGCATAATCCTTGGATTCATGTGGGCAGCTTGGCATCTCCCCTATTACTTGATAGGTACGGAAGTTATCTACCTGTATGGCTTCCTTCCTTCCCTCTTTTCAACCATCCTGATCACTATACTGTTCACTTGGCTGTACAATAATACTGGAGGCAGCATCTTGGCCACTCTCATTTTTCACACCATGCTCAATTATTCAGCACAAGTGTTTCCAGCCCTTGCAACACAACAAGGCGGCCTCTTCTTCCTCATCTTCCTCATTGCGACTGCTATAGCTGTAGTAGCAATTTGGAGACCCAAGAAGTTGGTGCGCTCGCGCAGATCGATGTCGTAGGCTGTTTTCGCTGTACATGCAAAGAGTATGTGTGCGGTACAAATGGGATGAGGGGTTTTAAGGGGATTCCTCCTCTAACGGTGTGGAGAGATTTTGGGTGTGCGCACCAGTTATGGCACACACAGATCCAATCCGAGAATGGGGTCAGCCTCTTTCAAAGAGTAGATAGTGATTGACCTTGTACGCCATGGGTCCCGCTCCCATGCCAGCAGTTTGATAGGTGTGCAAGCGCCACCCCCTGCTCTGGTATTCCTCAATTGTCTTACCAACATCCTTGTGATGCTCAACCTCAACGCATTCATATTCCTTCATCTCAACAACACCTCCTGTGACATTCTTGAGGCTCAGCCTATAAGAATTGGCTTGGTCGCAGCGAGTCTTATTCAATCAGAAGGTTACAGTCTATTTCTTCGCTTGTAATGTGGGCCAAAATTCTTGGTCAAGTGATTTCTTTGATCTCTTTACCAAATAGAAAAGATTCATCACCAAGGACAACCCAAGGAGGAGGCCTTCAACAAAACCTGAAATTGAGAAACCTAAATACTCAACGGGCAAAAAGCGCCCAACAAGAAGCCCAATAGCCATTGAAAGCATGCCTATTGACAGAATAGTTTCATCCTTAAGTCGCATTCCAACCACTTTGCTTGCAGTATATTGGATTCTCACTTAAGTTTTGACCCACACACAGTAATTCATTTTTTCAAAATCCTTTTGTAGTGGCGGCGACGGCGAGGGTCATCGCGTAAACTTTCATAAATGAAAGAGGCGTAGCGGCGTGGCGATGTCGCCGTGTTCTCCGTCAGCCTCGCCCGTTAGATCGTATTTCCTACGCTACAAGATCTTGGGATTTTTATGAAATTACCTATTTGCTCGCGAATTGCTGTTTCCAACACTTCACCACGGGACACAAAATAATTCCTTTCTCTGAACGCGCTTAACGGTTCTGCTCTTGGCTCTTCTTTCTCGTGTGTCCGAGCAACTCTATCCAGATCCCATCAGGATCCTTGACGAAAGCGAGCGTTGCGTCTCCTTCGCTCCAAGGCTTGACAGCAAGCCTAGCACCGATCTTCTTCAAGCGTTTGAGGCACTCCTCAGTATCTTCAACCGAAAAGCCAAGATGATCGAGCTCGCTGCCGTTCTTGTACCTCTCATAGAAGCGACTTCCCTTGGGATAGTAGTTCAGCTCAAGCATTTGCGACGTGAACGGCATCTTCAGCTGTACATAGACTCCTCCATGCTCCATCTTCCCACGGTTGGCAACTCGGAACCCAAGCGATCTATAGAACCTTAATGATTTCTGAAGGTCTCTGACTCGTACACCAGTGTAGATGAAACGCATCCTAGGAGGACTCATAGTGTGGACAGAGTGAAGACCTCAATAAGAGCCTTTCGAGTTCAAGCATGCTGAGTTCGGTTGAATTAGAGCCGTTAATTTCTATCATATGCGTGCTCATCAAGGGACACACACAATGGTTCAAATCTCACAGGGTCTGACTATGGTAGATGCGGCGTATGGAACGACTGCGAAAAAGAGAAAGAAGTTCTATCTCTTGCCCTCTTCAAGGCTACAGCGACGGCGCCTGCGAGTGACACTACGGATGCTACCGCGATCCAGGGCGCCAGCAACTCAAGCTTATTCACTGGAACCATGTAGCCGCCCACTTGTGCGGCAGGAGCATACTGGCTCAATGCTTTTGAACGTTGCCCTCAATCTCGCTCAGTTGACCTGAGTTATCGGTTGAATTTGAGCTACGAATTTTCTATCTGCACTCCTCGCTGCGTCCGACTGAATTTGAACCAGTTTTCTCTATGTGTGTATCTTCTGGTGCGACCATCGTAATTCAAACTATTGTTTTCTATATGTGCTAGAATGGTGCGGCCGCCGGGATTCGAACCCGGGTCACCGGCGTTCTGCTAGGTTATTGGCAGGCCGACGTCTTAGACCAGGCTGGACTACGGCCGCG
>Ga0129297_10001613_pt1 | contig 11448 bp, 14 predicted proteins | sample I18A1metaG_FD_94708 | JGI IMG/M metagenome (GOLD analysis project Ga0129297, IMG submission 94708) | Lake sediment bacterial and archeal communities from Gulf of Boni, Indonesia to study Microbial Dark Matter (Phase II) - ​I18A1 metaG | ecosystem: Environmental > Aquatic > Freshwater > Lake >... | reverse complement strand
GGACGTATCCAGCAGGCCTATCCTGGGCAGGAGATCGAGGTGGTTAATGGTGGGCAACCCCATTATGGATACATCATATCGGCGGAATGAGACCGTTTTGAGGAGATAAGAATCATGGGTCAGATCAAAATCGTGACAGATAGCACAGCCGAGATCCCCGCGGCGACAGTGGCCCGGCTGGGGATCACGGTTGTCCCTATGGAGATTCACCTCAACGGCCAGGTTTTGCGCGATGGTGTGAATATTACACCGCATGAGTTCTTCGAGCGGTTGGCGGCGAGTTCAAAACCGCCGACGACTGTGGCACCTTCCGTGGAGGCTTTGCGAGAAACTTATGCCTCGCTTAGCAATACAACCGATCAGATTCTCTCCATTCATATCTCCTCAAAGCTCAGCCCCACGGTCGTCAATGCACGGGAGGCCGCCAGCGCGTTTTGGGGCCGTAGCCGCATCACCGTTGTGGATTCCCAGTTGCTGTCCCTTGGCCTGGGGTTGCTGGTTATCGCCGCGGCGGAAGCTGCCACCAGAGGCAGCTCCATGGAAGAGATCGTTCGCCTCTTGCGGGGGATGATTTCGCACATTTACATTGTCTTTTTCGTTGACTCGCTGGATTATCTGGAACGAAGCGCCCGTATAGACAAGTCCCAGGCGGTCTTGGGAGCCATGCTCAACATCAAACCGCTGTTAATCCTCGAGGATGGAGAGATCATGCCCTTAGAGAAGGTCAGAACACGGGGCAAAGCTATTGAACGATTGCAGCAGTTTGTGATGGAATTCGCGCGCTTTGAGAAGCTCATCATCGCACACGGCAGGAAGACTGGCGAGAGCCAGGATTTGCTCGAACGAATCGCGCAAACGTTCCCAGACAAGGAGATTCTGATCAACACCTATAGCCCATCGCTCGCCGTTCACATGGGGCCTGAAGCGCTGGGAGTGATCGTCTATGAGGGTATGTAAAGCGCATGGCGAGGATCAAGGTTGTCACAGATAGCACTGCTGATATTCCTCCCCACCTAGCGGCTGAGCTTGGCATCACAGTGATCCCCTGTCAGGTGCATTTCGGCATCAACACCTATCGGGATGGTGTGGACCTGACTCGCGCCGACTTTTACGCCAAGCTGAAGCAAGCGCCTCCTTTCCCTCAGACGTCCCAACCCCCGGTGGGCGTGTTTGTGGAAACGTATCGGCAACTCGCGGCAGAGGCCGATCATATCATCTCGATACATTTGGCGTCCAATCTGAGCGCACTGTATGGCGTTGCTCACCTGGCGACGGAGATGGTGCCGGAGATCAACGTGACCCTCATTGATTCGCGCCAGGTATCCATGTGCACGGGCTGGCTGGCTATCGCAGCGGCGCGGGCAGTGCGGGATGGCAAGGCGCTCAACCAGGTGCTAGAGACGGTGAAGGGTATGATTCCCCGCCTTCGCCTGGTAGCGGTCGTGCAGGATTTGCAGTATCTCCGTCGCAGCGGTCGCGTGGGCTGGGCTTCGAGCCTGTTGGGGACAATGCTGCAGATTAAGCCTTTGATCGTGGTGCAAGATGGCAATGTCAACCTGGCGGAAAAAATCAGAACTCAAGCCAGATCCCTGGGTCGTCTGGTTGAATCCATCCTGTCCTATCGCCCTTTGGAGGAGATTATCCTCCTCCATGTGGATGGGCTCCAGATGGCTCAACGAGTAGCGGACAGACTATCACCCTACTTTCCAGGTTATCCCCTCTTGGTCGCTGACGCAGGGATAACTATCGGTTCACACGCGGGGCCTGGAACCGTCGGTGCGGCCTGTGTCTTAGCCAGGCAAAAGACAAGTTGAGCTGAGACGAGGTTCATATAGGATGACGTCTGCTTTCGATAAACTTCTCAAGATACTTGCTCTGGAAAAGAGCCAGGATTGCCGAAATCGTGCTGTAGTCGGTGGCCTGGCCAAGTTTCTGGAGATATGGCGTGATGAAGCCACCTCCGAGTCGGCCACTGCGGAACAGAAGGCGGCGGTGGTCGAGATTTGCTTTCTGCTGGAAAACTACACGGCCCTGGATCACGGAAACCGTGCTCGCGTTGTGGATAGTGTGCTGGCCAAACTACGCGAATTGGAAGGGCAGTTGCAGGCCGTCCGCCAAGAGACGGCTGCTCCTCCACCGAAAAAGCAGCCTGGGCCTTCTCCTGCGGATCAGCCTACAGATGCCAGACTGGATGCCCCCATTGACACTCTCAAAGGGATCAGCAGGATATACGCCCGACGGCTGACCAGGTTGGGCGCGCACACCATCCGCGACCTTCTTTACCTGTTTCCCCGTCGCTATGATGATTTCAGTGCATTGAAACGGATCAATGAACTCAGGTATGGCGAGCAGGTCACAATCGCTGGCGTTATCTGGGAGACGAGCAACCGTTCGACGCAACGCGGGCAAACGATCACGCAAACCATCCTCTCCGATGGCACAGGAACGATCCAGGCAACGTGGTTCAACCAGCCCTTTTTGGAAAAACAGTTAGAGGCGGGGCGCAAGATCGTTATCAGTGGCCGGGTAGATGAATTTCTGGGCCGACTGACCTTTTCTTCCCCGGAATGGGAACCTTTACAAAAAGAACTGCTTCATACTGGACGGCTGGTTCCGATCTATCCGTTGACCGAGGGCCTCAAGCCGAGGTGGCTGCGCCGCCTGATGAAAAGTGCCGTGGACGAATGGGCCGGGAAACTGGTGGATCCTCTGCCGACATCTATGCGGCTTAATCTGAATCTCATGGATCTGGTGACAAGCGTCCGGCAGATGCACTTCCCCGACAACGGGGAGATGTTGGAGCGAGCCCGGCGACGTCTCTGCTTTGAGGAGTTTCTGCTGATCCAACTCGGTGTGTTACGGCAGCGGCATGAATGGCTACAGCAGCCAGGGCAGCCTTTGGGTGTGGATGAGCAACTGGTCAAAGGGGTGGTCTCTGCCCTACCTTTTGCACTGACGAATGCCCAGCAGCGGAGTTTGCAGGAGATTCTCCACGATCTCCAGAAAAACAGCGCGATGAGCCGCTTGTTGCAGGGAGACGTTGGGTCGGGCAAGACTGTTGTGGCCCTTATTGCTATGCTCGTTGCCATCGCCAATGGGAAACAGGCGGCGGTGATGGCTCCCACCGAGATTTTGGCCGAGCAACATTATCGTACCATCACCAAGATGTTGGCCGAGATCGCCGCCCGCGCTGCCGACGTGCCAGAGACCCAAACTCGCCTGCGAGATTTGGTGGGTCACACGGTGGTGCGGTTGCTGACCGGAAGCGTGCCACGTGCGGAAAAAGAGGCTATTTGGAGCGAGGCTGCCACGGGTAAAGCAAACTTGGTGATCGGCACCCATGCGTTGATTCAAGAAGGAGGCAGCTTTCACGATCTGGCCCTGTCGGTGATTGATGAGCAGCATCGTTTCGGCGTGAACCAACGGATGGCCTTGCGCCAGAAAGCCTATAACCCTCACGTCTTAGTGATGAGCGCCACGCCGATTCCGCGTACTTTGGCCTTGACGATCTATGGCGACCTGGATATTTCGGTGCTTGACGAACTGCCTCCGCATCGGCAGGTGGTGATTACTCGTTGGCTTGATCCCGCTGAGCGAGAGCGGGCCTATGCCTTCGTGCGCAGCCAGATTGAGAAGAAGCGTCAGGCTTTCATCATCTGCCCGCTGATCGAAGAATCGGAGAAAAGCGAGGCGAAAGCCGCCGTCTCGGAGTATGAGCGTCTGAAAGATGAGGTCTTTCCTGGCTTGCGCCTGGCTCTCCTTCATGGCCGCATGAAAGGCGCGCAGAAAGAGGGGACTATGGCGGCTTTTCAGCGAGGCGAGTATGATATCCTCGTCTCGACGGCGGTCGTGGAGGTAGGTATTGATGTGCCGAATGCCACCCTGATGCTCGTCGAAGGGGCTAATCGCTTCGGTCTGGCGCAGCTTCACCAGTTTCGCGGGCGTGTTGGGCGTGGGCCACACCAATCGTATTGCCTCCTGTTGGCCGACTCGCCCACCGAGGGAGGGGAACAGAGGCTCAAGATCATCGAGAATACACAGGATGGCTTTGTCCTGGCGGAAGAAGATCTCAAAATGCGCGGCCCAGGCGAATTCTTCGGTACGCGCCAGAGCGGCCTGCCCAATCTCAAGGTGGCCAAACTGAGCGACGTGAAAATCCTGGAACAGGCCAGGCAAGAGGCTGCTAAGTTATTCGAGCACGATCCACTTTTGCAGGAGGCGGAACATTGCCTGCTTGCGCGAAAGGTTGAGCTTTTCTGGCAACCAAAGGGAGACCTGAGTTAGATACGCCGCCTGAAGTATAGTTACAATTTCACAGCACATACTTGGGCTTAACAAGGACTAAACTATGGCCTCAATAGATGTCAAAGAGGTTCTGAACCTTACCCCTCAACTCTTAAGCATACCCTTTAAGCGTATCTGGTACAGTTATGATGAAGAAGCGGATGTGTTGTATTTCAACTTTAAGAAGCCAAGCCATGCAGATGATAGTGAGCTTACCGATGACGATATTATTATCAGGTACGAAAAGGGGGAAATAGTAGGCATTACCGTTCTTCACGCGAGTAAGAGAAAAGCAGCAATGTAACCGGCCTGTATACCAAGTCTAACGCATCGAGGCTAGAGAACGGGAGATAATATGACCAAAGCTCTGTACCCAGGCACTTTTGACCCGGTCACGTATGGCCATATTGACATCGCCACGCGAGCGGCCAAGATTTTTGAGTATCTGACGGTGGCCATCTATGATCAGCCTCTCAAAAACCTGTTCTTTTCCACTGCCGAGCGAGTGGAGATGATGCGCGAGGCACTGCGAGGTTATACTAACATTGAGGTGGAAAGCTATTCCGGGCTTACGGTGAATTTCGCCCGACAAAAGGGAGCGCGCGTCATCGTGCGTGGCCTTAGGGTGGTTTATGATTTCGAGTTAGAATACCAGATGGCTCTGACAAACTATAAACTGGCGCCCGACGTGGACACGGTCTGCTTGATGACCAGCCAGGAGTACGCCTTCGTGAGTTCGAGCATTGTCAAAGAAATCTTCCTGGCCGGTGGCTGCGTGGAGGGCCTGGTTCCGCCGCACGTTATCGGCGCCTTAGGTAGGAAAGTGGCTTCTTTGGGAGATAAAGGGGAAGGAAGGGTCAAGCTGGTTTCTTGGTGAGGAATGACCTGGGCCGAGGAAAAGGGGGTGATCGTCGTGGACATCTTGCATTGGATAGATCAACTGGAAACGCTGCTGAACGAAGGGTGGCGCGTTCCCCTGACGACCAAAGTCGTGATAGATGGGGAAGAATGCCTGAATATCATTGACCAAATGCGGGTCAGTATCCCGACGGAGATCAGGAAAGCCAAACGCATCCAACAAGAAGGCCAAAGGATCGTCGTGCAGGGGCAAGAGGAAGCGGATCGGATCGTTACCCTGGCGAGGGAGCAGGCTATTCGAATGCTCAATGAGGATGATCTCAGGACACAAGTGGAGGCCAGGGTCAATGCGATCCTTGAGAGCGCCAAGAAAGAAGCGGAGCAGGTTCGCCTGGGTGCGGATAGCTATGCTCTGGAGGTGCTGGGCGAACTGGAGGCCCGTATCTCTACCCTGAAAACGACTGTGGAAAATGGCATCGCTGCACTAAAGAAGCAGCAGGAGTCCACAGCAGAGGGACAGACGCCGGACGCAACCTCGGAGTAGAGACGCAACATGTTGCGTCCCTGCTCGTCTGATGGGAAGGCTAGCCGGGCCTGATCCCGTCCGCGCAGCCATCAGCACGATACATCTCGTTTTTGACTATATAGCCAAAAAGCTTATAATTAGCAATGCATTATTTCCTGGAAAGAGCTTGGTAAGACTAGATGCAGTCGTTCGAGTTCAACGTGGCGCAGCTCTTAAAGCAGCCTACGGGAGCCATGCGCTCCTATGAGATTGACGAGGATATCGCTGAGCTTACTGATGAAGTGGAGTTCAAGTCTCCTCTGCAGGGTGAGGTCAGATTCACTCGAACCACGGATGGGGTGCTGGTCACAGGACATCTGGCGACGACAGCGAGCGTGACATGTCGTCGCTGCTCCGTGGTTTTTGTTACACCCGTTGATCTAGACCTGGAGGAGGAGTTCAGGGCCGCCTACGACGTCTATACCGGGGTCAAGTTGCCCGCGCGCGAGGACGACGAAGAGGCGACAATGATCAACGAGAAGCATGTGCTTGACCTGTCAGAGGTGATGCGCCAGGATTTGCTCCTGGCCTTGCCACCCTTCCCGCTGTGCCGTGAGGATTGCGCTGGACTATGCCCGCACTGCGGCAAGGATCTCAATGAGGGGCCGTGTGACTGTGTCAAAGAGGATTTCGATCCCCGCTGGGCTGCTTTGCGGGAGCTACTTGACAGGACAAGCTAACCTATCCGGCGATCATGTAGCCGCAGGCTTTACGCCTGCGCCACTTTAGAAGAGTGAATACCCAGATCAATCTGGAAAAGATACCGATTCCAATGAAAGGAGTTTACTGGTTCCATGGCACCTCTACCCAAACGTAAAATTTCTAAGGGACGCCAGCACAGGCGCCGCAATCATCTGGCTTTGACTCGCCCCAACCTGGTCTCTTGTCCACAGTGTCATGCGCTGCGATCCCCCCATCGTATCTGTCCTTCCTGTGGCAGCTACAAGGGCAGTGAAGTGATCGAGATGAAGAAAAAAGAAAAGAAAGAGTAAAGACGCAACATGTTGCGTCCTTACTTCCCCTTGGGCCGTGCAGAAGATGGATTCTGGCACGGCCTTGTTTTTTGTGAGGCCCGGCCTGTCAGAGATACTTTTCCTTTGTGGCGGGGTTACAATTAGAAACAAAAGAGGAGGAAGCGAAACGAACATGGAAAGCCGCATCGCTTTTCTGTTTCCAGGGCAGGGTTCGCAATATGTCGGCATGGGCCTCAAAGCATATCAATCTTATCCATTCGTGCGCGAGGTTTTCGAGGCCGCGGACGATATCCTCGGGTTCAAGCTGTCGTCACTTTGCTTTTATGGCCCCACGGAGAGTTTGACCGATACACTTAATGCTCAGGCAGCAATTCTCACGGTCAGTATGGCTTATCTCCGAGTCCACCAAAGCAGCACGGAAACGGCCCAACCCGCCTTCGTCGCCGGTCATAGCATGGGCGAATACACAGCTTTAGTGGCGGCGGGGGCCTTGAGCTTTGCCGACGGGCTGCGGTTGGTGCGAGAGCGGGGACGGTTGATGAAAGAGGCAGGAGAACGCAACCCCGGCTCGATGGCTGCTGTGATCGGCATGACTGTCGAAGCCTTGGAGGCCATCTGCCGCGAAGCCAGCGGCCCGACGGAAATGCAAAGCGTTCGGATCGCTAACTATAATGCGCCGGGGCAGATCGTGATTTCTGGAGAGGAGCAGGCCGTGAACCGCGCGATTTCGCTCGCCAAAGAACGCGGCGCGCGCCGCGTCGTCTCTCTGGCCGTGAGCATCGCTTCTCACTCCCCCTTGATGCGCAGTGCCGCCGATGGTTTGCACACAGCGGTGGATGCGGTTACAATAAAACCAGCCCATGTGCCGATTATCGCCAACGTCACGGCGCGGCCGATAACGACTCCTGACGAGATCCGCCAGGAACTGGTGGCTCAATTGACTTCTCCTGTGCGTTGGATCGAATCGGTGCAGTACATGGCTCAGCAAGGAGTATCCACTTTCGTGGAGATCGGCCCGAAAGATGTCCTGACCGGGCTACAGAAGCGGATCGCCCCAGAGATGGCGGTGATCAACGCGGAGAGCGAGAAGGGTTTCGCCCAAGTGTAGCGTAGTCGCACCCTTTACGGGTGCGTTTGCCGGTTAGCAGATAGAACCTGGAAGGGGACAGGAAAGGATGATTGACCTCAGCGGAAGAGTAGCCGTCATCACAGGGGCGAGTCGCGGCATTGGCCGGGCCATTGCTATGGTCCTGGCCGCACAAGGAGCCAAGGTAGTCGTCAATTACCGAGCCAATGCCGAGGCCGCGAATGAGATTGTGCAGGCGATCACTGCCAAAGGAGGCGAAGCAGTAACTGTGCAGGCCGATGTCCGTTCCGCTGACGAGGTTGCCAGGCTTATCCAGGCGGCGTTGGACAGGTTCGGGCGTCTCGACATCCTGGTGAATAATGCTGGCACTACGCGGGACACGCTTCTGGTGCGGATGCAAGAGGCCGATTGGGATCTGGTGCTGGATACCAACCTGAAAGGCACTTTTCATTGCACTAAGGCCGTGCAACGGGTCATGATAAAGCAGCGCTACGGTCGGATTATCAATATCACTTCGGTGGCGGGATTGGCCGGGAACGCAGGCCAGGCGAACTATGCGGCTGCTAAAGCGGGTATAATCGGATTCACCAAGTCCGTGGCCAAAGAGGTTGGCTCTCGTGGGATCACCGTCAATGCCGTAGCGCCAGGGTACGTGCCCACCGATCTAACCGCCGATCTGCCGCCCGCTCTGATTGCCGAAGCGGTCTCCAAGACTCCACTGGGGCGACCTGGCGCGCCGGAAGACATCGCTTACGCCGTCGCTTTCCTGGCTTCGGAGGAGGCGGGCTTTATCACCGGGCAGGTGCTCAGTGTAGATGGCGGCCTGGTCATGCAATAGTCTTAGAGTGATGGGAGGAGAGCAGGGTATATGGAGAAAAGGCTAGGGGTTGTGCGGATCGCTCCCAACGTATTGTCCACCATTGCCAAACTGACAGCTCTGTCAGTTCCCGGAGTTGTGCGCCTGGCGAGTGTGCCGGGTTTACTGAGGAGACGTTTGGGGGGCGAAGGCGTGCGCGTGGATGTGAGCGAAGATGCCGTCTCTGTGGATCTTTACCTGGTTGTGGAGCAGGGAAAGAACATGCTGGCTCTCAGCCGGGAAGTGCAGTCGCAGGTGACGCGGGCCATTAACGATATGGTCGGCATGCCTGTGAAAGAGGTAAACATCCATATCCTGGACGTGGAAGCAGCCCACTAGAGAGCGGATTGTATCCCTGACGCCGAAAGGCTTCCTATGCAGGTCAGACATCAGGCAAGGATCATCGCTGTACAGGCTCTTTACGAAATAGATATTGCCAACCATGACGCCGACACCGTCTTGGCGCAGCGGTTCGAAGAGACGGATCTTCCTGAGAGCGGCATCGAGTTCGCACGCCAGTTGGTGCATGGCGTGTTAGAGTACCGTCCTCAAGCGGATAGTATCATCCAGAGAATCGCCCCCGATTGGCCTGTGGATCAATTGGCGGTGATAGACCGCAATATCCTGCGGCTGGCTATCTATGAGCTTGTGGTTGCCAATGAAACGCCGGTCAAAGTAGTGATCAATGAGGCGGTCGAGTTGGCTAAGCTTTTCGGTAGTGATAGCACCCGCCGCTTCGTCAACGGCGCCCTGGGCACACTCGTGAGAGAAAAGGACAAGTTCCAGATCAAGCCCAGAGCAGGCGATTCACCGCCCGACACGCGCTGACGAAAGCCGAGTGATTGGCGCAGGATTATTCGTACTTCCAATAGACAAATCCCAGGACGCCGATCTCTTTACTGAGGTCGGTTATGCGCGTGCGGACGCATTCCCAACCGCAGATATTCGAATCCACCAGGGCGAAAGCCCCGTCGGCATAGGCGGTTTCGATGTAGGCTACATGCCCGTAAATGCCGCGCTCGACCCCATACACAATGATGGCCCCTGGCATGGGGCGTTGTCCAGTAGCAAAGCCATTGGTTTGGGCATCGGCGTACCAGTCTTTGGCATCACGGTAGGACGGCGCTAACCGCCGCTCGGCGACATACCAGGTGCACTGCCCCCAATGCTGGTAGGCAAAAGGATTCTCCCCCTTTTTGGCCGATGCCAGTGGCGCTCCCTCCGGAATAGTCTCTAGCAGCGCTGGCGGCACTCTCCAAATCCGTGACTCTTGCCAGCCATAGGCCTGAAAAGTGGCTTTGTCCGGGATCAGATGCTTCCCTCTGTCTAAAATGTAAACCCCTTGCTCCCCCGTATCGGTGCTCTGCACCAGGCAACCGAAATAGAGCGAAGGCACTACATCCCCTTCCGGGATCGAGGCCAGCACCAGAGGCTCTACTTCGCGCACGCCCCGTTCCGACCAGTTGCACACTTCCAACAGGCTGTCATCCGGCAGCCAGTGCCTCCCTCCTGCCAGCAGATAGAGACAAACGTCCCCCCGGCGGCGGATCAGGTCGCCTGGACGCAGCATTGGGAAGGGCTTTCCCAGCGGGATAGCTGAGGCCAGCGTCGAGGACAACGGGCGAGTTGAAGACTCGCTCCAGCCGCACGCGCGCAGCGTCTCCTGGTCAGGGATGGTGCGCTTCCCACCCTCCAGCAGATAGATCGTCCCCGTTTCCTCGTCCCGGATTAAATCGCCAACGCTGAAAGGAAGAAGATTAGGGCCGCTGGTAGTTTTGGCCAATAGATCGCCCGTATCCCACTGCACATCGTTCAATGAGAAGCCGAGAGCTTCCAGGGTAGCTGTGTCGGGGATAAGGCGTTTCTGGCCGTCCAGGAGAAGGTATATGGCTCGCGTGTTGGGGTCACCAATGGGCATATTCGGGGCAGGCTGTGAGGCGACAGCGTAGCTCCAGACCGCTGCCCAGAGAAGCCCTCCCAGCGCGAAGGTCACGAGCAGGGATTGCCAACGGGTTCTCATACTTCTAAAGCAGCTTACGAACGGCGGCTACGACCTCTTCCGGCGTAGGCTGCTTCCCGGTCTGCTTCTTGGAATAGATCAGCTTGCCGTCGGCACTGATCTCGTGAACGCCGCCGCTGCCTGGAATGAGCGTGACCGATTGGAGCTTTTTGCCGAAAGCTCCGAAAAGTGCTTCCGCCAAACTGGCGGCAACATGTTGATACCCTCAGTCCATACAAAAGTTGATCTCGATTTTCACCTGATATACCTCCCTGCTATTAGAATGATGTGTCGTCGCCCATTATATCATAAAGGCCAGATCTCGCAAAAAGCCCCGAAAGCTCAGGGCTTGTGCAGTGACAGAAGACACCGATTTGACAACTCGCAAAGCATGTGCTATAGATGTTAATGATATAAGAATGCAGGGGGAAACAACTATGCTTACTCAATACATCCAGGAGGCGCTCGAACGTGCCCGATATGAGATCATTGACGATCCCGAACCCTACTATGGCGAAGTAACAGACCTAGAAGGCGTCTGGGCTACTGGCAAAACGCTGGAAGAATGTCGCCGTAATCTGGCTGATGCCATAGAAGACTGGCTGCTCTTCAGCATCGCCAAGGGGCTGCCCATTCCGTCACTGGGCCAAGTGTTCATCCGCCTGCCCGAGGAAATAGCAAGCTAATGGGACCTCTTGCGCCAGTATCTCGTCGTGAGTTGATCCGACGGCTGAAAGCTCTTGGGTTTGAGGGGCCGTACTCTGGTGGGCGCCACGAGTTTATGTTGCGAGGCATATGCCGACTCATCCTACCAAATCCCCACCG
>Ga0129297_10001612_pt1 | contig 11453 bp, 11 predicted proteins | sample I18A1metaG_FD_94708 | JGI IMG/M metagenome (GOLD analysis project Ga0129297, IMG submission 94708) | Lake sediment bacterial and archeal communities from Gulf of Boni, Indonesia to study Microbial Dark Matter (Phase II) - ​I18A1 metaG | ecosystem: Environmental > Aquatic > Freshwater > Lake >... | reverse complement strand
CTTGTAAAATTTCTCTATCTCCTTATTCCATGGGATGAATACGTAACATGGGATTCCAGCCTTCGCTGCGTGAGATGCTGTAGCTGCCGCAAGGTTTCCTGTTGAGGCGCATCCCTTCTACGGATACTACACGGTCCACGTCGAAAGGGATGGAAAAATCTATGGTATGCTCAGCGTGAACGCCTACACGGGCCAAGTCTGGTATCATAACTGGCACGGAGCCTACGTTCAAACTAAGGAGATGAGTGAACATTGAGCGATGAAAGGAGAAAGTCAGCCCTTGCGTAAGAAGTATTTGAGCGCGCCCTATCTTTAACCTGCTACGCAAGCAGAGAAGAAGAAGAACTAAAGGGCACCCTAATAAAACATGGTGAAAAACATTTTCGCTATGCCCTTCTTTGAGCACTAACTATTGAGATCACGTCTCTATCCTTTAGAGTATGATTCTCTCCAAGTCTTCTTCTATCACGTGCCTCAATAGCGTAGATGAAGCTCTCACCAATCTCGGTATGAATTTTATACGCCAACTCGCGGGCAGTAGTTCCATACGGTACGACCCTCGCATCCGGCAGAACCCTCCCGTAGTGATCTGAAAGCTTTTCAATATCCTCAACAGTGTAGACGACGATAGTATTCAGAAGTTTGAAGAACGCTATGTTAATGGCTTCTTGAACGCCTGTATTTCCAAATCTGTGTAGAATTCTCTCCTGGATCAATGACAAGGCATCAGACTGAGCCTTGGATATTCTCTCTGGCGTCAACACGTGAAAGTTGCAGTCTCCCGGCTTATAGTCGGTCAACCCCCTCTCAGCCGCTCTTCTCAAAGCCAGCTCTGCCTCTGCGCAACAAGGGACAACAATGTATCCGAGTTCCACCAACCGTTCAAGGTTTTCTTCAGCACTTGGAAGATCAATCTTATTTGCCGCTATTAACATCGGCTTAGAAGATCTCCTTAAGGCATCCACAAAGTTAAGGAAATCTTCACTACTCCAGGAAGTAGGTTTCTCCGGGTTCAAATCAATCTTCTTTAAGGCTTCGAGTATATGACTTCTCTTAATGTCTAACCCGCTCAATCTTTCCTCTAGGGTGCCTATTAGATCCTTGCTGCCAGATTCGACGGTTCTAGCAAGCTTTAACCAGTCCCGCCTCAAAATCTGAGCCATCCACATCGTCAACTCTTTTTCTAAGAAGCGAACATCCTCAACAGGATCGTGTGATCCAGGTTTGATTATTCTTCCTTCAATATCTGTAGCGCCAGCGGCATCTACAATGTGGATAAGAGCGTCGGCTTTTCTTATCTCATCTAGAAACTGGTTTCCAAGCCCCCTTCCCCGCCACGCGTCCGGAACCAACCCAGCGCAATCAATAAGTTCCACAGGGATCAGCCTCACACCGTCCAGGCATAAAGAATTAACAGGGTTATCTTTAACATTGAATTCCCTGCAGACGCAGGGAACTCTGAGGTATCCTATTCCTCTATTAGGTTTTATCGTGGTGAAAGGATAATTCGCGATCTCAACCGTAGCTAAAGTTGCAGCGCTGAAAAAAGTAGATTTTCCAACGTTTGGCTTACCTATGATTCCTGTTAGCATAATGTTTTATATTATTTTTCTGCATTTTATTCTTATCGTTTCCCATTGGTTTCTTTTGTGTTTTGGGATTAGTGGGCTTGGTTTCGTCTCTGGAGAGTCCTTGGTCTTTCTTTCAAATTCGACCAATGTTCCTAGATTCTTAACCTTGTCCAAATGTATCCGTGTCCCATTATGCTGGTAGATCTCTCTCTCCTTGTCTATCACAACCTTCTTCTCGAGGACCTTCTCAAAGAAGACCTTAAAAATTTCCGGTTCATCTTTTATCTCAAGCATGAATACATTGCTGCTTTTCGGTCTAGGAACGTCCTCTCTTTCATAGTATCGATCTGCCTGAAGGTTCCAACACGGCGGGCTTTCAGATCTCTCATCTTCTCTCGAACGACATCAAGAGGCTCAACTTTGGCCTTCAGTTCTAACAGTTTACCCTCTGATTTGCTCAGTATTTTCATCCTTTCGCAACACATTCAATGGATGCATATTGCTTTTCATGTATAAGCATGTGAAATTAGGGATTATAGGAGCCATGATCCTAATCTTACGTTTGGTATTAAGTCAACTTCATGAAGAAAAAAGGGTGAGTGTGAGCGATATCAAGTCTTCGGGTACTGATGCGCCTGCACCGGCTCGTACTTGATGAAGTCCTCCAGCGCCTCTACTGTTCCTTTAATGGCAGCATCGAGGAGTTTCTCGCCTTTTTCCTTCTTTGCAAAGCGTGGGTCGTCTGTGTGTCCGTCTGGGTTGTACTCGTCTTGATACCAGGCTCTCTGAACCTTCATAGCGCGAGGAAAACCATGGGGTCTGGGGTCAGGCGCCTTCAGGTAGTCAGGGCGTACAGCCTGCGGCGCAATTGCCATCAGGAGACTGGTCTCTGCCTCACCGCCGTGGCCTATCCTGAGCTCACCTGACTCCATTACCTCCTTCCAGACCTCTGTTGGGATCACATCCCAGTAGGAGAGGCATCCAACTTCCAAATCTATGCCATAGTGGTAGTAGAGTTCCTCCCTTATCTTCCTACAGGCAACAATGTTAGGCTCGACATTCCCTCCATGCCCGTTGATGAACACGATGCACTTCACACCATGCTTCATTAAACTCTCAGCAACCTCATAGAGAACCTGGATATAGGTCTTCGCCCTAAGGGTTATAGTGCCCGTAAAGGGCTTACACGTGTTGTGTGGCGCATAACCCACCCAGAGAGCCCTGCAAACGAGAGCTCTGGGATACATGATCTTCGCCACGTCCTCGCAGACTCTGCTAGCAGTGAGGATATCATTGCCCACGCCGAGGTGAGGCCCATGAATCTCCGTCGAACCGGTTGGTATGATGACGATCTCAAGCTTGGGGACGATCTCCGCCAACTCCCTCATCGTATGTTCATGCCAATACACTTTCCCTACGTCCATTCTGCATTACCTCAAGATCCTATTCAAGGTCTTTTACACTTTAAGGTTTTTGTGAGATTTTTTGGATTTGTCAGCAAATAAAAAATGGAGAGTATTACAGAATACATCTACGGAAGTGCTGCCAATGCTGCCAAAAGCGCCTTAATGTATCCAACCGAATAGGACCAGGCCTGTCTCTGGTCGGGTGTGTCTCCTTCCCATTGAGGCATGTGGTCAGGGTTTAGGCATCCATCGTATCCGACCTTGTGAAGCGCCAGCAGGATCTGGAACATGTTCATATCCCCATCGTCCAGCAGAACTTCGTCGAAAGCCTCAGTCGTCGCCAAGCTGCCCCGCATGTTGCGGAAATGTACCAGAAATATCTTGCCCTTTCTGCCATAGTAGTTGATCTCATCTAGGACGATCTGGGTTCCTCCCTCCTCATGCCGCGTTCCCACGCAGTAGAGAAGCCCGCTGTACTTGCTGGGAAAGAAATCAATTATTCGATGCAACCCCAATCCATTGAATGGCGTGTCAGGAAGCGGCGCGTCGGATGGATGCATAGCTATTCTCACGCCGTATTCTTCGGCTATCGGGATGATTCTTCCATAGTACTCCTTGAAGCGGGACCAAAATTCATCAGATAGGCTCAGCATGCTCGAAAGTCCTTCGGGCATACGCTCTGGTTGTTCTGCAAGCTGCTTCCTCATCAACCTCATATCAGTGTGTCGCATGCTGTATCCGCCCCTATGCATCTCACACAGCCCTTTCCCTGTTGAAGGGGGCTCCACGTGTGCCTCAGGCCAACTGATAGAGATTGAAGCAAATGTGGGTCTAGCTATCGGGATGTGTGCCTCACCCAACACCTTCAGGGTCTTCTCGGCGTACGCTATTTGTTCTTCTCCGCCGGGCTTGTCCATCATAAACTTATCCACTGGTGGCAGAGTCGTGCGATTTATGTCGAGGCCGAATAAGCGAATCCTCCGCTTCAGTCTTAGGAGATCGTTTAGGTCTGGATAGCCCTGCTCTTTTGCTTTAGGTAGAGCCTCAAAGGAACCGAGATCGATGCAATCAACTCCTATTGCGGATAACCATCCTAGGTAGTCGTCTGTAAGGTTTACGGTTGCTTGAACTGAAATCTTCATATCTCTCACTTAAATAGAAGATTGATTATAGGTACAAATTTAAGTGTTTGCACCACTGGGGGTTGATGTAGATTCTGGCTTATGGAAATTGTTAAACCCTTGTCATTATCTAGTGAGCGTCATTACGGAAGCTTCCATTTGCCTATGTTCGCTGCTCTCTAGCTTTTCGGCTTTGCCCGCCCCCTAAATTAGACAATCTGCAAGCGCATATTCCTTACAACCACAAATCTTAAAAGATTACGTCGGGAACTCATCTTAGGTAGTTTATGATGGTGACTGGAAAACCCCGCGTTATGGTCTTCAGCGCCCATGCTGCAGACTTCTGCTCGAGGTCTGGTGGGACGATTGCCAATTATGTGAAGTATGGCTCACAAGTACGCGTAGTCGACTTGACCTTTGGAGAAAGAGGAGAATCAGGCTCTCTATATCGCGACCATAAAGGAATTACTGTTGAAGAGGTTAAACGCATTCGTGAGAAGGAAGCCAGAAGCGCTGCCGCCGTTTTGGGTGCTGAGATACGCTTCATGGACTTCGACGACAACCCACTAATCGTCGACAAACCCAGGTTCGAGAAGCTGGTTGAGGAGATACGCGAATTCAAGCCAGACATCGTCCTCACGCATTGGCTTAGGGATCCACAGAACCCAGATCATGCAACGACCTCCGACGCTGTGATTAAGGCCTGCCAGTTGTCCCAGATTCCTGGTGTAAAGCCGGGGATACCGACCCACCCGTATCCAATGATCTACCTCTTTGAGCCCTCAGTCCCGACAAATGAAATCTCAGACTTCAGGCCAGACGTGTATATCGATATAACGGGCGTCTTTGGGGTCAAGCTGAAGGCATTGATGGAGTTGAGAACGCAGAGCGATCTACCTAGGTGGTATACGCTCTATGGAGAACTTCGCGGCTTCCAAGCGCGAGGAGGCTTTCCCAGTTACTATAGGGGGAAACTTTCGTCACCAGAGGAGCAGGAACGAGAGATTAAGTACGCTGAGGCATTCAAGGCGTTTCTGCCGTGGGTTGGAGTGCTCTTTCCTTTTCCCTTCTTAGGCTAAGTTGTCTCTATTGTTTAGTATTGTTTTAATGCTTGATTTTCCTCAAAATTCGGTCGTGCATAGTTAGCCTCGCCTTAACAAGTTTCCTATTTTCAAGTTATTCCATTCACACGTGCTTCGCTAAGATTTGTCGGCGGCCATATGCCTAGTTTGGATCTGAGTTCTGAACAAATTTATTAGCATGGCTGAGTTCTAAATAGGCAAATTTGCTTGAGCATGTGTAGAACATGGGAAGCAAGATTTCAATAGTCAGAGACGATGACTTGGAGCGCAGAACCGTCAAAGCGGTGTCGTTAATCGGCTGCGTCGAGAAAGTTGTAGACAGAGGAGATAGCGTTCTCATTAAGCCAAACATGGTCGGCGGCCTACCTCCTGAGGTAGGAGAGACCACACACCCAGAGGTTGTTAGAACATTGGTCAAACTCGTTCTTGATGCGGGAGCAAAAGAAGCAATAGTCGGTGAAGGAGAGCCCGCTGTACCGCTCAAGGCTCTTCGTAAGAGATTTGTTAACAGACCCTTAATCTCGATCTCGGAACCTCTTCACGAAAGCTATAAGAAAGAAATTGACAGAGTTGGAGGGAGACTCATTGACTTCAACGTTGACGGTTGGGAAACTGTCAAGGTTCCTGAGCCCGTCTTCTTCGAGACTGTCAGGGTTGCCCGCGCCCTCCTAAATTGTGATGTTCTGATAGGTATTCCGGTTTTGAAGACTCATCACCTAGCGGGGATAACTGTGGCCTTGAAGAACCTCTATGGGGCTATACCCCGCGAGGACAAAGGGAGATACCACCTTATGGATAGGGTTGAAGAAGCTGTAGTCGATATCAACCAGGTCAGAAGCAGTGACATGGTAGTCGTGGACGGCACCCGTACCATTCTACACTGGGGTATGGTAGATGAATATTTGGAGACGCATGAGTTGAATCTGACTGTGGCGGGCTTCGATCCTGTGGCCGTTGATGCCGTCTCATCTAAGGTTCTAGGCATCGATCCGAAAACTTTACGCTTTCTGTACTGGGCTGAGGAGAAGGGCTTGGGAACATCAAACCCAGACGATATAGAAGTTGTAGGGATGACGATCGAGGAGGCTTATCAGGGAAACATGATGACCTCAGTGGACTACATAAATAAGAAGTTTTCACACATCCACCTAATCAACTGCGGCGCATGCACAGGCTGCTTTGGGAGAATAGCCACCGCTCTCTATGGAGCAGATGACAAAGGAATGAATAGAGGTGTTTACATGCTCATAGGATCAAAGGCTAAACCGATAAAAGATAATGAAGTCATACTCTGTGGAAATTGCGCCGCACCTACATTCTATAACAAACTGGAAGGAACCTTTATCTCTGGTTGTCCACCGAGCCTTGAGCCTCTCCGGGATAACCTCAGAAAATTCAAGGCGAAAATCTAACACGTAGCAATGAGACATTGCGAGTTGTGTCTTTCATTTCCTTATTGACTCGATTAACATATTTTTCGGGGTTTCCATTCGTCCACCAACCGCAAATGAATTCTTTTTGTTCAGCAGTTCTCCAATGACATCTGGACTCATTTCTCTTCTTTGTTCTGTTCCATATGGTTTAAGCACGGTTCAGAACTATCTATCGATGCGATTGACACATCAATCGTACAGACTAACGTCTTGAAAGAGAGAGTCTCCCACAATGGGATTAGTGGGCTTAGTTTCGCCATTGTTTGTTCTGCTTTTTTTCCTCTTGTTTTTACTTCCCACATTCCTCTTCCGTCTGGTGGGCAGTCTATTTCTTTTAATCTTACTGCGCTTATGGTTGTTCCGAATACTCTCGATGCTGGTTCTAGTCCTCTGTCGCACATTCTTATCTTTATGGACGGATATCCTGCGATTTCGCCTGTTGCCAATCATTTACGTTAGCATCCGGAAGTTCCTTCTGTGTATATGAGGGTTGCTGTTTGGGCTTCGTCCGTCGTGAACCGTTCTGGGCTACGTCTTTTTCTCTTCTTCATGCTGTCCCCTCCAATGTTGTACTGTGGAAGATCGATTTGCTTTTAAGCCTTTATACAATTAAGATTTATCCTTAAAAACATGAGTAATATTGTCACTACAGATTGAGAAGAGTGAGTAAAGTGAAGATTAGGTTTCTCATCTGTGACCCTGTGCACGAAGAAGGAATAAGAAAGATGAAAGAGAAGGGCTTCGATGTCGACACAAAACCCGAAATCTCAACAGAGGAGTTGAAAAAGATCGTGCCAGATTATGATGTACTTATCGTTCGAAGCCGCACCAAAGTTACAACTGAAATCATCAGATGTGGGAAACGTTTGAAAATTATAGGAAGAGTTGGCGTCGGTTTAGACAACGTTGATGTTAGAAGCGCCGAGGAGATGGGGATTACTGTTTTGAACACGCCTGAAACAGCGGCGACAGCCGTAGCTGAGTTGACTATCGGGCTTACTCTGTCTCTGGCTCGTAAGATTCCACAGGCTGATCGCTCCATGAAGGAGGGAAAATGGATTAAGAAGGAGCTGGAAGGCTGGCAGCTGAAAGGTAAGACTCTCGGTCTAATCGGCTTCGGAAACATCGGGATGAAAGTGGCCGAGATTGCCAAGAGTTTCGGGATGAGAATCCTAGTTAACAAGCGGACTCCACCCAGCCAAGAGTTATTAGAGAAGACTGGGGCAAGATTCGTACCATTAGAAGAGTTGCTTAAAGAGAGCGATATCGTTTCGTTGCATGTCCCCCTCACAAAAGAAACGTGTAAGATGATCGGTGCGAGGGAACTAAACCTAATGAGAGACGGAGCCTTCTTGATTAACACGTCCCGGGGAGCCATTATAGATGAGGAGGCGCTTTGGAAGGCTTTACAGTCCGGTAAACTGGGCGGAGCAGCATTAGACGTTTACGAATCGGAGCCGCCTACTGATCATAGACTGATCAATTTGGCTAATATTGTCTGTACGCCCCACATAGGAGCCCAAACAGAGGAAGCTCAGAGAGACGCATCTATAAGATTAGCTGAAAAAATAATAAATATGCTAGGAAAATGACGATGTCTGCGCTCCTCTAAATAGTTGAGTTACAAAATTATTCAGTCGCTTACTTGTAGAAGCGGTCTCAAAAGCCGGACTGGTAGCGGTGCGGGTATTACGCTATCCCCGGTTCTGAAGTCTTTGATCATGGCTTTCAAGTCATAGTTATAGTCTCTTTCACAAATTCGAATCAGATTCTTAGTCTGCTTAATTCCATATGAAGCTATTGTGCTTAATCCACGTCTAGCTATTTTTTTCTTTATTGACATCTCTGACCATCCGCGTAAGAGTATGGGAATCCATTCGAAGTTATGCTCCCAGCATTTTAATAGGAGCTCGGAGTGTTTCGGTGTCATCTTGTCTAAAGTGAAGGAATCGCATTTATCCTCTAGCCACCCTGTGGCAACAAAGAACAAGGGAACCAAGAGGCTTCTAAATGGCTTAAGCTTCTCAACGAGCGATATTGTGAGCTCCAAGTCTTTCTCTTTTTCCTCTGGAAGCCCCATAATCAAAGTAGCGCAAGGAACCTAATTATTTTCTGACAGAATCCCGAATGCATTCAAAATTACATCAGGCCACTCCTCCGGCGCGAACGGTTTGCACTTCCCTCTCATATGTCTACTCACCAAATGGGGACTGCCCGTTTCGATTCCTGCTTGACCGCTGATCCATATTTCCTCGGTTGCCTCCAAAATGTTTGAGATCTCCTCTATAACTTCCGGCGCGGTTGCGACTGAGGAAAGGGTGAAGTGGCTAATATTGATGCGTTTAACACCTGGATAATTCTTTACAGATCTGAAAAGGTTGGTCACGGCTTCTCTATTGACTTCTATGCCTTTAGCGCCATATCTTAGAACATCCTCCGCGTGCAACAATGGTTGTCTTCTAGCTCTGAGATTGACCTCGACTTCTTCTAGAATATGTTCAATCGGTAAGCACCGATAACGTCTAAGCGTGGGTACACAATAGTCGCATCCGCGTCCGCATCCTCGGGCGATCTCAACTATGCCGTCTACGGTGGCGCCTCTAATGATTGGAATCTCATCTTCAGGCACAACCTCTCCATAGATAACACCGGGAAACTCTTCATTATTAACAGCCTTCTCTAAGAGGCGCCCGACAATCCTTTCGCCCTCACCTATTACTACGCAGTCGATACCCAATTCTTTGCGTATCTCTTCGTCTTCAAGTTGCCAAGCTCCAGGTCCTCCCACTATTATTTTTGGTTTAAACCTTTTTACGAGGGGATGACTGAGTATCTCTCTGAACTTAATCGTCATGTATGCTTCTCCGCCGAAGATCTGTGTAAAAGTAGAGGTGGCAGGCCCCATTCCTAACGGGTCATTCTCCGTGATTCCTACGACCTTTGTCCTCGGTCCAATAACCTTATCCAAGTGTTCCGGGTGAGCAACGATTACGTCTTCCCTTCGGAAACCATGATCGAGTAAAATGGCTTCGACTTTTCTAGTTCCACACGGAGCAACCTCGATGGATCCATCATCATTCACCTCAATAGGCGGGCATAGTAGAGAGAAGTATAGCCAGTCGGGGACTAAACCTTTAGGCGCGCATGCGCTGAATCCTAAAAATATGCCTCCTCCATACTCACTCATTAGGGTTCGATCAGCTGTGAGAACAATCGGATAACCATGAATACTCTTCATCGGACTTCTCCTATCCTAGAGATTCGTGTTAAGTGAGAAGCATTATTATATTTATAAACATTGTTATTGATTGCGAAAAATTTAAAATTTTGGCATAAGCATAATCATGCATCCTTGATCAAAGGCAATCATTGTTAAACTAAGAGGAAACTTTAACCTCGATAAGGGGGTTAGGGTTAATGAACGAAGGAATATTAGCGTTTGTCAGTCTAATGATTTTGATTATTTGTTTTCTATTTGCGTTCATAAGATATCTGAAGTGGGTGAAAGAGAAACAAGCGCATATCTGAATAGGCTTGTGCCACTCTTGGTGAAGAGGAAAAGCCGATTAAGCCTTGTTTAAACTTCTGATGATAGTTTTGATTCTTTGTTCTTAGGTCAGAAACCTTTATCAAATATGGCGGCGAAAGAAAAATAGAGGTTCTAGATTTCCATAGGACTATTGAGGACATAATCGCTGAAGGAATAAAGTCTGGGTTCGTTATAAAATTACGTGAACAGCCCCTACTGGCAAGAAGATTAAATTTTAACCCCAAACCCAACTATGCTATACAATACTATTGTAATACCGAATACAAAATGTAATACAAAAAACAGTACAAACTACATACGATAGTCTAAGAATTTCCAGAGGATGTTTCGTAACTGCCTCGACTTAGAGTAACACCTTTCAAATGTGAAAACTAACAACCAATACCACTCTTTCCTCTCTTATCCGTTTTAAGTAATTAGCCATGCCTTGTCCCTATCTGTCAATTGCTGGCGTTTTATTCTGTTTGATTAGCCTAGCAATAACAGATTGCCAGCAGCAAATAAAACTTTTATTTAAACCTCTAACTACTACAAGTTTGATTATTCATGACCCTGGAGAGAGCGGTTCTGACTTCAGTTTTAAGGATGACAAAGGACGGTTATGCTCAAATAGAAGAAATCAGCCTAGATGCTAGGGTTCCTGCTCAGATTGTTTACCGCATTATGAGGAAAAACTCCGAGAAAGGGATCGTTAAATTTGAAGGAAAGACCGTTGTAATGAATGATGAGCAACGGTTGAAGGTTGCTATTCAGGCTATTGAGCTCGGGGCGGATCTTGAACATGTATGCAAACTTCTAGAATGGAACGAGTTTGAGGATTTCTCGGCTCTGGCTTTCGAAAATGCTGATTTTTCAGTTAAGAAGCATCTTCGCTTTAAGCATCTCGAAAAATGGCTGGAGATCGACATCCTCGCTCTAAAGAATCCTATTGTTGCCTCCGTGGATTGCAAGCATTGGCATAAGAGTTGGCGAAAGTCATCCATAACAAAGATCGTTGAGAATCAGATTAATAGAACTCAAGCCCTAGCAGAAGCCTCACCCCTCTTATATGAAAAAATAGGTATACTAAAATGGAGAGAAGCCAAATTTATCCCCATAATTTTGTCATTAATCCCAAGTGATTTCAAATTTTATAGAGATGTCCCGATAGTGCCGATACTTCAACTTAGAAACTTTCTTAACGAGATGCCAGCTTATATAGAATCGTTAATGCACTTCTCAAAAAAGTTTCTCAGTTAATTTTCGACTGAGGAAATTAGATAAGTTAAAATTATAGGCAATTTTTCCACT
>Ga0129297_10001610_pt1 | contig 11454 bp, 5 predicted proteins | sample I18A1metaG_FD_94708 | JGI IMG/M metagenome (GOLD analysis project Ga0129297, IMG submission 94708) | Lake sediment bacterial and archeal communities from Gulf of Boni, Indonesia to study Microbial Dark Matter (Phase II) - ​I18A1 metaG | ecosystem: Environmental > Aquatic > Freshwater > Lake >... | reverse complement strand
GAAGAGCTCGATCATATCCGCGTGCTGGTAGGGCGGCCGACGCTCCACGGTGGCGGGCAGGTTCAGGATCATGGGCTTCTCCGCCGTGGCCCGCCCCCAGGCCTCGAAGGCGGCCTCGCAGAGTTCGATGGCAAAGTCCAGGTCCGTATCCGTGAACTCCTCGGGCGAGAACTCGAAGCGGATGTCACTCTCAGGCATGGCCTCCGCTAGGCGCCGGATCTGCTTCACGGAATTGACCACCATCTGCCGCGTGTCGGCGTGGGAAAGGCTGAAGACCTGCTGCATGTGCAGCTCCGAGGCGGCGCAGTAGGCGTGCAGCACCGCCTTCTTCGCGCCCTTGATGGACTCGAACGTGCGGTCGATCAGGTGCTCCCGGCACTGGGTGAGGACCATGATGAAGACATCGTCCGGGATGCGGTCTTCCTCGATGAGGCGGCGGGTGAACTCGAAGTCGTCCTGGCTGGCGGAGGGGAAGGCCACCTCGATGGTCTTGAAGCCCACCTTGCAGAGCAGTTCGAAGTACTCCAGCTTCTGGGCCGGGTTCAGGGGGTTGGGCAGGGCCTGGTTCCCGTCCCGAAGGTCCACGGAAGCCCACAGCGGGCTGGCCTTCAGCTCGCGGGCGGGCCACTGCCGGTCCGGCAGATGGATGGGTTCAGGGCGCGTGTACTTGGGCGTCGCAGGTGCAGCCATGGGAAACCTCGTGCCCGCCCCGGGTCGGGGCGGATGTCCAGCTTAGGAAAGCCTTCCGGAATGGCCTCATTAATCCCGCTTAGGCATCAGCGGAATGCGCGGCCTGGATAAAGCCAGCCCTGTTGCCCAACGGGTTGCCGGTATGCTGGAGACTTCCTTCCATCCCCTGACACCGTGCAGCACATCGACCCCATCTCCCTGCAGACCCTCATCGATGCCATCCCGGCGCCCGTCTTCTACAAGGACGCGCAGGAGCGCTACCTGGGCTGCAACCTGGCCTTCGAGCTCGCCCTGGGCCTCTCCAAGAGCCAGCTGATCGGAAGGACCGCCCGGGACATCGCGCCCTCGGACTTGGCCGAGACGTACCACCGCAAGGACCTGGAACTCCTGAAGAACCCCGGCAGCCAGGTGTACGAGTCCTCCCTGAAGCTGGCGGACGGACGGCTCCACCGTGTCATCTTCAACAAGGCCACCTTCACGGACGAGACCGGCGCTGTCGGCGGCCTCATCGGCGTGATCCTCGACGTGACCGAGCTGCGGGACGCCGAGCAGGCCCGCCTGGGCAGCGAGGCCAAGTACCGGGCCCTGACGGAGAAGATGGGGGAGGGGCTGATCTCCACGGATGCCCAGGGGCGCTTCACCTATTGCAACCCGAAGTTCCTCCGCATGCTGGATCTCTCCATGACGGAGGTCCTGGGCCGCACCTTCTTCGAGCTGACCTACGACTACAGCGCCGAGACCTGGCAGGAACGCCTCCGGCAACGCCAGCAGGGCCTCTCCGAGCAGTACGAGCTCCAGCTGCAGCACCGGGACGGGTCGCCCGTGGACGTGCTCATCTCCGCCGAGCCGCTGTTCAGTCCGCAAGGGGACTTCACGGGCACCCTGGGCATCATCACGGACATCCGGGAGCGAAAGCGGCAGGAGATCTCGGTCCGGCAGGCCCACAAGGCCGAGAGCCTCACGATCCTCGCAGGGGGGATCGCCCACGACTTCAACAACCTGTTCCAGACGATCCAGGGAAACCTCGAGATGGCCCTGGAGCTGTCCTCGGATCCCGATCGCGCGCGGCGGGCCGTGGAGCGGGCCCTCCAGAGCCTGCACCAGGCCAAGGCGCTCTCCCAGCAGATGCTCGACTACTCCGGGAAAGGCTCCAGCAGCGTCATCGCCGTGGACCTGGCCGAGCTGGTGCGGATGCACTCGACCCTCTTCGCCACGCTCACGGGACCGGCCACGGAGATCCGCTACCACATTCCGGACGGCCTGCCGGCGGTGGAAGGAGACCCCGGGCAGATCCTCCAGGTGCTCACCGCCCTCGTCACCAACGCGGATGAGTCGCTCGAAGGACGGCACGGAAGCGTGACGATTGCCCTGTCGGAGCTCCAGGACGCGAACCGAAGCGAGGGCTTCTGGAGTGAACCGCCTCCCGCGGGCCACGCAGTGGTGCTCTCCGTGGCGGACACCGGCTGCGGCATGACGCCCCAGACCCTGGGCCGCCTGTTCGATCCCTTCTTCACCACGAAGGAGGCCGGCCGGGGACTGGGCCTGGCCTCGGCCCTCGGCATCCTGAAGTCCCACCGCGCCGGTCTGCGGGTCTGGAGCGAACCCGGCAAGGGCAGCACCTTCCTTACCGCCTTTGCCGTTCACCAATCCCTGCCCGCCCCCGAGTCTCCGCTCACATCCAGGGCGTCCTCAGCGGCCCGTACCGGCTACGTCCTGCTCGTGGATGACGACGCCGGTGTGCGCGCCACCGGCTCGGAAATCCTGACGGACTTCCTGGGCTTCCAGGTGCTCGTGGCCAAGGATGGGCGCGAAGCCGTCAGCGTCTTCGAGCAGCATGCCGATCAGATCCTGGCCATCCTCATGGACGCCACCATGCCCAACATGACCGGCAGCGAAGCCTTCGAGGCCATCAAGGCCCTCCGCCCCGGCACCCGCGCCATCCTCTGCAGCGGCTACAGCGACGAGACCGGACACAAGCTGGTGAAGGAACACGGCTTCACCAGCTTCCTGAAGAAGCCCTACTCCATCCAGGACCTGAAGGAGGCCCTGGAGAAGGCGATCGACGGCTGACCACACCGATCTGGCGCCCCTCTCCCAGGCTCCGATGGATCCAGGCAGGAAGGCCGTCGCCTGGCTGGGCACGGCTTGACGCGTCCCTCTCGACGCCATGGGGAGTCGAGCCGCAACGCACCAATATCGCTAGACTGGGTGATGCAGAAGGAGCGATGCATCCGTGCCCAAGGTTCTCGTCATCGATGACAGCCCCATGATGAGTGACTACATCTGTCGCTGCCTCGAGCGGTCCGGCTTCGAGTCGGAGCGATGGTTGCCGCTTTCAGCGATGGATATTCCCGACAAGGTCGCAGCCTCCTCCCCCGCCCTCGTGATCGCCGACTATCAGATGCCAGGATGCAACGGCGCAACGGTGGCCAAGATGGTGAAACGGTCGAATCCTGAAATCCCGGTGATGATCCTGACGGCGTTCAGGGATGAGGAGGTGCAAGCCAATCTCCTCAAATTCGGCGTGAAGCGCATCATCTACAAGCCCATCAAGTGCGAGGAACTCGTTGCCGCGGTGAAGGAGTTCGCACACCGTTGACGGGGCTGGGGCAGATCCAGAACCAGGCCTCTGGCGAATCGATGCAGGGACGTGGACCTTTCCGTGCGCGCCTCCGATCATGCCTCGTTCGCTCCCGCGAACCGGATGCTGGCCGAGAGGACGAGGCCCTGGAGCCCCTCCCGGAACCTCACGTGCAGCGAGGGTTTGAAGCCTTCTCCAGCAGATCCTGAGCCCGAGCGGAAAACTTGACGGCTGGGGAACAGGAGCGTATCCAGGAGGGAGTCGTTCCCCCGATACGCCCCAATCCCCGCGGCCCTCAGTGTCCGCTGGACGGAAGTGCCCCTTCACCCCACCAAGGAGGTCACGCATGGCAGTGGATCTTGAACGAATCCTGCGTCCCGTGGACACGCCCATGCCCTCCTTCCCGCCGAAGTTCATGACCCTGGCCGGGGGCGAGGAAATGGTCATCCGCCAGGTGGAGCGGGAGGAAATCCCGGACATCCTGCCCCATGTGGAAAAGCTCGTCCACGTGGAGCGGGATTTCTACGACATCGTGGCGGCCCGGGTCTATGCGGAGCTGCTGGGCTACCACTGCCACCGCGTCCAGGACGAGTACGTGCTCGTGGCGCAGATCGACGGGGAGCTGGCCGCGGTCGTCAACGGACGCCGGATGAATGCCGACCAGGGCATGTCCTACCACACCCTTTCCCTGCGCCGGGGCCTGCGCGTGGGCGCCCACGCCTTCGCCGCCAAGATGGAGTACCACATGGACATCCTCGGGCAGAAGGAGGTCTTCATCGTGGCCGAATCGCCCATCGGATTCCGGCGCTGGATGATCGAGTACAAGCTGGAGAAGCGCTTCGAGGTCGCCCACGAACTGGGAGGATGCCCCTCCTGGTCCCTGACCCGCGGCCTCTTCGAAGCCGCACGCCACGACCTCGTCGTGGGCCGTCGACCGGTTCCGGAACACCTCCTGGCCAAGGCCAAGGCCGCCATCCTGAAGCCCTCGGATCCGCCCAGGCCTCCCGAGGACCTGCTGGCCGCCACGCGCTCCCAGAACGATCCCACGGGCACCGCGCTCATGCTCCACGCCTGGGCCCTCGAAGGGAGGAAGTGATGCGAAGGATCGTGATCGCTCGCTCGTCGGTGGGATGCCTGGGAAGTCGCGAGGTCTGCCATGCGTGAGGTCTATGCCATCGGTCTGGGCATCACCAGCTTCACCCGGCTCGAGTACCCGGTGGCCGAGATCGCGGCCTATGCGGGGATGATGGCCCTGCGGGATGCGGGGATCCGCGAGGTGGATCACCTGTACGTGGCCAACATGGGAGCCTGCCGCCTGAACCACCAGTCGGGCCTCGCCAGCGCCGTAGTGGACAGCCTGAGTCTCACGCCGGCCGGGGCGGAGACCATCGAGAACGGTCCCGCCTCGGGAGCCAGCGCCCTGAAGCAGGGCTTCATGGCCGTGGCCTCCGGGCTCCACGACGTGGTCATGGTCATCGGCGCCGAGCGGATGCGGGAAGTGAACAACCTGGAAGCGACGGATTTCGTGGCGACCCTGACCCATCCCCTCAGCGAGCACATCTACGGCGTGACGTTGCCCGCCATGGCCGGCCTGTTCACACGGCTCTACATGGAAAAGTACGGGGTCACGGAACGACACCTGGCCATGGTGGCCGTGAAGAACCATGCGCATGCCATGGACAACTTCTTCGCCCATCTCCACGAGCCCATCACGCTGGCCGGGATCCTGGACTCACCGGAAGCCCTCACGAACAATCCCTACATCGCCGATCCGCTGCGATTCTATGACGCCTGTCCCGTCTCGGACGGTGGGGCGTGCATCATCCTGGCCAGCCAGGAGGTGGCCCGGAAACAGGGCAAGCCCCTTGTCCGTCTGGCCGGTGTGGGGCAGGCCACGGACACGCATGCCGTCCACGAGCGGGAAGAGCCCACGGACCTCCTGGCCGTGCGGCGGGCTGCAGAGCAGGCCTTCCGGATGGCGGGCGTGACACCCCAGGACGTGCATGTGGCGGAACTCCACGACGCCTTCACCATCCTCGAGATCGTCGAGAGCGAGGAAGTGGGCTTCTTCCCCAAAGGCCAAGGGCATCTGGCCCTGGAACGCGGGGAAACCCGTCTGGGGGGCCGACTGCCCATCAACCCTTCCGGAGGCTTGAAAGCCAAGGGGCACCCGGTGGGAGCCACCGGGGTGGGTCAGGCCCACGAGATCGTCCTGCAGCTGCGCGGCGAAGCGGGAAACCGCCAAGTGAAGGACGCCAGGGTCGGCTTCACCTGCAACTTCGGTGGCTTCGGCAACAACGTGGTCTGCCTCACCTTCGTACGGGAGGACTGAGATGGAACGCCAACTCTACGGATACCAGTGTCCCAAGTGCGGCCACATCAACTACCCGTACCGCATGCGCTGCCGCAAGTGCAAGGAAACGGAGTACAAGGACTTCACGCTCGTGGCCCTTCCCGGGAAGGGCCACGAGCGTGAAGTCCTTGTACTCCGTTTCCTTGCACTTGCGGCAGCGCATGCGGTACGGGTAGTTGATGTGGCCGCACTTGGGACACTGGTATCCGTAGAGTTGGCGTTCCATCTCAGTCCTCCCGTACGAAGGTGAGGCAGACCACGTTGTTGCCGAAGCCACCGAAGTTGCAGGTGAAGCCGACCCTGGCGTCCTTCACTTGGCGGTTTCCCGCTTCGCCGCGCAGCTGCAGGACGATCTCGTGGGCCTGACCCACCCCGGTGGCTCCCACCGGGTGCCCCTTGGCTTTCAAGCCTCCGGAAGGGTTGATGGGCAGTCGGCCCCCCAGACGGGTTTCCCCGCGTTCCAGGGCCAGATGCCCTTGGCCTTTGGGGAAGAAGCCCACTTCCTCGCTCTCGACGATCTCGAGGATGGTGAAGGCGTCGTGGAGTTCCGCCACATGCACGTCCTGGGGTGTCACGCCCGCCATCCGGAAGGCCTGCTCTGCAGCCCGCCGCACGGCCAGGAGGTCCGTGGGCTCTTCCCGCTCGTGGACGGCATGCGTGTCCGTGGCCTGCCCCACACCGGCCAGACGGACAAGGGGCTTGCCCTGTTTCCGGGCCACCTCCTGGCTGGCCAGGATGATGCACGCCCCACCGTCCGAGACGGGACAGGCGTCATAGAATCGCAGCGGATCGGCGATGTAGGGATTGTTCGTGAGGGCTTCCGGTGAGTCCAGGATCCCGGCCAGCGTGATGGGCTCGTGGAGATGGGCGAAGAAGTTGTCCATGGCATGCGCATGGTTCTTCACGGCCACCATGGCCAGGTGTCGTTCCGTGACCCCGTACTTTTCCATGTAGAGCCGTGTGAACAGGCCGGCCATGGCGGGCAACGTCACGCCGTAGATGTGCTCGCTGAGGGGATGGGTCAGGGTCGCCACGAAATCCGTCGCTTCCAGGTTGTTCACTTCCCGCATCCGCTCGGCGCCGATGACCATGACCACGTCGTGGAGCCCGGAGGCCACGGCCATGAAGCCCTGCTTCAGGGCGCTGGCTCCCGAGGCGGGACCGTTCTCGATGGTCTCCGCCCCGGCCGGCGTGAGACTCAGGCTGTCCACTACGGCGCTGGCGAGGCCCGACTGGTGGTTCAGGCGGCAGGCTCCCATGTTGGCCACGTACAGGTGATCCACCTCGCGGATCCCCGCATCCCGCAGGGCCATCATCCCCGCATAGGCCGCGATCTCGGCCACCGGGTACTCGAGCCGGGTGAAGCTGGTGATGCCCAGACCGATGGCATAGACCTCACGCATGGCAGACCTCGCGACTTCCCAGGCATCCCACCGACGAGCGAGCGATCACGATCCTTCGCATCACTTCCTCCCTTCGAGGGCCCAGGCGTGGAGCATGAGCGCGGTGCCCGTGGGATCGTTCTGGGAGCGCGTGGCGGCCAGCAGGTCCTCGGGAGGCCTGGGCGGATCCGAGGGCTTCAGGATGGCGGCCTTGGCCTTGGCCAGGAGGTGTTCCGGAACCGGTCGACGGCCCACGACGAGGTCGTGGCGTGCGGCTTCGAAGAGGCCGCGGGTCAGGGACCAGGAGGGGCATCCTCCCAGTTCGTGGGCGACCTCGAAGCGCTTCTCCAGCTTGTACTCGATCATCCAGCGCCGGAATCCGATGGGCGATTCGGCCACGATGAAGACCTCCTTCTGCCCGAGGATGTCCATGTGGTACTCCATCTTGGCGGCGAAGGCGTGGGCGCCCACGCGCAGGCCCCGGCGCAGGGAAAGGGTGTGGTAGGACATGCCCTGGTCGGCATTCATCCGGCGTCCGTTGACGACCGCGGCCAGCTCCCCGTCGATCTGCGCCACGAGCACGTACTCGTCCTGGACGCGGTGGCAGTGGTAGCCCAGCAGCTCCGCATAGACCCGGGCCGCCACGATGTCGTAGAAATCCCGCTCCACGTGGACGAGCTTTTCCACATGGGGCAGGATGTCCGGGATTTCCTCCCGCTCCACCTGGCGGATGACCATTTCCTCGCCCCCGGCCAGGGTCATGAACTTCGGCGGGAAGGAGGGCATGGGCGTGTCCACGGGACGCAGGATTCGTTCAAGATCCACTGCCATGCGTGACCTCCTTGGTGGGGTGAAGGGGCACTTCCGTCCAGCGGACACTGAGGGCCGCGGGGATTGGGGCGTATCGGGGGAACGACTCCCTCCTGGATACGCTCCTGTTCCCCAGCCGTCAAGTTTTCCGCTCGGGCTCAGGATCTGCTGGAGAAGGCTTCAAACCCTCGCTGCACGTGAGGTTCCGGGAGGGGCTCCAGGGCCTCGTCCTCTCGGCCAGCATCCGGTTCGCGGGAGCGAACGAGGCATGATCGGAGGCGCGCACGGAAAGGTCCACGTCCCTGCATCGATTCGCCAGAGGCCTGGTTCTGGATCTGCCCCAGCCCCGTCAACGGTGTGCGAACTCCTTCACCGCGGCAACGAGTTCCTCGCACTTGATGGGCTTGTAGATGATGCGCTTCACGCCGAATTTGAGGAGATTGGCTTGCACCTCCTCATCCCTGAACGCCGTCAGGATCATCACCGGGATTTCAGGATTCGACCGTTTCACCATCTTGGCCACCGTTGCGCCGTTGCATCCTGGCATCTGATAGTCGGCGATCACGAGGGCGGGGGAGGAGGCTGCGACCTTGTCGGGAATATCCATCGCTGAAAGCGGCAACCATCGCTCCGACTCGAAGCCGGACCGCTCGAGGCAGCGACAGATGTAGTCACTCATCATGGGGCTGTCATCGATGACGAGAACCTTGGGCACGGATGCATCGCTCCTTCTGCATCACCCAGTCTAGCGATATTGGTGCGTTGCGGCTCGACTCCCCATGGCGTCGAGAGGGACGCGTCAAGCCGTGCCCAGCCAGGCGACGGCCTTCCTGCCTGGATCCATCGGAGCCTGGGAGAGGGGCGCCAGATCGGTGTGGTCAGCCGTCGATCGCCTTCTCCAGGGCCTCCTTCAGGTCCTGGATGGAGTAGGGCTTCTTCAGGAAGCTGGTGAAGCCGTGTTCCTTCACCAGCTTGTGTCCGGTCTCGTCGCTGTAGCCGCTGCAGAGGATGGCGCGGGTGCCGGGGCGGAGGGCCTTGATGGCCTCGAAGGCTTCGCTGCCGGTCATGTTGGGCATGGTGGCGTCCATGAGGATGGCCAGGATCTGATCGGCATGCTGCTCGAAGACGCTGACGGCTTCGCGCCCATCCTTGGCCACGAGCACCTGGAAGCCCAGGAAGTCCGTCAGGATTTCCGAGCCGGTGGCGCGCACACCGGCGTCGTCATCCACGAGCAGGACGTAGCCGGTACGGGCCGCTGAGGACGCCCTGGATGTGAGCGGAGACTCGGGGGCGGGCAGGGATTGGTGAACGGCAAAGGCGGTAAGGAAGGTGCTGCCCTTGCCGGGTTCGCTCCAGACCCGCAGACCGGCGCGGTGGGACTTCAGGATGCCGAGGGCCGAGGCCAGGCCCAGTCCCCGGCCGGCCTCCTTCGTGGTGAAGAAGGGATCGAACAGGCGGCCCAGGGTCTGGGGCGTCATGCCGCAGCCGGTGTCCGCCACGGAGAGCACCACTGCGTGGCCCGCGGGAGGCGGTTCACTCCAGAAGCCCTCGCTTCGGTTCGCGTCCTGGAGCTCCGACAGGGCAATCGTCACGCTTCCGTGCCGTCCTTCGAGCGACTCATCCGCGTTGGTGACGAGGGCGGTGAGCACCTGGAGGATCTGCCCGGGGTCTCCTTCCACCGCCGGCAGGCCGTCCGGAATGTGGTAGCGGATCTCCGTGGCCGGTCCCGTGAGCGTGGCGAAGAGGGTCGAGTGCATCCGCACCAGCTCGGCCAGGTCCACGGCGATGACGCTGCTGGAGCCTTTCCCGGAGTAGTCGAGCATCTGCTGGGAGAGCGCCTTGGCCTGGTGCAGGCTCTGGAGGGCCCGCTCCACGGCCCGCCGCGCGCGATCGGGATCCGAGGACAGCTCCAGGGCCATCTCGAGGTTTCCCTGGATCGTCTGGAACAGGTTGTTGAAGTCGTGGGCGATCCCCCCTGCGAGGATCGTGAGGCTCTCGGCCTTGTGGGCCTGCCGGACCGAGATCTCCTGCCGCTTTCGCTCCCGGATGTCCGTGATGATGCCCAGGGTGCCCGTGAAGTCCCCTTGCGGACTGAACAGCGGCTCGGCGGAGATGAGCACGTCCACGGGCGACCCGTCCCGGTGCTGCAGCTGGAGCTCGTACTGCTCGGAGAGGCCCTGCTGGCGTTGCCGGAGGCGTTCCTGCCAGGTCTCGGCGCTGTAGTCGTAGGTCAGCTCGAAGAAGGTGCGGCCCAGGACCTCCGTCATGGAGAGATCCAGCATGCGGAGGAACTTCGGGTTGCAATAGGTGAAGCGCCCCTGGGCATCCGTGGAGATCAGCCCCTCCCCCATCTTCTCCGTCAGGGCCCGGTACTTGGCCTCGCTGCCCAGGCGGGCCTGCTCGGCGTCCCGCAGCTCGGTCACGTCGAGGATCACGCCGATGAGGCCGCCGACAGCGCCGGTCTCGTCCGTGAAGGTGGCCTTGTTGAAGATGACACGGTGGAGCCGTCCGTCCGCCAGCTTCAGGGAGGACTCGTACACCTGGCTGCCGGGGTTCTTCAGGAGTTCCAGGTCCTTGCGGTGGTACGTCTCGGCCAAGTCCGAGGGCGCGATGTCCCGGGCGGTCCTTCCGATCAGCTGGCTCTTGGAGAGGCCCAGGGCGAGCTCGAAGGCCAGGTTGCAGCCCAGGTAGCGCTCCTGCGCGTCCTTGTAGAAGACGGGCGCCGGGATGGCATCGATGAGGGTCTGCAGGGAGATGGGGTCGATGTGCTGCACGGTGTCAGGGGATGGAAGGAAGTCTCCAGCATACCGGCAACCCGTTGGGCAACAGGGCTGGCTTTATCCAGGCCGCGCATTCCGCTGATGCCTAAGCGGGATTAATGAGGCCATTCCGGAAGGCTTTCCTAAGCTGGACATCCGCCCCGACCCGGGGCGGGCACGAGGTTTCCCATGGCTGCACCTGCGACGCCCAAGTACACGCGCCCTGAACCCATCCATCTGCCGGACCGGCAGTGGCCCGCCCGCGAGCTGAAGGCCAGCCCGCTGTGGGCTTCCGTGGACCTTCGGGACGGGAACCAGGCCCTGCCCAACCCCCTGAACCCGGCCCAGAAGCTGGAGTACTTCGAACTGCTCTGCAAGGTGGGCTTCAAGACCATCGAGGTGGCCTTCCCCTCCGCCAGCCAGGACGACTTCGAGTTCACCCGCCGCCTCATCGAGGAAGACCGCATCCCGGACGATGTCTTCATCATGGTCCTCACCCAGTGCCGGGAGCACCTGATCGACCGCACGTTCGAGTCCATCAAGGGCGCGAAGAAGGCGGTGCTGCACGCCTACTGCGCCGCCTCGGAGCTGCACATGCAGCAGGTCTTCAGCCTTTCCCACGCCGACACGCGGCAGATGGTGGTCAATTCCGTGAAGCAGATCCGGCGCCTAGCGGAGGCCATGCCTGAGAGTGACATCCGCTTCGAGTTCTCGCCCGAGGAGTTCACGGATACGGACCTGGACTTTGCCATCGAACTCTGCGAGGCCGCCTTCGAGGCCTGGGGGCGGGCCACGGCGGAGAAGCCCATGATCCTGAACCTGCCCGCCACCGTGGAGCGTCGGCCGCCCTACCAGCACGCGGATATGATCGAGCTCTTC
>Ga0129297_10001609_pt1 | contig 11456 bp, 16 predicted proteins | sample I18A1metaG_FD_94708 | JGI IMG/M metagenome (GOLD analysis project Ga0129297, IMG submission 94708) | Lake sediment bacterial and archeal communities from Gulf of Boni, Indonesia to study Microbial Dark Matter (Phase II) - ​I18A1 metaG | ecosystem: Environmental > Aquatic > Freshwater > Lake >... | reverse complement strand
GAAGGGAATCCCTTTGACCAAGAGACGATGATTGTGACAACGGCAGACAAGGGAATCGATGACCGTGTTCGCAAGGCGGCGCAGTCAGCCGGATATTCGCCTGCCATCATGAACACGGACGTCATACCCTCTGGACTCGTGAGGATGAGCCTAGAGGAGAACGCCGATTCGTTCGGCTTTATCCACAGATTCGCGTTCTTCCGAGATGAAGATGCCGGCGACGCGTATATGAAGAACCCGGGAGCGGTGGTGTTCCGATTGACACCGAAAGAGCCCTCGCCGCTTCTTCCATACGAGGTGCAACCGCTCCGCGTGCGTGGGACTGGAAACACGACGGAGCTCAACCTGATGGGCGCCCTCAACGATCTACGGCAGGCCGTGGTTGCGAAATACAAGACCCTCAATGCGACAGAGCTGAAGACAAGCATTTGGCTGCTTGAAGGATTTGACGCCATCCAGAGGGAGATTGATGTGATTGGAGAGAACCGTGATACGACCTATCTGTGGAGCGACCGTTTCACATTGAAGGACGATCCGAACGAATTCCTGATCGTCTACGGTGTCAATCACGCAGCGACAGGAAAGGCCGTCTACTCGAACTTTGGCGTCTACGGGGCCGACATCCTCAATGGCGTCGGCGCCGTCGCCAGCCAATCGCTCTCAGGGACCGCCGAGGACTACATCCCCGGCAACTCCGCCGCCAAGTACCTGTACGCGTGGAAGATCGCACGTCGATCCGGCGGGGACCCACGCTGTCTCGAGGTCCCCTGGAGCATTGGAGCTGCCGGCATCGATCTGGACAAGGAATGTTTCGTGGGGTTCCGGGCTTACGTCGAGAAGGAAACTAGAGTAGGGCCATTCTGGTCAGAACTTCTGTACGACCGAGTGATCAAATTCAGCTCATCGAAATAGCATGGGTGCCCGGGAGAGAGAGAATAGCAAGGACACATGCTCCCAACCAGGGCGACCCTGAACCCACACCATGAAACGACGGAACTGACCACCGTACACACCCGCGGAACTGAAGGTTCAAGCGCCCTTCCGGTGCGTCCTGACGGTTATCCTGGGTATGAGCCGACGTGCCGAGACGGTCTGACGGACTATACTTTCACCCAACCAGGGTCAAAAGACCCCACTTTTTGCACTGCCAATCGCCGGCGATGCGATACTGCCTAATGGATCAAGGGTCAATCTAGATGTGGTCGTCTCGAGGACTAGTAGATGAAGGGGACGAGCCGCTTCGTCCTCCGCTTGTACGACAGATACTCTTCGCCAAACTCGGCTGAAAGCATCGCCTCTTCGTGCCTAATGCGCCAGAGTAGGAGTGGAAGCATGAGAATCGTCAATCCCAGGGCAATCAAGCTGCTCAGCGCCAGACCGATACCTGCCATGCAGAGCATGTGACCCAGATAGCCTGGGTGGCGTACAAACCGGTACGGTCCGTCGGTGATCACGTGATGCCCTGCTTGAACGCCAAGCCGTACCGTGTAGAAGCCTTGTAGCGCTCGGACAGCTGCGAATTGTATACCAATACCAACCGCGAACAGAGTCAAGCCAAGCCAAGATAGTGGCCCATCTCGAGGAATGCGTCCTGTGAGATGCGTATATTCCCATGGTGGGACGATGAGGATGAGGAGCATGGTGATGCCGCTAAGAGCCAAGAATACGCGTTGAGTCTTGTCATAGCTTGAACGCACACCTCGCTCTCTACCCACAGCTACTACTAGCAGCCATGCAATCCACAAAGTGAGATAGATCGCTCCGACCGGGCGAAGAACAAACGACACTCCTCCCGCCAGCACGATGATCGCAGAGCAGAGAGCGATGAGAACGAATCGAATCATAAACGCTCTTAGGCTCTTCTGCATGACCTTCGCGATCACAATTCCACTGTGGGATACTATAGCATTGCCCACGCGATCATCCGATGGAAGGCTTAAGTTGACATCATGAGTTGGACCTTCTGCAGGGCTTAGTCGCCTGTCGCCGGCGAGAGGCCTCGTATTGATACTTGCCGTCTACTTGATCACAGCTCTACTGCTAATTGTCGTTGCCCTAGTCGTTTTTCGTATCTTTGTTCGACGTGACTACGAGAGGAAGGGTCGGCTCACACGATTCTCAGGCTTTCTTCAATTACTACTCTTCTCCCTTCATGTTCTAAGCTCATATGTTTACTTGGATCCTAGGTTGAGTCACATACGAACAGATAGCCCTCTATTCGTCCCAGCTATTGCGTGTATGGTTGCGGGTCTCGTTCTTCTGGCGCTTGCGATGGGCGGCCTCGGCATAAGCGTAGCGATGGGATTGAGGGTCACTGGTCTAAGAAAGTCGGGCTTGTATCGTTATACAAGGAATCCTCAGATTGTGACGGGTTCACTTTTCTACGTCGGATGCGCAATGCTCTGGCCTTCATGGACAGGTTTCATCTGGCTGGGTCTCCTTTGGATTATTCTGCATATTATGGTTCTGACGGAAGAGGAGCATTTGCGGAGAACGTTCGGCGAGGAATATGAGTGTTACTGCGCAGAGACACCAAGGTATCTCGGGTTTCACAGCGGCTGAGTGCACTCTCTCTAGTCGTTTCATGACTGTCCGTCATGGAATACGTAGGTCTTCACGCTATCTTTGCGGCTGTCCTAATCTCGTGTGTCGGTCACTTGGCACACCACCACCAGGCGAGCCGATGGTGCGTAGTATGAAGCGATCTGAGAACCGCGAATAGTGTTGCCACCGAGGGGTGGTGAATGCAGGAGGTGGGATTCTCGCACGAGTGTAGGCAGGTAAGCGCTGAGAATGAGCACTCCTTTCTGAACATTATGAGGGTTTGTACCCACTAGGAAATCTCGCAGACCCGAAAAAGCCAGGGGCCCAAATCCGAATTGTTCGGGCAGAAAGCGGTCAAAACTCGGGAAACGCAAGCGCTAAGTATGGTGGACCGGGCGTACACCATACTTTAGGTTCAGATCACCGCCCGCCAGTATTAGTGGGTCCTGCACGCACACGCCAGGTCTGAGGTTGCGTAGTCCCTGTCTTGGATTAGCGGGGTTGCGAGATCAGCATGCTTATATCTGGGTATGTGTTATAGCGCACTTCGTGCGCTGTATAACGCACAGAATGTGAGGTGCAACACATGAAAGAAAGAGAGATCAAGAGATTGTGGCTACTAGGAACGGTTATCGTCTGCTTTGCAGGGTTCGTTCACTGGGTTCCGATGGTACTTCCTGCGCAGAGGGAAGGCGCGTGGGAGGGTGCTTTGAGTGACTGGATTTGAGTGGTTGGCTTCCAGTGGCCTGATAGCGGCAGTCATCGTGCTGATCGCCATCCTGTTCGTATGGAGGACACTCAAGGATAGAAGAGCCGGCTTCCCCGTTGCGGACGAGCGTACCCGGAGAATAGCCGGAAGAGCTGCTCCTCTTGCCCTCAACGCCGGGTCGTACTTCATATTGGCAATCCTGTTTTGGACGCTCATCGCAAGGGAATTTCTTGGCGTGCCTAGCTTCAGCGAGGACTTCTACAGCTACTCGTTGATAGCCGTATTGCTGGTTCAGAACCTTTCGTTCGGCTTACTTCTCTGGTACTTTGGCAGGAGGGGCGATTCCTGAATGGCGTTCAGGACGAGGATCAAGGAGCTGAGGGCAAGGTACAACCTGACTCAGGAGGAGCTTGCGAAGAAGGTTGGAGTGAGAAGGGAAACCATCCTTTTCGTCGAGAATGGAAAATATGCTCCATCATTGACGCTGGCTCATGCCTTGGCGAAAGCATTGCAGACAACAATCGATGACCTGTTCATCTTCGATGACGAATAGATGTTGGGGAGTTGATCATTATGAATAGAACGAGGTCAATGCTGCAGTTCACAGCTGGATTGGTGATAGCGATAGCAGCAGCGGCATTGATGTTCTTTATTGGAACGGAGAAACTTGGGTTCTGGCCTGTGGTTGCGGCAATTCTCGGAATCGGCTTGATAGCCACTTCAGGAACACGTTTCCTGGGCGCCAGGATTTGAACCGTCGGTCGGCGCACGTGAAGTTGGGGAGATGCAATGGACATCTGGGAGAGAGCTGCTTTCTGGGATGCCGTGATGTGGGGAGTGGCGATAATTGGAGCTGCGGTGGTCCTCAAGGATACGCAATACTTCTTTGGAGTCTTTCTGGTCTTGGTGGGTTGCGCTGCGGGAAGCTCGGTCGTGCTTCGTGGCTGCAGACGTCGTAGCAAATCATCTTAGCCGGCAACGGATGCGGCCTTGCGAGAAGTTCTCTCTGTGTTTGACGCTCTTTCTGCACGCGCACAGAAAACAACTCCTCACGAACGCTTCGACGGGTGCAGTACATAGACTAGGAGCAAATGTATTTCATACGTTAGAAGTATCTTACATCGCGAGCGATATGCGTAGGAATCTGATCGGGTACTTGGGTTTCCTCGGCTTCCTAGGTTTTTTGGGTTTGGTTACCGGTAACTCCGGATTCTTTGGATTCTTCGGGTTCTTCGGATTCTGGAGCTCAATGTGGGGGAAGGGTAGCGATGAGAGAATCGACCAGAACATCAACAGGGCCTGCAGGAACGCGTTCGTATTCAGTATGGTCGCTTCAGCACTCCTCTTCTCGTACATAGCGATTCTTCGAGCTGCCGAGGCTTTCCAGCTAGCAATGTCAATTGCTGCCTTGTTTGCGGGAGGCTTGGTAACATTCGTTGCATCATTCATCTACTACGACAGGTTCAGCGCCTGAGAGTCTTCGGCATGAAGACGAAGATCAAGGAACTGAGAGAGAAGCGTAACCTCACACAAGAAGCTCTGGCTGAGAAAGTGGACGTCACTCGGCAGACTATACTATTCCTGGAGAAGGGAAAGTACAACCCGTCACTGAGACTGGCGTACAGGATTGCAAGAGTATTGCACTCAAAGATCGAAGATGTCTTCTCCTTCGAAGATGAACGGTTCTAGATCGTGGTGCGATTCCTCTCAATGGAAACGAGAGTCGGCCAAAGCTGGAGAATGCGAATCGGCTGGGTGCTATGGTGGCCGTTGCATTCTACGTCTCGGCGACAATCATATTCGTGTCCAGAATCTTGGATATGCCTCATTTTGGGAACTGGGTTGGCTATTTCCAATTTCTTCTGACAATTCCTCTGATCTACCTACTCTTGAAAGCCCCGCCTCTACAACGACCAATTCTCTACTATGTCCAGATTGGTTGTATGCTAGCATGGTTGGTCGTGGAGGCAGTTCTGGACTACATTCTAGAAGTTGACTTCCGCAGCGTAAGCCGGATGGTGATCAGCTATGTTGTTCTGTTCTTCGCGGGTACGGGCGGGATGCTGGGAGTGGCGGCGAATGCCCGACGCAGATGGAAGTTCACAGCAATCATCCTGTTCTTCGTGATGGCTACATTAGCATTTGTTCAACGTGCCATTACGGGCGTGTAGTGTGACCAGGATTTGGAGATATCACGAGTAGTTTGTCAGAGATATTCGATAAACACGCGACATACTAATCGTAGTGTGTGTTCTTGATGCGAAATTGGAGGGGCGCTCCGTACAGTTCCTGATACATTGAACCGAAGATGCCGAGGTAATCCCCAGCTTTCGCCGTTGTTTGATAGGTGACAACGCTGGATTCAATGACCGATCTGAGGTAGCCTTTGCTGAGCAGGAAATCCAGATAGCCTTGACAGGTCTTCGAGTTAAGATCGCAACGCTGGACTATCTGCGTGAAGAGCCGAGGCATCCTACAGTATACGAGTATCTCCCAGTAGATCTCATATACGGTTCTTCTCTCCTTCAATATCATGACCTCAGGGTCTGTCCAAGAGTTTCCTGAGTTCCTCTTCCGCCCCTGATGCCGCAATGAGTCGAGGGTCCCAACTGTCCTGATACTTTCCGAGACTGTATGAGATGTAGATTCCTGCAAGACCAGGTGGGAGCGTCGCAGCCAAACCTAAGAGTGCTTGCGTGATGTTCGCTGGTGAGGCAAAGATCGCTTGAAGGAGCCCGACTGACCCGAGTCCGATAAACATCAGCCCGGATACCTTTCCCAATGTTCGGAAGGCTCTGATGGAATCCCGGTGCTGGCGATAGTATGAGAGAAGCTCAACAATCATGCCTACTACCTGTTCAGCTCGTCCCTCCTCATCATGTGAATTCACCATCCGGTCACGGGCCTTCCCAAGATCGTCTACGGCATCAAACATCTCTGCACTGTGACTGAACCATCTGGCAGCGAGGGCAATAATCACAGCCGCGAAGGCAATCTTCAGCAGGGACTGCGGCACAAGGATCGAAGGCAGAGTTGACAGGTCCATACTGAAGACCGGTGCAAGTGTGGTCACGATCGCGCTGATCGAAATCCCGAAAGCTACAACCCCATAGACTAGGTTGATCAACACCAATGCCTTCAGGTATCTTACCTCCCTAGCTACTCTGGCCGCGGTTTCTTCTAGGTCGATACGACTCATCATGTCTCACCATGCGGCTACTAGTGCACGAATATCGATAGGGCTTGCGAAACTATGTTACATCGTATGGCTCCCGGATTCTGCGAGATGCGGTGGGTTCAGTGATGAGTGCGGGGGATTGGCGCACCAGTTTACCAGTATCACTTACCCGACAGGTGACGAACTATTGTATGAGGTACTGTTTGTTGCGTAGAGGATTGCGTTCCGCCTCTTGCCTGCGACACACACGGTCCCTTCGCAGCGCAGGGAATACATCACCTTCTGCGCAAGCCACAGGGACATGTCCTTGGCGTGAGCCAGATCCCGGCTCGTGAAGGGTTCAGGCAGATCATCGGGCAGTACACGACGGTAACTCCTTGGGGTTGCGAAATACTCTGTGACCAGCGCGCGCGCTCAAGCTCAGAACGACGGCTAAGATGACCTGGTCAAGCTCTCGACCAGCGTAGGTGTCACCTCTTTGCTCAGCAAATCGAGCTCGTCGAAGAAGCATGCGCCCCAAGCGTATATATTATCGCACCAAGAGACGCGAGTTTCGAACATTCCAAGGGACCTCTTGGTCCCAAAGTTCCTACTTATACAAGCATTATCTGGGATGAAGCCCCCCCTTCACAGGTGTGTTATGGTTTGGGAATCGAGCCATGTGGTCAGGAGATGCTGCTGAAACGCACTGCCGCGCTGCTCAGCTCAGTACTTCGTGGCCTTGATGGAGTTGATTTGGAGACTAGGAAGAGGGTTATGGAGTCTTGTGGTGAGGCGTGTGCTCGGTCGGATGGAGATCTTGGAATCGCTGAGAGAATCGCTACCGAGACGCAGGATGAGGCGCAGCTGCTCAGGAGAACCAATGATGAGATATGTTGGTGCGGAACCTGGACACGTGATGGAGACAGGATCAAAGCAACATGTGTGAAGTGTGGTTGTCCACTCGTGAGAAACGGGGTGGTGCCTCTCTCTGGCACCTTGTGTTACTGTTCTAGAGGATGGGTCAAGGCAGTCTTCGAGACCTTGCTAAGGAAGCCCGTCAGAGTGGAACTGGAGGAATCAATTGGACTAGGAGGCAAGGTTTGCAGATTCGTTGTCCAAAATGCGGGAGACAATTGACATGTCGGTGGCGAAAGCTGGATCAATGCCCACCGACCGAATTGACGGGGACCCGAAAGAAGACTATGGTGCCTACGTGTGTCCCACATGCAAAGGGGACTTGGACGCGAGGGATAAAGCGCTTGTTTGCCATGCCTGCACGGGGGCTTATCCTATCCTCGAAGGCATCCCCGACTTCGTTTTGGAGGATATGACGCAGAGCAGCAGCCAGCTCTTGCGTAACATACAGAAGATTGACTGGCTGGCGCGGATCTATGAGACGAAGCTCTGGTATCCACTCGTACTCAACCTCTACGGTGGGTGGCGTAGCACATCCCTTGAAGGGCTCGCACGCGACATCGCGGACATCGTAGGATCAGTGGATGGCCTAATTCTGGACGTTGCATGCGGGCCGGGGACATATGGCCGTCGCGTCGCTTCCGAATCAAGGATGGTGTACGGCATCGATGTCTCAATGGGCATGCTGCGACGAGGTGTCCGCTACGTCAAGTCAGATTACATTCCCAACGTTCGCTTCGCTCGTGCCAGGGTTGAGACGCTTCCGTTCAGGGCGGACTTTTTCGATGCTGTGATCTGTGCTGGTTCGTTGCATCTCTTCTCCGATACTGTCCTTGCGCTTCGCGAGATTGGTCGAACGATGAAGGCTGGAGCGTGCTTGGCGGTGATGACGTTCGCCGCCGGCAATAAAGGTATCTTGAGACACTCTCGCATCCGCGAACACGTAAGGAAAGATCACGGCATCCACGTCTTCGAGCTGCTCGAACTTGACAAATATCTGCGTGAGGCTGGCTTCGAGGGCTTCCGGGTTTGGCATGAGTACGGCTCCGTCCTCGTGTTCAGCGCCCGAAGAGCGGCAGCTGAGAGCAAGTCTGAATCCTTCGGGCGAGCGCTCACTGCTCCCGTCAGAATCTCCAATTCAGAATCCTATAACGAACAGGACATGTCGTTCATGAGGATACGACAATGACCGCAGAGAGAGCGAAGCTTGGATTTCTGGGTGTTGCGGGCTATCTTGTTCCTCTTGTTCAGTCAGTTCCTTTCTGGGCAGGCCTGATGACTCTCCCCTTCGCGAGTTTCCTTGCGCTGTTGTTCACAGGCTCTCCAGAGATCCTTCCAAGAGCCATATCCGATTTCGTTGCACCGTTCGCGATTCCTGATAAGGTGTTTGTTGCGACTGGTTTCTTGATGCTTGTCTATTCCGCGATCTATCTGCTGGTGAATAGAAAGGGTGGATTAGTTACGTCAGGGCCGTACCGCCTCGTCAGACATCCTCAGTATCTTGGGATGATACTTTCGACGCTTGGTCTGACAAGCTGGAGCGTCTGGATTCTGAGGAACACTTTCGGCATTGGATTTCTCAATCCAGAACAGACCGTAGCCGTGTGGTTTGCTGAGCTTTTCGTTTACATCTTCCTCGCATACGTGGAAGAGCAGCACTTGTTGAGACTATATGGAGAATCCTTCTTGGAATACAGGTGTGAGGTGCCTTTGCTCATACCTTTTCTCAGGACGAGTAAGCAGACTCCGCAGATGCTCCTCTCGATCACGATTCCAGCGGTTGTCCTATTTGTGCTACTGCTGTTCTGACTATGAATATCTGACGTTCGCCAGGTCAAGGTGGCTACCTGATTGGTCCACCATACTACACGTTGAGATCACCATCTAGTAAGGTGGTGATTTGGACCTAATCGAGCGTAAATTGGCAATGGTGGACCGGGCGGGATTTGAATCGCGGTTCGAATCTCGTGCGGGTCATCAACTCGATGGGTTCACACTTATTGCGTGACCTATTTCTCAGCGTTGCCGCATCTAAAGGAACGTCTACGACAACCGAGGGATTCCTCGTCAGTCAGCGTGTGCTTTGCCTTAATCAACGGGGTTGTCCCGCAGTTCATATATGCTTGCTCGCAAGTAGATGCCTCAAGCGTGAGGGATAGATGCACGAGTTTGTCTCTCGCCTGCGATCGACAAGCTGCCCTTCGACCCGCATCAAGGCTTGGTTGGCCTTGACGTTACTTCTTTTTATAGCTCTGCAGCTACCCGCCACGGCGCCGGTGTCGGCGTACCCCGGCGATATCACCTCGGATCCGAACTGCGTCTCCTGGGGCGCTAACCGCATAGACTGTTTCGCCAGAGGGCCGGATAACGCGATGTGGCACGTGTGGTGGGACGGGAGCACTTGGAACGGCTGGGAATCTCTTGGAGGAACTCTCGTTTCTGCTCCCAATTGTATCTCGCGGGGTCCCGACAGGATCGACTGTTTCGTCAGGGGGGTGGACAACGCTATGTGGAGCATCCATTGGGATGGGCTCTCCTGGGGCGGCTGGGGATCTCTCGGAGGGATTCTCTCCGGTGATCCCAATTGTGTGTCGTGGGGTCCCGACAGGATTGACTGTTTCTTCAGGGGGTCGGACAACGCGATGTGGCAGTTCTGGTGGGATGGAAGCAACTGGCACAACCATCTGAGTGGCGATGCCGTATCTCACGGAGGCATCCTCGCCGGTGATCCCGAATGCATCTCATGGGGTTCCGACAGGATCGACTGTTTCTTCAGAGGGTCGGACAACGCGATGTGGCAGTTCGCGTGGGACGGAAGCAACTGGCACGATCAGGCAGTTGGCGGAGCCGTATCTCACGGAGGGATTCTCGCAAGTGATCCCAGTTGTGTGTCGTGGGGTCCCGATAGGATCGACTGTTTCTTCAGAGGGTCGGACAACGCGATGTGGCAGTTCGCGTGGGATGGAAGCGTCTGGCATGACCTAGCAGTTGGCGGAGCCCTCTCTCTCAGTGCGCTGTTCGCCGGTGATCCCACTTGTGTGTCGCCGCTTCTCACCTGTACTCCCGATTGTGCCTCGGCGAGCTCCGACAGGATCGACTGCTTCTTCAGGAGTTCGGACAACGGGACGTGTATCTTCTTGTGGGATGGAAGCGAATGGAGCGGGTGGAGCCGCCATGAAATACCGATTGTCGCGGGTGATTTCAGTTGTATGCCGGTGGAGACAGGGGGTGCCGACAGGGTTGACTGTTACGTCAGGGGGACGGACAACGGCCTCTGGCATACCTCGTGGGGCCACGACTGGGAGGGGATCCCGATGGCGCCGATTCCGGAGTTCCCCTCATTCATAGCACCCACAGTGGCCACATTTGCGATTCTACTGCTGCTTCTCCGCCGCGCGCGAAAAAACCCACCCGCCGCCTCATCGAAGGACTAATTCCCCAATTCGTCCTAGATCAAACGAGAACAGCGCCAGGCTCGTTCCACGTTTGACACGCGCGGAGAACACTGGCGATTATTGGGTTTGTTGCACAGCGGCTGCTTTCTCTTGGGAGAGGTCGTGGGCGTGCTCGTAGCCGGCCTTGAACGCGTTGACGTTGAGCGTTGAGTGTCTCGGTCCCTCGATGAGTATATTTTGCGATCGCTTTCTCGACCGAGGTGGTGTCTATCATTTCTATCAGGCCGCGCATTGCGTCGACGAGTACCATGTTTGCGACTATGCGTTTGCCGAGGCGCTCCGCGATTCGCGTCGCCGGCACCCTGTACTTTTTTGGCGCATGATTGGCTTCGCCGATTTGGACCATGTCTGGGTCAATCACGAGGATCGTGTCTTCCGTCATGTCGCTGACGTTCTTTCGATATGCCTCTTCTGACATTACGGCGATCAGCTTGGATTTCCTGACCTTCGGGTTGCTGTCAAGGAAGTCTCAAGTTCGGCGACAACGCCCTAGACCGGAGTCGCATCAAAGGGACGTGCACCCAACAGAAAGAGGTACCCGCTCAAAGTTTATGGTGGACCGGGCGGGATTCGAACCCGCGACCTTCCGGTTTCTTGGTCATCATGTCTTGCAAACCGGACGTTCTTCGGCCCCAGCAGCGGGCATACCAGGCTGAACTACCGGCCCTAACAG
>Ga0129297_10001607_pt1 | contig 11462 bp, 11 predicted proteins | sample I18A1metaG_FD_94708 | JGI IMG/M metagenome (GOLD analysis project Ga0129297, IMG submission 94708) | Lake sediment bacterial and archeal communities from Gulf of Boni, Indonesia to study Microbial Dark Matter (Phase II) - ​I18A1 metaG | ecosystem: Environmental > Aquatic > Freshwater > Lake >... | reverse complement strand
CCAGTATGGTGACTATGTTGAGGTTCAAGGTCAACATATCACTGCTTGTCATCGTAGCAGGGGTCTTAGGCATCCTCCTAAAACTGTTCTAGCCGAGAAGCTTGCTCCAAGCGACGGCCATCCACGCACTTGGAAGAAAAAAGCACCAGTCATGACCGCGTCACCCTCATTGTTTCAACATCTCTCAGACAGAGGAAATGCACTCGACCGGATGCTCTGGCCGATAGCACGATCGGCAGCTGAATTGCTAACTTCAAAAGAACTGATAAGAATCCGGGAGTGCGCGGATACTGCTGACGGCTATGGCTGGCTCTTCGTGGACATGAGCCGGAACAGAAGTCGTCGGTGGTGTGATATGAGGGACTGCGGTAACCGTGCCAAGGCTAAACGATTCTTCCAGCGGACCCGCGGCGTCAGAGCACAGAGCACAGAGCACCATATAACCCAAGATTAATCCACACGATATTGGCTTCAGTCAATCATCAAAAGACATTGACCCGTCCAGCGAGATGGAAAGCTCGGGATAGGTAGGAATGTACAAGGTCTACAGAACGAGAACCATACTGAACGTCCACAAACATTGCGACGGCGGCTGGTTCTGGGATAAGTACTCAGCATTCCCGTACATCGGCTGCGAGTGGGGATGTGAATACTGCTACTGGAGGGGTGAAAGATATAATCCACACAGAGCCTCGCGGGACCTAGATGTCTCAAGGTTCCGTGATCCCTTTTCTGAGTACATCAAAATCAAGGAGAACGCTCCAGAACTTCTACGAAAGGAACTCGGAAACAGGCAGCGAGATCTGATCTATCTCGACAATTACCAGCCAATCGATTCAGAATACCAGTACACGAGACAGATGCTGGAAGTCTGCCTCGACCTTGGGTTTCCGGCGTTCATCAATGAGAAATCTCCCATGTTAATGAGAGATCTAGACATCCTGAGGAAGCTGAGTAGAACATCCTACCTCAATGTTGGTTGGTCGATCATAACAGCAACTGATGACGATGTCCGCGGAGGATTCGAGCATAGGGCTCCGCCAGTTAGCGCGCGTTTTGCCGCCATGAAGAGATTATCAGAGGACAACATCACGACCGGCACGGTCTTCATGCCGATTCTTCCCTTCATCTACGATACTGAAGAAAACATCGAGGCAGTTGTAAGAAGAACGCAGGAGAGCGGAGGAAACTATGTCTTGGACGGCGGACTGACTCTCTGGGGCTACAGTCGAATACACTTCTACAAAGCCCTGAGGGGTTATGATCCTTCTCTGATCTCCAAATACGATGATCTGTACGGAGACCTCGGTCGCCTGGCCGAACATACAGCCCGCGTCCATGAGCTGGTCAAGAAATATTGTGAAAAATATGATCTCGTTCCCCATATCCCCCGACCGGTGAGCTTTCACCCTGCAGAACTACGGCTCAACAAGAGAATCGCCGAGCAATTCTATCTGATGGCTCGTGAACTGCAGTTAACCTCCGAGAATCGTCACAAGGAATGGGCATACCGCAAAGCAGCTTGGGCCTTGGACGATCTACAAGAAAATGTTGGAAATATCCATAGGAAAGAGGGAATGAATGGTCTCCTGAAAATAGACGGTATCGGCAAAAGCCTGGCCAATCAAATAGAAGAATACTTGAATACCTCTGACGATCCCGATCGACTTTCTGCCGGAAAGGAGCGCGGTCAGCCCCTCCATTGAATCGAGCATGCGGCAAGAGCGGATTCGAACCAACCCAAGGTCGGTGAAGTTCCCCGCCGAAAATCCCTTCTCTTCGGGTCTTTTCGGAACTACATCTTTAGCTCGGCTTATTCATTTCCTTCGGGGCCTCGAGTTGGCTTCGAACTTCTAGCATAAGGACGCCACGCGAGAAGTTTGATTACGTGTGCTATGCAGAAATATTGGGACAATGAATGTGAGCCAGGTTGTATAGGACTGGGGCAATTATGGGACGAGATAGGAAGGGAAAGGCCGCCCTGAAGGCACAAGTCACGAGTATGGCTGGCTTGGCAGATTATCAGGAAGATGCGATAGTAAGCCGTACGCTAATCGATAGAAAGGCCGGAACAGTGACGTTCTTCGCCTTTGATGAAGGCCAGGGCCTCAGCGAACACACCACCCCATACGATGCAATGGTCTACATCATCGACGGAGAGACGGATGTAACCATCTCAGGCGAGACATATCGCCTGAGACAAGGAGAAATGACAATCATGCCAGCAAATCAGCCACATTCCCTTAAGGCGGCAAAGAGATTCAAAATGCTCTTGATAATGATACGGTCTTGAACCGATGTACTGTAGCGGATCAATGAAGTCAGCTCCGGGAAAAGAGAGTTGAGCTATCTTTGGCAGAATCTGGCCCGCATTTTCTTCCAAGCGCAGAAGGGCTCTTGTTCATTTTGACCGTCCTCAGTTGCATAATCCCAAAAAATGAGCATTCACGAAAGCTCTCTTTCAGCTTCCCTTCACGTTTCGGAAAGCATTGACATCAAAGGTAGGGGAAGTTAGTCCAGCAGGCGTTTCTCCCCTGTCAACTTCTGGATATCCGTTATGTCCTGCGTGATCTCCAGACAACCCAAGTAGTTCTGGTCTCTGTCGCGGACGGCGAAGTATCTTATGTGAATCAATCGCCCTTTCAGGTTGATCCAGAACTCAGCGGCATCCCTCCTGTGGTTCTTGAAGTCCTCCAGAATTTGCACGACTTTCGGCAAGCTGGCTTGAGGGTGACACTGCTGAACCTTGCGGCCAATCACCGCTTTCGTCCTGGCGAAGATCCGATGCTTAGATTGGCTGAAGTATCGCACCGTATCTTCCTTGTCGACGAAGGTGATATCCACGGGGAGAGTGTTCAGCACCGACTCGATTTCCATTGTTGATAGAGATCCGGTTTCAAACTGGATCATCCCATCGGCTTCAACCTTGAGTTCTGGCTTCTCCACAGCGACGGCATATTCAGGCGGTTTAGGAGTGAAAGAGCAGTATCCGATTTCATCAAACTGTCTTCTGACGTCTTTCCATTCGTCCGCTTTGATGACTTTCATGGCGGTTGGAAAGAGGATTCTGTTCTCCTTGAAGAAATGACTCTCAAGCATTTCGGCCAGGGTTGAGGCGACCTCATTCAACTGATTCGAGAGATCTTGAACAGTCATGCTCTTGTTGGAGTCGGTGAGCTTGTAGAAGCTATTCTTGACCTCTCTAATTCTATTATGTTCCGTCCACATGATGGCTGGCGGCTCCGTCACTCCATGCTTCTCCAGATACGGGAAGAGAACATTCTCCTCTCGAAGATAGTGGCTCTCAGAATCCCTGAAGTACTCGCCAATGCGATTCAAGTGTGCTATTCTCTCATTGAAAGACTCGCCGTCAGCTTGTTTCAGCTCCTCCACATGACTCTTCAGTTCATTGGCAAATCCCAGAAGAAGGCGGTGTTCCTCCATCAGAATGTTTACCGGATGCCCCGGAGACGCTAGAAGCTCCTCTCTCTCAAGTGGCTCTTTGAAGACGGCGAGGTGGATGTTGCAGAGCCTCTGAATCTCTTCTCGAGGCATTCCTTCCTTGATGAGGTCCTCCTCGATGCCAGCTATCTCTGATGCGGTGACGGCGCCCAGAATCTGCTTGAGTTCCTCCTTCACTTTTTCCGGCTCAGCGCCGTCATGCAGTCTCTTTATGAGTGACTTGAGAGCGCCCTTTCGGTCTATCACTTTGCTCGATGAATCATTCAAGACACTTCAACTCCATACTACCGAGACTCGCATTACACTCTCTTCTTACATTGATTTCCTTCTCTATCCGGCCACGTAGACGAAAATTCTTGCTTATGTGGAATACTGTTGGTCGCTGCAGTTCCTAGATCAATATGGTGCGGGGTGGGATTCGAACCCACCGTCGGCTTGAGATGTCTCCCGCAATCCCCTCTTTTTTCTTTGATAGGATGACTTTTCCATGTCTAGTCTGAACTATAAATGCGCGCGCTAATAATCAGGTGAGAAGGGGGCGGTCGCGCCATAAATTGCAGGGGAGGTGAGAACTGTTGATTTTCATAAATCTGGGTAAATTCCGAAAGATGCCTGACAAGAAAGATGTTGGTGATACAGCAAAGATAATGGCGGAGTGGAAGAAGAAGGGAATAAACATGCTGAACTGGTATTGGACACTTGGTCGCTACGATACGGTAGTTGTGTTTGAGGCTGCAAGTGAAAAAGAAGCGATGAAGCTATCTATTGAAATTTCGGAGTGGGTAACCACAGAAACCCTCGTAGCCATACCGAGACAAGACGCAGTGAAGCTCCTATAAGTTGTTAGGCAAGCGTAGTGAGTGAGGGCCATTTCAACCCTAACACTTCTTTGTTGTCTCTTTTGGATTCTAGGAAAAATTGGGATCTATAGAACCATCGTCTATCTCAAGACGGTTAGACGCTGAGCCGTGAAGAGCATTGTTGAGGAAGCAGGATTTACCATGATTGTTAAGAATCAAGCCCCAAACTAGGCCCAATTCAGGCTTATTTTAGTAATACCTGTCAAAGGATGTTGAGTGCGGGGGGTGGGATTCGAACCCACGAACCCCTACGGGACAGGATCTCCTACTCTCATGGCCCAGACAGCTGATCCGACCCAACGATGGGTCGGGGTCTTAAGTCCTGCACTCAAAGGCCCCTATCTGAGAGCCTTCTTTGGCCTGACTCGATAACCCCCGCATCCAAGACTCGAAGCATCCACCGCAAATATAAGGTTTAGAAAGACACGCCTTGCCGAGGCCGCCGATCAAGGAGAAACTGATCATTACTGGAAGTGATCACTATTTCTGAGACTCTCTCCAGATCTGCAAGCGAAGACCCACGCCATCACCCATCCATTCAATATGCAGAAAGTTCGGCCTCACTTAAATCATGGAGAGCGAAGGAGGAAAGGGAAACTCCATCTCCGGCGCCAAACACATGGGTAGAACAATCCTTCCATACCGTATATCCCTAGAAGAGGAGATACGAGAGTGGAGGCGGTTCGTCGCATATCTTACGGAGGAGGACAAACGCCTCTTCGAAGAGATGATGGATACATGCAGAAGATATGCATCGTACGCAGGCTATGCGGCCAGACCGTTCATAGGCGAAGCTATGCTCATGGCCATCCTCTTCGAGCAGCAGAAGCAGATAAGCCAACTCAAGAAGTCGCTTGACAGGCTTTGACGAGCAGACAGCGCCAACCAAAACGGATCACGACTCCGAAGAAGAAGACAACAAAGAGCCCCTCACTTCAACCGGTCCAGAAACGTCGGCAAGATCCAATCTGATGCGACAGTTTATCTTCAGCCCCAATCCATTCAATTCAAACCTTCACAAGGCTATCGTCCATGAAAGATGACTGCATAGTAGTCTTGGACTTCGGAGGACAATACTCTCACCTCATAGCCCGAAGAGTCAGAGAGTCCGGAGTATACTCAGAGCTCGTGCCGCACAACATCGAGCCCTCAGAACTGATCGAGATCGCGCCGAAAGGACTGATTCTATCCGGAAGCCCCTCCAGCGTATACGAAGAGAAAGCTCCCAAATGCGACCCAGAAATCTTCCAGCTTGGAATGCCAATCCTAGGCATATGCTACGGCCTCCATCTCATATCCCATCTGCTGGGTGGCAAGGTCGAGAGAGCGGAAAAGAAGGAGTTCGGACGATCTGAACTCCAGATACTGGACAAGTCAGAACTCTTCAAAGGACTAGGAGACAAGATTACAGTCTGGATGAGCCACGGAGACTACGTACGAGAGCTGCCTCCGGGCTTTGAGGCCACAGCGGTTTCACCCAACTCCCCCTTCGCTGCAATCAAGGACCCCACCAGAAAGATCTACGGAGTCCAATTTCATCCCGAAGTTGTACACACAGAGCAGGGAAAGGACATAGTCAGGAACTTCGCTCTCTCCGTATGCGGATGCAAACCAACTTGGAACATGAGTTCCTTCATCAGAGACACGATTGAAGACGTAAGAAGAGACGTCGCTGAAGATGAGAAAGTAATCTGCGCGGTGAGCGGCGGAGTCGACTCAACGGCGACGGCAGTTCTCATTCACAAAGCGATCGGAGACCGCCTCTCCTGCATCTTCGTCGACCACGGACTTCTAAGGAAGAATGAAACGTTTCAAGTCCTGCAAACCTTCAGAGATCTCGGGATTGATCTGAGACTAGTAGACGCTTCCGAACGATTCCTACAAGCTTTGAAGGAAGTAAAAGACCCTGAAGAGAAGAGACGAATCGTCGGAGAAGAATTCATCAAGGTCTTCTCTGAAGAAGGCGCAAAGCTCGGAGCCTTTCAATGGCTTGCACAAGGAACACTCTATCCGGACGTTATCGAGAGCGCGAAGACCGGAAGCCCAGCCTCAAGGATAAAGACGCACCATAATGTCGCAGGACTACCAAGCTGGATGACCTTTAAGCTCTTGGAGCCGCTCAGACAACTCTACAAAGACGAGGTCAGAGAAGTCGCTTCCCTCTTAGGAGTAACCAATGAAATCTGCAACAGACACCCCTTTCCCGGACCAGGACTCGCAGTCCGCATAGTAGGAGAAGTCACTACTGAGAAGATCCGAATTTGTAGAGACTCCGGACACATAGTGGAAGAGGAGCTAAGGAAGGCCGGAATCTACGATAGCCTATGGCAAGCCTTCGCCATCGTCGGAGACGACATGGCCGTTGGCGTGCTAGGAGATGAGCGAAAATACGGCCGAATAGTGACCATCAGGATAGTTGAGTCCGTTGATGCCATGACCGCAGATTGGTATCGCATCCCATACGATACACTCGAAAAAATCAGTAACAAGATAACAAATGAAGTAACCGGAGTGACTTGGGTCACCTACGCTGTCTCATCCAAGCCACCCTCGACCATCGAACCATGCTAGCCCACGGCCTTCAGATCCCTGCTGAGCACGAGAGAAGGATACGGGCATGCAGTTAGCTACTGAGTCTCGCGTCCATCATGTCAAGTCGACTGCTCATGGTTGTTCCCAGACGTCATACTATGTACACCTTGGGAGAGCGAAGTGCTAGGAGCACTGAGTCAACAAATTGTTCTTCAGGAATTAGTCCGGTGAACTCTATCTCCTCATTAATCACAACTTTCGGAACACCCATCACACCGTACCTCCGCACGAGATGTGGAAAGCCTGTCGACTCTATCATGTCGGCGCGTATCTTGGGATTCTGAAGCGCGAATTGATGGGCCAGTCCTACTGTGGTTGGGCAATAAGGACACGTAAGTGTCACGAACACCTGTATATGGATAGGTTTGTCCACGCTGGCGAGTTTCCTCTTGCTCTCGTCCGAAAGGTCCGTTGTTCCCTTTGAGGCTCTAATCATATCTTCAATGAGAGTCTTCAGTTCGTATCCCAACGGCACGCCGTAGAACCTAACTCCATAGTTGTCGTCTCCACTCACGATCAGAACAGGTATCTTATCAACAGAGAGCTCTTCGGCCCTCTTGCCTTCTCTTACGAAGTCGAGAGCTTCAACCTCCACCTTGTCAGAGAGAGCGGCGATCTCGTTCGTAAGCTGACTCACGTCCCTGCACGGCTGACACTCCAATTCCTGCGTAAACAAAACGAGACGAACCTTCTTCGCGAGGTTCACCGAGAGATCTTTCTTGATACGTTCCCTGACGCCATCTGGGAGGAGTGGCATTTTCGGATCTCCGCCTAACCGTAGTGAATGCAAAGCCTATTTTCCCTTTCTGAGAAGGATCCGCGCAACGCAATACCCGTAGACAGCATTGCCTCGCACGATCTATCACAGCGGTGCGACCGGAGACTGCCCGAACGGATAACCCACATGATTCCCATGTGTCCGCCAGTTAGAAGATGCAGATAAATCATCGATTGAGCCTTGGCCTCACATGGTAGGCACCCTCTCTCTGGCTAACAATGAGTCTTTCTCTTATGTCTCGTAGGGACCCATGCAGCTGTGTCAGGCGTATGCACCTCACACGTAGCTGGATAAACCTAGAAAAGCGAGCTTAGACCACGCTAAAATAGTCCGAACTCAGGCTTGTATCCGTCGCGACTACAGGGTCGGACGTGGCCCAAGAATGGAAACTCGCAGTCGAGTCATTTTCGGCAGCTGTACCGACATGCATGAGATCCCCGACGAGTCGGTACATCTTATGGTCACATCACCCCCATACTACAATGCCCCATTCGACTATCCAGGCCTCTTCGAAAACTACGATGAGTTCCTAAGGATGATCGACGCCTTTGCCAAGGAACTCTACAGGGTCATGGCTCCAGGCCGCGTCGCTGCTTTGGTGACAGACGACATGCTCGTGGAAGGAGAGAAGTACCCCATAGTGGTCGACATCACCACACTCATGTTGAAGAACGGTTTCAGATATCGAGACAAGATTGTCTGGGAGAAACCTGAGGGATACATACGAATAAGCAGAAGGAGCGGCGTCGCGCTCCAGCACCCATATCCGATGTACTTCTACCCAGACAACATTCAAGAGAGCATCCTCCTGTTTCAGAAGGGGAAATTCGACTACAATTCCATCAGAAAGATGAGTTCCGAAACCGTCCAAGCCTCCAAGCTCGATCTGGATCGGTTCCAAAAAGAAAAGTGGCATCTGACGATCTGGAAGATAGTGAACGTGTTACCCACCAAAGGCCGAATAGAGGAGGGCGTCGCCGCCTTTCCTGAGGAGATTCCGAGAAGACTCATACAGCTTTTCACCTTCCTCGGAGAGACGGTTCTAGACCCCTTCCTCGGATCCGGAACGACGATGAAGGTTTCAAGAGAGCTCGGAAGGAGTTGCTGGGGCTATGAAATCGACCTAGAATTGAAACCAATAGTGATGAAGAAGATGAGATACGGACCAGCGGCTAACAACGATGCTCAGCTCGAAGTGGTGGAACGAAGCGACGCCAAACGACTCAGAACATTCTTTCGCATCAAAATGGAGAGTCAAAGATCTCGTGCAAAACATCATAATCCTCGATCCCATCAGACGAAGAAGCCCTGACGGACAATATAGTCTCACCTAGCGACTCCGCAGCAGGCACATCGATTTCGCAAGAACGAGAACGTCCGATTGAGAACGTGTGCAAACCGAACTCCAACCGGGTAGCGATTTTGGTAGCGGGGGGATGATTCGAACATCCGATTTCTGGGTCTCTCGGTGCAAGAATCTTATGAGCCCAGCGGGTTAAACCTGGCTACCCCACCCCGCTGCCCGAGTCTGTTTTCGGCCTCCTGCACCCCGAGGCAGAAGCCAATATGAATGACGACGTTTATTTGCTTTTACCGGACCACAAACACTAGAGCAATGAACCTGCAGACTCACTGCCTCAATCCCTGCCATACAAGCCGAGACTTCTGTCCGCTTCGCATAGCGTTGAAACCATGGGGTTCGTATGGACGTCGGCCATGCTTTCCCTCGGCTTTCGATTGAAGTTGGTGTGCTCTCAACGAAATGATTTATACTGAAACTGTCGACACAAGACGAAACACGCCGCAAGAAGAGTTGAACAGATGTCACTCGTCAAGAAGATCTTTGAGAGGAGAAGTATCCGCAAATACAAACCAGATCCAATTCCCGACAAAGTCCTGAAGAACATACTCGAGGCCGGTCGGCTTGCACCCTCAGCATCGAACAGACAACCGTGGCATTTCATAGCAGTCACAGACAAGACTCTCAAGCAACAGCTCTCACAAGGACGTTGGAACAGATTCATCGCAGACTCGGCCGTCACGATTGTTGGATGTGGCGATCAAAAATCGGCGCCTAAATGGTATCGGATCGACGTGACGATAGCACTGCAGAATATGGTGATCGCTGCTCAAGCCCAAGGGGTCGGCTCTTGCTGGATCGGTGACTTCGTGGAAGAGGACGTCAAGAAGCTTCTAGACATCCCGGAAAAATACCGAATAATAGCTTTGCTCAGTATGGGATATCCTGCGGAACAACCCAAGCCCAAGAACAAGAAAGCATTCGAAGAGATCGTTCACCACGACAAGTTCTGACCTTGCGATACGGTTTGAGCCAACTACGCCATTGAGATTTGTGGACTTCCACAAACAAAAAACATGCAAAAACCCTGCAAAACAGCAGTCTATGATAGCCGGCCATGGAAACTCTGCAGCGCCACAAGGGTACTTGAGGAGTGTGATCGATCACTAATGGAGGAGACCATTCATTGGTGGCCTAGCAACGGCAAGGAAAATAGCATGCAATCGCACAGTTCCATGGACTCAGCCGACGTAGTAGAATCGTTGCAACGACCCTTAGCTAGTCAAGCGGTTTGCCACAGTTCGGGCAATACTTGAACTGTGCCAACAAGGTAGCTCCGCATGTAGGACATCTATAACTCGTTTTCTTGCGCTGCTTGATTCTCCTCAACGGCTCTCGTCTTCTTCATCAGGCGCCAAGTCAGCTGATAAATTTTGCCATCACATTTAATCCTTTGAACGCGGCACAACCCATATTCTGCTGCAAAATGCTTTTGTCAAGATAGCCACATTAAACGTGTCGTCCAGATGGTGGGCATAACATGGCCAAGTGGAAGTGCTTTGACTGCGGGGCTGAGGTCTCTTCACCGAAACCGCCTGACGAACACTACATATGTAAGCCGGCCATCGGCGGAAAGTCTGCGTGCGAGACGCACCACTGGGTAAAGGTGCAAGAGGAAAAACCGAAGACCAAGAAGAAGGCCAGGTAGTCGCCTGCGATCAAATCTCCCTACTTTTTTCTCGACTTAGGGCAGATGGACTACAAGGCGAGTTAGGTCCTTAAGGACCTGGGCGCCAGCAATATCTGTTCGACAAAGTGAGCCTCTGGAACCGCTCCTACTATCTCGACCACCTCGTTGACAACAGTCTTGGGAACGGCCATGACGGCGTATTTCTGAGCCAGCTGTGGGAATTCGATCGCGGACACCATGTCGGATTCTACTAATGCATTCTCCATCGCAAATTGGTGCGCTAGGCGGACCATGCGAGGGCAGTACGGGCAGGTCGGCGTCGTAAACACCTGGATGTGAACTGGATACGATACATCCTTGATCTGCGCTCTCGTCACTTCTGAGAGCCTTGTATGGCCAGTCGAGAGATCTATGATGTCTTCAACCAACGGAGCGAACTCGTACCCTGTTGGAAGGCCAAAGAAGCGCATGCGACGGTTTTTCTCTCCGTCAAACACCACCGCCGGGATCTTGTCTACTCCAAACTTCTTTGCCAAGTCGGATTCAACTAGAAAGTCATACGCCTGCACGTCTATCTTTGGGTGGAGCTTCGCAAGGTTCTGAATAAGTTCTCTGGTTTCACGGCAAGAAGGACACTCAACTTCCTGCGTGAATACTAGAATCGTCACCTTCGACTGGAGATGCCTCGCAAACTCAGCCTTCAAGTATTCTGCACTTCTCGGAGGGATTAGACTCATACAGAACGCACCTAGAGTCGGACGACTTTCTCATTTCCTATCT
>Ga0129297_10001606_pt1 | contig 11465 bp, 9 predicted proteins | sample I18A1metaG_FD_94708 | JGI IMG/M metagenome (GOLD analysis project Ga0129297, IMG submission 94708) | Lake sediment bacterial and archeal communities from Gulf of Boni, Indonesia to study Microbial Dark Matter (Phase II) - ​I18A1 metaG | ecosystem: Environmental > Aquatic > Freshwater > Lake >... | reverse complement strand
AGATGCACTAGCAGCGATAACTCCACTAGGCCGATTGGGCCAGCCAGAGGACTTGGTGGGGATCATACTGTATCTAGCCAGCGAGGAGTCCAACTGGTGTACTGGTGAAGCCATTTGCGTCGATGGAGGATTGTCGATTCTAAAATAGAAGGTAGTGACCTCTCCGGTTTAGTGCTCCGACTGCCCTCCAGGGCATTGCGGCTCGCTCACCTGCTTTTTTCCCAGTCTCTGACTTTGTGAGGAGAAACAGTTCTACTCCCAGCGTGGGTTTCTCACGTAGCAGTTGCGCGCCTCGGATTCCAAGTGAACGTATTGCTCTCCAATTGACTCGATAAATCTGTCGAGCGATCAGTGAAGCAATACCATAGTTTTCTTAGAGAATGGGGGGCTCAAATCAGGTCGTGTCAGCAGGTCGAACCTCAAGATTAGGAACAACCACTCCTACATAAGATCACCATGGAAGAAGTCTTTTCTTCCTGCCTCATATGATTCGCTACCATGCTTTGCAGATCATCAGCGTAGTTCGATGGGACCGTTATCTCATTTCTCCGAGCCAAAGGTCAAAGATGACTTATGACGATACATGCAGCATCAATTGCAGATCAAGTCTCTTGTATTTCCAGATTCAAGACTTTAGCAACAATAGACAGTTCTTTCGCGAGATGCCCAGGCATCAAGCAAATGTGATGAGAATACAGCGAATCTATCAGTTCATGACCATCCCTAACTTTTATGACTGCACCATTCCGACAGTCCGATCCTGGGTACTGAACATATGTCTCAAGGTATCCTTCGGCGATTAGCAGTCTGCCAAAGCTCGAATCCAATTTCGCTAGAGTAATCTTGCCTTGTGGCAGGCGTGCGTCTATGGCCGTGGCGTTGTCGTCAACGATTGCGAGCACCTTGGGTCTAAGCGTCCACTCTGTACAGAAAGGCTCCGGCAATACACCTAGATACCCACAATGAGCTAGCAGAAAGTGGTTCTCGGGCTCCTGGACATCCGGAAATTTCTCAATTCTTTCATGCTTGAGGGCAGCCATTCCCATCAAGAACGGGTATATGTTGGTCATCATGATCGGAACATCAAGGCACTTGTGAAGGATGTATTCTGTTGTAAGAGATGACGTATCGGCCTCGCACGCCCACATGATTCCGGACTCTTCATAGAGCATGCTCCAAGCAAGGCAGGGAGTGGTGTCCGAAAAGTGGGATTCATTCAAGCAGTTTATCCCAGCTCCTCTGATAGCATGATCTCTATCAAGTTCGTCTTTCAGCGCGATGTAAATCTTGATCGCCGCATTGAGACCTCTCTTCGAAACACCCTCTGTTCTTATTGCGCGTCTTTCTGTCACTCCTTGGGCATCCGCGTCGGGGATTTGTTTTGCCTTCTGCGCAAGCTCCCTGAAGCTTCTCTTCTCAATAGTTATGCCGAACTTTTCCTTGATGAGCTGAGTACATCTTTCCTCCCACCAGAAAAACCGTTTAAATATACTTGCCTGGAAGCCCTTGCCCGGCTCATCTTGAAATGCGAGGAATTTTGTTTGCTCCAGTTCTCTTTTTGTCCGTAGAATCTTGCAGATCCTCTTCGTGCGTTCCAGAGAGTAGGGGGCAAACGTCTTCACCCCTGCGGACTCTAGGAACGCAACAATCTCCCAGTCCCAGATAGAGGCCGTTCCAAATTCGGACGTAACGACAAGAACTGGAACATCTATTCTCTTGATGTGAGAAATCTGCTTGTATGCGTCCCCCAGAAGTTGAGGAAAGAGTGCCGCGTCTGCACTAGCAATATCTGAACCTAACGGCACAGGTTCTGCGATCTCTGCTTCTGTTGAAAGCATGGCCTTCAGTCGCTTCAATTGAGTGTCAAATTCCTCATCTCGACCGGACCTGAAGTAGACGGGAACCAAGCGAGCTTTCACAATTCCTTCCCCACTACCCTCATTGGCCGGCCAGAGAATTGAATGACACAGCTATTCCTTGAGTTTCTAGCCAACTTCTCATTGCAACCTTCAAACCTGACTTCTTGCGACGAATTCTTCCACTGTTCCAATCATCTTGGGCGTTGCCCCTTTGGTTACTTTCTCTATCTTCTCCTTGAAGTCTCGGATTTCCTTGCCTAGTAGCACGCCTATTTCAACGTGGAATTCTCTCGTCGCCTGAGGGTTCAGATACTGTAGGGTTCCCCACGTCTTCTCCTTGTCCCTGCCCACGACGAGCGCGTTCGCCGGTTCCATACCTACTACATACGTGCCTTCACCCATCATCTTCCACTCTATGAACCTAGGCAACACGCCCCTACGGTACTTGACATATACGGCCATGCCGCCTAGAAGTTTCTCATTTACTATGGCCGAATGTGCGTAACCCTCCGCGTCTGTTAGCATATCATGAAAGTATACTTTCTCCTTGTAGCCGCTCATTGGCTGATGGAACTGGTCAAAGCTCTCAGCCTCGCCCTTAGCCTCATCATCCCTAGGCACATATAGGCGAGACGTCGAGATGAGACTTGAGCCCTCATCCAAGATAGGGAATCCCATGTTGATGTGGTATAGTATCATCAAAGGTTGGATCCGCCAACCGTTGTTCGTGACCTTGTCGTGTATGACTAGGTGTCTCTCACCTAGCTTTGCTTCGATGCGGCGTCTTAGTGCTATGTTAGGTTCGAATACCTTGGCCTCACTGGCCTCGCCCTCAAGAGCTGTAACGTATTCGTCTCCTTCCCAGTAACTGCCTGCGTACATCAGTCTAGCCGGCATGTAGGATATCCGCCCGTGCAACCCCAGGGGCTCGCCTTGGTCAACCGTCGGCGCCCCCATGTAGGTTAACCCACATGTCGTCAACAGTCCTCCTGGAAAGCCTCTATTCCATCCTAAGCCGTCAGGTTCGTAGAAGGCGGGAGACGCAATACCAGTTGGGCTGATCCAAGCCAAAGGTATGCCCTTGTACTCAGCATTCACGATATCCATACTTCTATCTACAGACACCAAGAAGCTTAATTCGCCGGCTCTGACTAGCGCGACTCTTACACCGCGCTCCGTGCCGTCTGAAAGTTCTAGGAGTCTAACTCCGCCGACCTGATCCATGCTACCTGCTCGCCTGAGAAGATCTTTTCTATCGTAGATCCGCTCGTAGAGATCGACCATGGTTGCTCACGGATACTGCTTCAGCGCAGAATAATAAAGACTGACCATGACTTCTCACCGACTGCATAGACATTACAACTGAACTTTTAGCAAGCCAGAAGTCAATAGACTACGTTGGAAACAGAAATCGGATGAAGCTCTCTGCGATGCCCTCTCAACGCGTGAAAGCATTGCGCGACGATTACCCTGAAAGTTGCACGAAATCGCCACTACAATTGTACTAGAGTGCTCGGCAGAACAACAAGCTCTGGCGATGAAACCTCCGCTTGCGTCGCAAGCATTCGTCTGAGAAGCATCGCAACAGGAAGATAGTGAACAACTTGGAACGTGTGACTACTCCGCTTTTGCGCCTCAGGAAGAATGATACCGCTCACACAGGGAAAAGGTCGCATGCGGAAGAACTATTGCTCTATTCCCCACTCTTTCATGATTTGTACCAGCTCTGAATGGACGAATTTTTCATCCTTCTGGACGGCTTCGCCGCTTCGTTGCTCTCCGTGGCTGGCGCGACGCCGATCGTTGCGATCATCGGCCGCGCCGGCAACATAACCGATCTACCCTCCGATACCGGAAACACGATCGTCCCCCCGCGGATCCCGCTGAACTTCGATATTGCCGGAGTTTGGGTGAGCCAGCCCTCCAGGATGCCGAAGCCGGGGACGGTGGTTGTGGCGCCGCGACTTCCGACCTCGATGCCCAAGACTTCAACGACGAAGTCTCCGGGCTCCGCCCCGTCGACGTAGATCGGCCCCGTGACCGAGTTCTCGAACAGCTCACGAGTCCATAGGCTCTTCATGTTTCCAAGAGCCGCCGAATTTTTCATAATACACGAGATGTTCCAAGTTGTCCCTTTTCCCAGTCGGAAATTCGTCTGGAAATCCTAGGGGCAGCAGAGAGATGATTCGGAATTCGGTCGGAACCTGTAAGATCTTCTTGATACCATCCTCGATGTAACTGTGGTTGAAGACACCTATCCAGTAGGAGCCTAGTCCCAAGCTGTGCGCCGCTAGAGACATGTTTTGGGTTGCAATAGCGCCCGCTTCAACATGGTGGAGTTTGTCCTTCTGCGCATCGACACATACTACTATGACCGCGGGCACCTCCGCAATAAAGTCATAGACCGTTGTGCCACGGTAGTCTGTGAGTAGGAAGGGAAGGCGCAACTTCTCGCCCATCTGCTTCTTAATCGCCTTGTCCTTGACGACGATGAATTTCCAAGGCTGAAGGTTAAGGAACGAAGGCGCCCAACGCCCGGCGTTTAGAATGGCGTTGATCTTCTCATCGTCGACGGAATCCGGTCGGAACTTCCTAATGCTTCTCCTGTCCTCGATCGATTTCAAGACTGCGTTCATTAGTGATCTGGCATGACCTGCTGATACCGCGTATTTAAACGCGTTTTCCTACACCATGCGCAACGAATGTGGTGCATTGATGTGGCAGCAAGGAGTCCGACTACGATCACGAATACTATGATGATAGCTAGGTTTCTCTTCGCATGCGAAGGCTTAGCCTTTAGAGCTGGTGCCGTCGGAGCTGGAGCCGAGACGTACACAAGACGTCTTGGTTCGCAGCACAGAACTACCCTTCTGTGAATGGCTTGAAGCCCTAACGAATGCAGTTCCGAACCCGAATCGGGCTGGGTCGCTGCGGGCCCGCCAATTTGGCGGTCCGATCGAACCTTTGGCAACGTCGTTTGCAGAGTAGGATAGCAGGGATAACGATTACTCCGAGAACGCCTTTTAATAACCCACGTTCACTAGGCCAGGCAGGGTCTCACGATGGTCAAATTTGGCATAAACTCCTGGGTTTGGGTTTACCCAAGTGACATAAGCGCAATCAGAAAGGCCGAGGAGATAGGCTACGACGGGATCGAAATACCCATAGAAGATCCCAAGATTATGAATGTTAAGAAGTTCGCTCAAGCTCTGAAGTCTTCGAAACTTGAATGTTCGTCAATCTGCGCAGTCATGGCATCAGACAGGGATCTCAAGAGTCCTGACCCGGCCATCAGAAAGAACGCCAAAACCTATATCAAAACGTCTGTAGACTGCGCGGTGGAATTTGGCACAAGTATCGTAGCCGGACCCCTCTACTCGGCAGTCGCTCCTACTCTGGCGACGCCTGACATAGATGCTGAGTGGAAAGTTTCAGTGCAGGGTTTGAAAGAGGTAAGCAGATACGCCGAGGACAGAGGCGTCTACCTAGCCTTGGAACCCCTAAACAGGTTTGAGAATCATCTAGTTAATACCGTGGCTCAAGTTAAGAAAATGCTAAGCGACATCGACAGCCCAGCTATAAAGATTCATTTCGACACATTCCATGCCAATATAGAGGAGCAATCAATCGGAGGTGCAATTAGGGATTGTGACAGGTTGCTCTACCACTTCCATGCCTGCGAAAATGACAGAGGAACTCCGGGTAAAGGGCACATTCCCTGGGATGAAGTCGCCAGCGCGGTCAAGGATATCCAGTACGATAGATACGTGGTAATTGAAACCTTTCAGCCAGGTATAAAGGAGATAGCCACTGCAGCCGCCATTTGGCGCCCCTTGGCGACATCACAGGATTCACTCGCATCGGAGGGGCTGAGCTTCCTGAAAGAAATAATGAAGTCACATGCCTGAATTCACCTAGAATCCTTCTGGATTTTGACGCCATACACCTCTCTCAGTCGTGATCAGGCTCCTTCGAAAATTTCCAAAGCGCGCCGCTTTGCATAGCCCGCGAATCTGAGCTTCTTTCCAGGTCCTCAAATCTCGATCGCTGACATGAGGAGCGGGGCACCCGAGAATGCTCGTCGAACGCGCCAGTGCTCGGAAGCGGGCACGGATGCTTCGTCGGCTTGTAAACGCAGGAAATCGACCTCAAAATCCTGTACGTGGGACCGTCCCTTATTGAGGCGAAACGAGGATCTTGATTGCGCCGTTTGTGCGTTCCATCATCATCCTCACTCCCTCAGGCACCTTGTACAGTGACATTCTGTGGCTGATTAGGGGTCCGACTTTGAACCGGCCCGATGAAATCAGAGAAATTGCTCTTATCCAAGTGTCGTACGTTCCAGCGAACGAAGCATGCAGAGTAAGTTCTTTGTTAAATATCTGGCCAAACGGCTCAATTTCCATCTTGGAGGTTGCCGGCGGAACCCCCATGACCGCAACCTTACCACCTCTTCTGACCATTTCTAGCGCTTGTAGATAGGTAGCTGAGGTACCAACGGCCTCAATTACGGCATCCGGACCAATGTTGTTTGTAGCATCTCTGACAGCCCTAATTGGGTCACGCTTCGAACTATCTATGACGAGATCCGCCCCTATCTCTAATGCTTTCTCAAGTCTGTAGTCTGTAATGCCTAGACCGATCACCTGCGAAGCCCCCTCAATCTTAGCCATTTGCATACATGAAAGCCCGATGGGACCATCACCGATTACCGCCACGCGGTCGCCCGTGACTATTCCCGCTCTATCTACAGCTCTTGTAACGCATGCCAACGTCTCCGTGAATGGAGCGTATTCATAGCTCATATCATCCGGCAGTCTGAAGACATTGGTCTCAGGCGCCTTGAAGTATTCTGCAAAACCACCGTCGGAGTGAATACCTATCTGGTAGAGATCGGGGCAGAACAGTTTTTGCTGATGCTTACAGAAGTAGCAGGTTCCACACGACACGTTTTCGTCAACGGTGACTCGATCGCCCACCTTGATCGTCCTCACTTGTTGACCAACCTCAACGACTTCCCCAGAAACTTCATGGCCGGGGATCACGGGCTTTACCGGAAGGTACTTTCCCAGATACATCGAGACATCTGTACCGCATATCCCGCAGTTCTTGGCCTTGATCAGAACTTCATTCGCACCTATCTGAGGCACTTTCACGGTTTCAATACTGTAAGTCTTAACGTCGCGGAGAACGACAGCTTTCATCGTGTTCATGGCTTCTTCAGTGATTGAGAGTAGGAGTAAAGCGTTGAACATTTACAATATATAACCTACTCCGGCGCTCACCGGAGAACCTTTCTCGCTACGAGGAACGGTCGTGCTCAGTGAAAGGTTTGACTTTTTGGGCCGCCACACAAACTCCAAATCGAAAAATCAAAAGCCAAGCTCACACACTCTATGAAACACCATGTGGCCCAGGCTGGGTGAAAGAGGATAAGGGCTAGCGTGGATCTGGACGACGGCGGCTTCTTAACTTGATTAGAATCGGTCTTGTGGCCTCATCTCCAGGAGCTTTGCCTGACCGCTACGTCGAAAATTCCTTCCAAGAACTCGCGGATTGGTTGACCAACACGTCTGACTTGGAGGTGATTCGTAGCAAGAACATAATACATACGGTCCAGATGGCCGCAAGAGAAACAACAGAATTACTTTGCCAGGGCATTGACTGTCTACTTTTTTTCATTCCCGACTGGACCTTTCCAAATCTAGTTGTTGAAGCCGCGAGCACCGCAAGGATGCCAATCATTCTGTTTTCCCCGCTTGATCCTGCCCACGCTGGTCTGATCGCAATGCTAGCCGGCGCCGGAGCGTTAGACCAGCTGGGCATCAAGAATGCAAGAATATGGGGTACAATAGGCGACCATCCAACACTGACCAGAATAGTCGATCATGCCAAGGCCGTTTACACCGCAAACAAATTGAAAGCCAGAGTTCTGGGGTTGTTCGGCGGTCGCCCCATGGGATTGTACACTGCAACAAGCGACCCGAGCCAGGTCCACTCCTTATTCGGCGTTGATGTCGAGCACCTCGACCAACTAGAAATCGTCAACAGAGCGGAGAAAGTGGCCAGAGATAAAATCGACAGAGCATATCGATGGCTCCGAGAAAGTGTTTCGAAAATAAACTTCGACCAAGACAAGCTAACCGAAGAAAAGCTAAGGAAACAAATAGCCAGCTATATAGCCACGAAGGAGATCGTTAGAGAGAGAGGGCTCGACTTTCTGGCAATCAAGTGTCACCCGGAACTTAGCGGGGGGTACTGCACTCAATGTCTTACTCAGGCCTTTATGAACGACCCATATGACTGGGACGGCGAGAAACAGATAGTCCCAACCGCGTGCGAGGCAGATATAGACGCCGCACTAACTATGGAGATCCTCTATTTACTGACTGGTAAGCCCGTAGCATTCTTTGACCTGAGGCACTTGTCGCAATCTGATAAGATTGTTACTTTTATGAACTGCGGCTCGCAATCCACTTGGTTCGCAAGCAAGTCCGATGATGCCTCTGAGAATCTGAAGCTTGTGAATCTATGTCCCCAGATTTTCGATGCAGGAGGGGCGTCGTTACAGTTCCAATGCAGTCCCGGTGACATAACGCTAGCCAGACTGTCAAGGATCCAAGGAAGATACATCATGCAAATAGCTCTCGCAGAGTTCGTGAGTAGACCTGCTGAGGAAATGAAGAATACTGTATTAGGTTGGCCGCAAGGATTCGTTAGGCTCAAGTCGGATCCCGAAGAACTGTTGAGAAACCTTTCGTCGAATCATATGCATGCCGTTTACGGAGACTGGGCTAACCAACTAGTCGAGGTCTCGGACTACTTGTCTATAGAGTCGAAAGTATTTGCTTAAGAATTCAGTCTCTTTTCCCATTGAAAGATCTCCACATCAAGCCTTGGGGGGGAAATACCCTTCTCTCCACTATTGTCTAAGGAAGGGAGGCTTGGGTGTCTCTGATCGTGTTCCTAACGCACGAGCGACACAACAATAATGCAGCCGCTTAGGTTCGTGACTGCTATGATGGGAACGAATCAGCCGTCAGGTCTTCTTCAGAATGGCTTGCTGAGAATCGTTCGAGTATTTCCATATCAGGGACTCAGGGACAGTTTCTCAAATCCTGGCTGGAGAACGTCATGAAGCTCCTTGAACAAGATATAGAGATACTCGTAACGTGCTTGGTTCGACGGGTCCGGTTCGAATACTCGGTTAACCTTGACGAACGGTCTAGCCCCGCTCTGGATATCAGGGAAGACTCCTACGCCGACGCCCGCTAGGATGGCCGACCCGATCACCCCACCTTCAGATTCGGCCAGTGTCAACACCGGCTTCCGATAGATGTCGGCTTTGATCTGTGACCAGAGGTTGCTCCGGGCGCCTCCGCCGCTGGTAAAGACGGTGTTGATCCGATTGCCTGCGCTTTCGACGATCTCAATGGTGCGACGCAGCTCGAAGGTAACACCCTCCATGATCGCCCGCGTCATGGCGCCAATCCCGCTGCGTGGGGTCAATCCCAAGAAGACGCCACGTGAGTGAGGCGATCCAAGGACCCGTTCGCCCATCAGGTAGGGGAGGTAGAGCAACCCCTCGCATCCAGGCTCCACGCTTGCGGCCTTTTCGTCTAGAATGGTGTACACATTTCGGCGTTCCGCCGTAGCCTGGGTAACCTCCGCCTGACAAAGGGCATCTTTGAACCATTCAAGTGACCCCCCTCCGGCTTCCGCGATTCCGAAAGGTATCCAGCCTGGCAGGACGTGGTGCAGGTTCATCATAGGTGGGTCCAAGACCGGTTTGTCCACGTAGACCACCATGTCGGAGGCAGTGCCCGAAATATCGAGAGCGCGGCCTTGTTCCGCTAAGCCTGCTGCGACTAGCATAGCCATCATGTCGCCGGCTCCTGCGACGACAGGCGTCCCTTCGGGCAAACCGGTGAGACTGGCAGCTTGCCGATTGACTCTCCCTATGACGGAGGCCGAGGGGCTGACCGGCGGAAGCTTTTCGAGATCGATTTCCAAGTATCCGGCCAGCTCCTCAGACCAGGCCAGGGTCTCTGCGTCCAGCAGGTAGGTACCAGAAGCCTCGCTCCAATCGATAGACACCTCCCCCGTCAGGCGGTAGTTAATGTACCCCGACCCTGTCAGGAATTTCCAAGTCTTGGTGTAGGTTTCAGGCCGGTTGTTTTTCAGCCACTTGATCTTGAAACCGATCCAAGCAGCTACTGGCGGGCTGCCGGCCAACTTGGCAGCCCGGCTGGCAAAGGGCTTGCTCTCATATTCATCCACTAGTTTGGCGCTGCGCTTGTCGCACCAAAGCTGGACACCGTGGCTGAGTAGGTCGCCGGACGGTCCAACGGGGACAGTGGCGTGCATCTGAGCATCCGAGCCAATTGCTGCGATTTCCTCTGGCCCAGCCCCGGATGCTTTGATCACTTGTTGAATGCCGGAGACCGCTGCCTGCCACCAATCGTCCGGGTCTTCTTCTGCCCAGCCCGGGCAGGGTGTCACCATCTCGTAATCGTTGCTGTGGCTGGCAAGAACTTTGCCGGCAGGATCGACCAGAGCAACCCGAGTGCCTTGGGTTCCGATATCGATTCCTAGCAGAAGCTCGTGTCTCACTGTTATATCCTCTTGATTACGTTGATTGTTCGCGTAGATAAGGCCGATTTGTTCGGAGGCTTTTCTATTCTGCCTATCCGGTCCACACAGGTCCTCCGTTCTCTGGCAAGGCCGTGGCGTTATCGGTTTGGATAACGCTGCTTGAATTCATCCAGCATCCGGATAGCTGCCGAGGCGCCCACGCGTGTGGCTCCCGCGTCGATCACAGCGAGGAGCGCGTCCAGGCTTCTCACACCGCCGGCGGCCTTCACCTGCACCGCTGGGCCAACTGAAGCGCGCATCAAGCGAACGTCTTCAGGACTGGCGCCGCGCGGCGAAAACCCGGTGGAGGTTTTGACAAAGTTCGCACCAGCTACTTCTGCAAGTTTGCACGCTTGCACAATTTGTTCGCGGCTCAGGTAAACATTCTCCAAGATCACCTTGAGGATGGCTTTGCCGGCTGCGGCCTCGACCACGGACTGAATCTCGTCCTGGACATATCGCGTATGGCCTGAGCGCAGCTCGCCAATATTGATCACCATGTCCAGTTCGACCGCTCCATTTGCGACAGCCTCCCGAGTCTCAGCGACCTTGACGGCAGAGGTACTATCGCCATGCGGAAAGCCCACCACCGTCCCGACTGCCACATCCGATCCCGCCAATTGCTTTACAGCCAGTTTCAGATAGCATGGCTTCACCGAGACCGAACCCAGACGGTAAGACCGCGCTTGTTCGCAGCCAGTTATGATATCGGTCTCCATCATCTCGGGTTTGACCAAGGATAGATCCAGAGTCTTGGCTAGCTCTTCATACGTAATCGTCTTGCTGTTTAGGGCACACATCGATCTGTCTCCTGCAGGCCATCTGTAAGAGATGGCGAGTATTGTTAGGCTAACGATTCTTGATAAAGAGTTATCGGACCGCGCTCGTGTGAGGATTCAAAAGATCCGCCTGAATTCAAAGAGTTTCTCAGAGATGGTGAAGTTCCCACAAGACGCTGACTCTTTCCTCCGT
>Ga0129297_10001605_pt1 | contig 11465 bp, 12 predicted proteins | sample I18A1metaG_FD_94708 | JGI IMG/M metagenome (GOLD analysis project Ga0129297, IMG submission 94708) | Lake sediment bacterial and archeal communities from Gulf of Boni, Indonesia to study Microbial Dark Matter (Phase II) - ​I18A1 metaG | ecosystem: Environmental > Aquatic > Freshwater > Lake >... | reverse complement strand
TGCCAAGTCCTATCGAGAAGAGAAACAGCCAGAATCTCCTTCGCGGTCTCTCGGATGTCTTCGTGCATCGGTTTAGACGAGGATTGAACACAGACGTAAATCTCACGCATTATCTGCTCCGCGAGGGTTCTGACATCATCGCCTATAACACGCGTGTGATATGGCAATTGCCCGAATCTTCTGGGAAGATAGCTGAGGTCAGTCTGGACATCACAGAAGATGTGAGTTGCCAAGTAGGCCAGACTCCAATCGCCAGCAGTCCTATGTGCCGCCTTCTCGAGACTGTAAGCCGTCTTGATGTCGTAGGGACAGTGATGGATGTGAGCCAGTTCGTGGCGGAAATACCACAGCAGATACTCATTGGGATCACAGCCCCTTGGGACTATGTCGGGCATTAGATGGACAGTTCCATTCACTACCGAGAACCTGGCCTTTCTGCCAGATGATTTCTTCTCTTCTTCGAGCGTGAGCCTAACTGGAGGGCAGTAAAGCTCAATCCATACTTGGCTAAAGAGGCTGACTATGTCAAGCGTCTGGTCGCTCATCAGAAAGAGACACCTTGGTAACTGGGCCGTTTCCAACCCATCTGTACGGAAAGAGTCTCATCTTGCTTTACGACGCCTTCCCGAACCCATTTCTCTTCCAGTCTTATCAGTTCCTCTGCGAAGGCAACGTCTTCAACAGCCGCTTCTCTTGCCAGCCTGTAGACTGTACGGTTAGACTCTTTCATCAGCTCGTTAAGAAGAGGCCATTGTCTCCTCAGGTCTCTGTCCGCCATCTTCACTTTCTCCCTCTCGAGAAGGTCTTGCAGATCGCCGAGGATATTCCGCGTACGCACCAATGTCAATCTATGCGGGAGAACCCATAAAGCCATGTGAAGTATGTCTTCGAATTCGCACGTTCCGCGGAGCCACTTGCTGGCTTTGACCAGATGTGTGAGGGCCACTGTGGCTCGCTCGCTCAGGGGGTCCTTTACTCGGCCACAAATATCCCGTATAAAGTGGCAACCTTCACATAGGGCCGGGGGTTTGATCTCTGACTCCTCCTTGTCTCGTATGCAGGCTTGGAAATCCCTAACCAGAAGGTTGATGTACCCAACCAAGGTAGGGTCAAGTTCTATCTCGGAAACTTCCTTCCTCGCCTCTTCAATCTCCTCAAAGGAAAGCACCTGTGGCATCGACTCAACGAGGTTCCAGTCATACTTCTCCAAGAGCTCCTGCAGCCTGAACTTCTCGCTTAGAGTCAAAGACCGCAGAAAAAGGCATATGTCAAACCGGTCGTAGAAGGGCGGGGGATGAATGAAGGAAGTTGCATCCATAGGGTTCTCGTTTGCCACCATAACGTAATCTTCGACCTTCGCCTTCTCCCCATAGGCCCAGACCTCGCCAAACTGCATCAGGTGGTGAATGTTAGCCGTGGTGTAGGGATTGAGTCTGTTCACTTCATCTAGAGCCTTTCCCCTGCTTTTCACGAAGGCTGCCCACAGAACCTTCTCTATGCCTTCTTTCTCAAGCGAGGGAATGTGCAACCGCCCCACGACCTCTCCTCTTTTCACCTCAGAGGCTCCGGAGACCACGACAAGACCGTTGCCACAGATACCCTTAAGCGCCAGAAGCATAAGGGTGGATTTCCCTACGCCACGTGACGCCCGAATGAGGGTTGTCGAACGAGGATGAAGCTGGTTCAAGATCAATGCGCTGATAGCTTCCTCGTTGCCAACAAACCGAGAACCTATCTCTCTTTCCAGATCCTTCATCTTGTTTTGAAGACTCATGAAATCGACCTCTTATCCTGTCGGTCAGATTTGAGGGAGGAATCCGCCAAGGAAAGCTATTGATATGAGCGCAACCGATAATAGAAGGGCTCCTGATATGAACTTCATCAGCTTGAGGCGTTTGCGAACGCGTATGTTCTCCTCTTCGAGCCCTCTGAGACGGTCTTGAAGCAGGGCAGCAGCTTTGCGGTCGACGACCACTGTTTCCTGCATATCCTTCCCAAAGTAGACCGAGTCAAGGATGTCCGAGGAAGTGTTCAGTGCGGCCCGGTCCTCGTTGTCTTCCCACGAAACTCTGAACCGCTCGCTAGCGAGAGATCCTTCTATTCTGACTGGATTCCTCCTGGCTTGCTGTTCGAGGAACCTTCGATATTTTTCGCTTTCCATGCTGGTCGGGGATAGCTTAAAGAGTCGTGAGATTTTAACCTTTTCTTCCCCTTTTGCGAGAAGATTCTCTAGGATTCCTAGAGCCTGTAGGACTAGCTAAGCCCGCGCGCTCTACCCATGAAGGCGCAGCTCTACTTGGTTTTTTGTCTAGCCACTTTACTATGCGTTCTTGGACAAGCGCCCAGACGCCATCCGGGAGAGCCTTTATGGTCAACACTTCCCATCCGTCGCTGAGGTGTTGTTCCAAGAGTTCCATTGCTTCATCCCAGTTGAGTTCGGTTAGGTTGACGAGGGCTATGTTCTTCATTCTGCAGCCACCTAAGAGGGGGAATCCTGCCCGCCTTCTACGATATAGCCAAACGGGACCCTTAGGAAGCAGGGAGTTAAGGCGGTCACTCTGGTTCCCTCTGATCCTCCATCAACGTTACCTTGTCGACCTCCCAGTTCCGCAGCCTCTTGAGCACTGTGATGGCTTTCTCAAGCTCTTTCTTGCTTATGCCTGAGATCTCATCGGAGCTCATTACTATCAGACACATCATCTTTGGTCCCATTCACGATTCACCTTCATGTTGATGCTCATTGTTCGCCGAGATCTCAACAGCTGAGGCGCGTGAAGCCTCTTCGGCGTTTGCGATCTTCCTTGATCGAAAGGATGCAGCATCCTCGTCGTTGCCGCTTGTCATAGCTGGTATTGCTGCCTTCTTTGTTGCCACAGTTGTTGCGCCGATATTCAGCGATAACGCTAGGCAGTGGTCGCACAGTAAAGGTGGGACTAATCGTAAAGCGAGTCCCCCCGAGTTGAATGTCACGTGTTCCATTTTTGACTCCATCTGAAACCGCCACGTCGGAAATCGTAGGCGAAACAGGTATGTATATGCCACTGTGTTTGTCCAAAGCGTCAGGAAAGGTTGAAAGACACCGGGGAATGGATGCTTCAGTCCACGTTTGACGAGCAGGTTGTGCATATTGGGTCAAAAGCGTTAGACTGAAACTGCTGCTGAAGGTTCCGGATTCTGAATATCTTGTGAGATAGGACTGTTATGAATCAGTTGTTCGTAGGGGTTTATTAGAGACCTAGGCGAAGGCATTCCGTAATGTCGGTGTGAAGACAATTGCCATCCCACTATGATCGAAGGATACTTCAAGTGCTAGACCAAAACAAGGATGGACTTACCACCATGGGCATTGCAGAGAAATCTGACATAAGCAAGACTACGACCTTGAAGTACCTTGCCTCTCTGAAAGCCGAAGGGAAAATCCATTACATAGAGGTTGGACCCGCGAAGCTTTGGAGACTCAACCTTTCTGAAGAAACCAGCAAGCCACATCCGATCAGCCGAACTGAAGGAATAGGATCGCTCCTGAGGAAGTTTAAGGAATCCGTTGGACTGGAAGGTTCAGCAGTTGTTGATAGCGAAGGATTAACGATCTGTGCCGATCTGCCTTGGGACGTGAATCCTGAGAAGATGGGGTCTCTCATCTCGCGTCTCATATAGATCGGAGAAAGATCAGCAAAGATGGCGGGAATGGACCCTCTGAAAGAGATAATCATAGAGGGCGAGAAAGGACGGGTGTTAGCCCGAAGCGAAGGTAACACTCTCTTGGTGGCCTTCAGCAAGCCCGACACGCCACTTGGTGCGTTGAAGCTCGAGACCGAAGAGTTCTCAGAGAATATCAACGAGCTGGTAGCAAAGAAGCTGTAGAGGGCCAAGCTGCCTGTAACACCAAGACCTCGCAGATAATCTTTAGCTGAAGGGGTCCACCTCTCAGCTTATTAGTGCTTGGTGGTATTAGTCTAGCCTGACGTTCCTCGCAATTCCTTAGGTGGATAGATTGCCGAGATACCGTGACAAAGACTACCTACAGACGACAGAGGATTATCTCTTCTGTGTCGTCGGCCCAGTTCATCCAAGCGATCGCGTAATAGCCTACCTAAAGTATGCTCCAGACCCCTCCGGAAGATGGGGCAAGGCAGAGGCAAGATTCACGCGAGCCCTACGTGACTACACTACGCCGGCGCTCGTGGGGACGCTTGGTTTCCTCGAGAGTCACCCAGACTATCTTTACCAGTCATCGGTCTTAGGAATCAAGATGTCCGCCGTGCCACTGAGGCGAATCTCGGTACACTTTAGGCCGGAGGAGAAGATGCACCAGCTCAGGTTAATGAAGAGGCCAGATGCACTCCAACGGAGGGCCGTTGATCTTGCAAATCTCGTCTCTGATGAGAGTGGAGTGCCGATCGAAAGTTTAGGCATCACGGGGTCGGTGCTTCTCGACATCCACCAAGACTTCTCCGACATAGACTTGGTTGTCTACGGGATGCGGGACAGCCGGGTTATGAAGGAGACGTTGACCCGATTATTCGATGAGCAGGGATCACCAGTTCTGCGGTTCAGCAGAGAAATGGCAGAGAAATGGTGCAGCGAAAAGGCTTCTAATCTTCCCCTAACCTACGAGGAGGCCCAGGCGATACTCGAAAGGAAGTGGGGGCGAGGACAGTTCGAGGGAACGCTGTTCTCAGTGCATCCTGTGAAACTTGAAAAGGAAGTCTTTGAAAGGTACGGGGACAGAATCTACATGGCTCGAGGAATGGTCACGATTGAAGCGGTCGTTTCGGACGCTTCAGAGGCTGATTTTCTTCCCTCGATCTGCAAGGTTAGGGATGTGGCAATAGTTGAGGGCAACCAAGTCGAAGACATATGCGAAGTAACATCCTACGATGGGCTTTACAGAGGCATTGCTGAAAAGGGCGAGAGCATCGTTGCCCACGGAAAACTTGAAAGCGTCACCGACAAAAAGCTTGGGAAGCAATATCACAGGGTTCTTGTGGGCTCCATAGAGGCACAAGGTAGGGACTATATCAAGCTGGTCTGCTGATCATGAAGTCGGAAGGCTTCGCTCCTAGGACTAGTCTGAAGGATTCGGTTCCATCTCGCTCGACAACCTTCTCAGCCTTGCCTTGAGCGATCACTGTTTCACCTTTCTTGGCTTGCTCGCAGAATCTTCCCCTGAAAGAGGTTATCCCAGTTATGGGTTGGACGCTTGTCCCTTCGAGAACCTGAGCCTCGGACACCGTGTACAGGCATGGCGTAAATATTGAGCCTGAGTCGTCCTCGACTCTTGCCTTGATTCGGGAATATCCCAGTGGAACGTAGGTCCGATCGCCGTACTTTTCGTTCACCTCGTTCCAGTCCAGTAGAAACCTTGTGAAGAAGTCTCTTCCCCTGAACATTCCTTGGCAGAATTTCCTTCGCTCCAACCGCACAAAGTCCTCAAGAGGCATACGAGTATCCTTTGAGCGGGATTCATAAAGTCTCTCAAGGTCCCTTGAACTGTATCTGGCGATAGTGCCTTTCTTGTTCCTAACTAACTGCTTCAAAGACTCATGAACAGATAGACAATTCTCTCTTCCGTAAGCAACCACATCTATGTCTGAGCTCTCTGTGTGAAGGTCCACAAGGATTGACCCGGACAATCCCAATTTCCCAAGACGAACGCTCGACTCATCATGCAAGGAGTGAACGAACTCGAGCGCCTGCATCTGCACCCCATCCAGACAATGCCCCTTAAGGAGCTCCGAAACCTTCTTGGCTGGCTGGTAAAGCTTACGCACAGACTCATGCGGGACTTGCTGCAGATGGTCTCCGAAGACCGGGTCATAGGTAAGATACTGAGGGTATCTACTTTCTATTATCTTCTCTCTGTCGCTCAGCGGGTAGACCTTGATATACATTCTGTCGCCTCTTCTTCGATCGCCTGAAGGGTCTTCCAAGTAGCGAAGGTAAGCTATGACTCTGTCCGGAGGATGAACGAGCCCCTTAACGTCGAAGATCAAGCCTTCATGTGTGTCGATGAAGTCTCCTTCACGAGCTCTTACACTCTTCAATCCGGATCACTAGAAAATCAAGCCGCACAACAATGCAATGAACAGCGAAGCCGCGGTCAAATCTGCTGTGGTTCCGGGGCTGTAGCTTTTTCCTAGGCTCTGCAACTTCTGGTCAAACTCCCATAACGACTTTCGTCCAACTTCTGTCGTCAGTCCGCCGAGGTCAAGGATTCTTCTAGCAGTCTCCGATATCCACTGTGTCTCTCCTATGCCTATCTCAACCGCTTCTCGTACGTCACTTGCTTTCGTAAGTCCAACCTTTCGGGCTATGAAAGTATCCGGGACCATTGACAGTATCCTGAGAAACGTATGAACAGTCGCCGTGTTTACGTCGCCAGTTCGGTTAAGGGTCTCGACTAGCTCGCGATATCCGATCTCGAAAGAAACCCCCATACCAGTCACCAACTCTCTTGCAATGGTGTCGTAAGACGAGGAGTCGCTCATAACATCAAAGAGCGATACCCTATCTTGGAGGATTTTTCTTATGGCTTTCTTGTCATATATGTCCGGAGACCGGTCCCCAGAGACTTTGCCTAGTTCACGGGGCGAGCTGACCATTGCTATGGCTTCGTAGACGTTAACAGCATCCCTCGGTGTAGTTGAACGCATCACTTCCTCTACGTTCCTGCGCAATCTGTCATCCGAGATTGAGCCTGCCTCGACATAAGTCTTCCCCGCAGCTACCGCTAAGGGGATGAAAAAGAGACAGATGCCTAAGTGAGTATTGCCGCCTCTGTGAGCATGAGCTATGTTGGAAACCGCCACCTTTACATGCTTGCCTATGCTGATCCCTTGGATGGTCAGCCGGCCTCTTCCAACCATTACACCCTTAAGGGCTGAGGCTTCGACGGAAGAGCTGAGGACGACCGAGCCGACTAGAAAATGTTCGTATCGCGTGTCTGGGTGATCCTTTGTTCTATGGACGTTTCCCGGCTTAGGCCAGCCGCTCACCTCTAGGATGCCGGCAAGCTGAGCACAGGACGTTATCCAGTTAGTCAGTTCCTTGGTCCTCAAAGAACCCCCTAGCTCCTTCTTGTTCTTCATTCTGCAGTGTTAATCGGGATTTTCCGTAAACTGTGATGTAGTTGCCTAGACAACTCTAATAAACCTTTCCGGAACAGATGACCTGTTAGGGATGAGACGGCGGGACAAAGAAGATGCTTTGTGAAGAGATGAGGTATTTCTACCTTTCTTTACGCAGGCTCGCGCTCGCCAGATTCCTAAGAGCAAGGAGGCAATGGTGCTCAGTTATCCAACTAAGACCAGTAGGGCGAACGTGATCAGGTTGAACGTTGCGTGTGCCGTCGCCACCATAACGTATGACCGAAACCTGCTATAGAAGAAGCCCAGAAGCAGACCCACGACAAACGTTAATATGATATAGATTGCTTGCGGGTCTGGGTGCGCAAGACCAAAGGCCAAAGAAGATCCTATCAGCCCCAAAGCCTGCGAGTATCTTCGTGCGAGGGCATTTTGGAGGAAACACCTAAAGGCGAATTCTTCGCATAGGCCGGGGAGGAGCAGGAATAACATCGTGGCGATCGGTGACTCCCTCGCTAGGTTGATGATCAGTCTTTCTGTCTCCTCTATCGCTACGCTGGGGCCAAGTAGATATGTCAAGACGAGGCTCAGTATGATGCTGATTCCCTGTAACGCAATCCCTAAACCTAGCCCAGGGATGAAGTGTTTCAGCCTTCCGAACATAACGTATTCTCCAACGTCGACCTTCTTGTGGAGCATGTAGACGAGGGGGATCAGAAAGATGACCAACTCTCCGACTACGGAGATGGCCGGTATTGTCAGAGGAAGACCAGCCAGATACAAGAGCGGTAGACCGAATACAGCAGTGATGAAGGCCAAAGCCACAACCAGAATAGCTGCCAACGGAGATATTTCTTGCGAAGGCAACCTGAAACCACAGTGCGGACAAAACCGGGCCTCAGCGGGAGCCTTGTTGGCGCACTTTGGACATCTAGTCATTGCTCCATCTTTGCCTCCTCAATCCTAAGCAGGACCACATGTGTCAACTCTTGAGCGCAGACCAGAGATGATCTGACAAGGGTCGCACAAGATCGATAACTGAACCGCCAGCACGTACAAGTAGACGCTTCTCAGGGTCTTTTAGGAACTCGCCGATGATGTCAGCTCTGAGTCCTCGAGATGTCAACTTGCTGACTATTCTTAGTGCAGAACCAGAGCTGGCTGATACTAGGAGCGCGCCGGAGCTGATCAGTTGTAAGGGGTCAATCTGGAAGACGCCGCAGATCCGAGCAGTTTCAGGGGGAACCCTTATCTTCTCCTCCAATATTCTGACGCCTAGGTTCGATGCGTCGGCCAGCTCATGGATTCCGCCGGCTACGCCGCCTTCTGTTGGGTCATGCATGGCTGTGACGCCGCCTGTTTCGAAAGCCAAGACCGCTTCCTCAACGATGCTGATCTGTTCGTAGAATTTCTCAGCTGACTTGAGGAGCGCCTCGTCCAGTTTTCCCTCAAGCTTATTATGTCTTTCTGTTGCGAGGATGGCCGTTCCCTCTATGCCCGCTCCTTTCGTGAGGATTAGTTTGTTTCCAGCCTTCGAACCGCCCGAAGTGACATATCGGCCCGGCTCAGTAACACCCATCGCGCAGCCTACAATTACCGGTCTGTTCAGTTCTGGCGTGACCTCGGAATGACCTCCTATCACAGCCATACCGAGCTTTCTGGCGGCGGAGTCTATCTGCCTGCATATAGTTTCAACAATGTTCTCTCCAGAGGCTTCCGGCAGAAGTATGCAAGAGGAAAAGAAGAGTGGACGGACCCCGAAGGTTGCCACATCGTTGGCATTTATGTTAACCGCAAGCCAACCTATCCTTTCAGCGGCACCGGTTATAGGATCCATAGATGAGATTAGAACTTTGCTGCCGACCTTTACGACGGCCCCATCTTCGCCTAGAGCAGGGCCTAGGATTACCTCTTCCCTCTCTGCGCCAAGATACCTGTACACAATCTCCTTCAAGGTTTCAGGCGGGACTTTTCCCATTGGAAGCTTCAACCGACTCTTGATACCTCCTTGGAACCAGCCACATGAGCTTGTAGACCTTCACCTGAGTCTGTCAAGCTAAATACTCAAAGGCGCGCCAAGTCTATTTATACCTTCTTGACAGAGCATCTTCCCCATTCCCAAGCTGAAGGGCTTCTCTCGCATTGGCAAGTGCAAGCCGGCATCTCTGTGTAAAGACTCTACATCTATGTCCAGCCTATTCCTCGCGCGCTTCTGGTTCGTTTACGAGAAACCAGCAGATTACGAACCCGAAGGCATATCCGCCTGCCAGAAGCAGCCACGGATAACGAGCGTCCAAGCTGTAGACATAGCCGCTTAGGGCTGAACCAAGGAAATAGGGAGGGAATCTGAAGAACCCTGTCGAGATCGCTCCCAGAGACAGAACAATAGGCTGCCAACCGACGGCAGCCACGGCTCTTCCTCGGCTTTCCCTTGGCACAATGTCCGCCACCAGAGCTGTTGCCGCTGGCATCGTGAAGGCATTCTGAATGGCGAGAAGCACCCTGAAAACCGCGACCTGGGCAAAACTCTCGCAAAAGATGAAGGAGAGGTTTATCCAAGGCGCCAGAAACAGGTTGACCAACATCACCCCCCTGCTTCCGTAACGATCGGCGAATCCTCCTGAGAAGATGAGGACTAACGTGCTTACTGCTGCCGCAACGACTTCGATGATCCCCCATTCGAAGGCGCTGAGACCTATGATTGCCTTGGCATAGACTATCCAGAAGGGCGCAGTAATGGCTGTGAAGAAAGTGTCTACGGCGGAAAGGACGATCAGGCCTCTTAATGCACGGTACTCTCTTAAAAGCCCAAACATGCTGGCATATGACTCTTTCATCAATGCGAAGAGGCTCCCCGATTCAGCTTTCATTCTGTTGTCATTCAAGGTCTCTCGGAGAAATCTCAATCTTATGAAGGCAACCGCTACGCCCACTGCGAAGGCTAAAGCGAAGCCAATCCGCATCCCCATGTCGATCCCCAGCTCTTCTGCGAACACCCCTCCTATGAAGGGCGACACCAAGCTCGGCAAGGCTTGAAGCCCAACTGTGGCAGAGAGTCCTAATCCCCGCCTGCTTTTGACTAGGGAGTCATGGGTGATAGCCTGTAGTGCCGGAAGGTGGACTATGGAGAGTCCTTCGAAGAGCGAGCCGACGAAGATCATTCGGAAATCTCTTGCTGCGAGATAGAAAAGATACGAAATGGCGTGAAGTATGGTTCCGGCGAAGATCATCTTTTTCCTTCCTATGGAGTCAGCCATGTACCCAGCTAGAGGAGCAAGGATCGCTGTGCCTATGGCTTTTGCTGATATGGCAAGGCCGAGCAGTTCGTTGGTAACGCCTTCTTGGGCAAGGGCGAAGAGGCTGAAGTAGGGCATGAAGAAGGCTTGCGTGAGGCCCCAAAGGATCCGGCACGATATGAGAACCTTGATGTTCTGTTCTCTCAGGAAGCTGTAGGAGGATTCCCTCGCCATCAGAATCCCTTCAGCAGATTCGAGTGAAGGAAGCGCACACTATTTAAGGCTTTAACCGCCGCATTGAAGTTGGATACGGATTTGCCTCTACGGATTGATTTAAATAGCGTCCCTGGCGTACATTGTACTTGTGGGTGATGACAGCTCTGACCCTACTGATATGATGGTTGATGATGTGGATCTTGAGTGTGGAACCCACTCTCCAGCTTTCCCCTTTCTCTTGCCAACGGAAACAGAAATAAGAAGTGAGATTGACTCTTAACGCAGCCTAGAACTGTCTGTTACGCGGTGACTGAATGACAAGGTTGTCCAAGACCAAGGTTTCGCCCGTCGCCTTCGAGAGCCTTGGCGTCAGGTCGATGTGCACACACGTTGAGACCCCAGACGTTAGGATCCTCCTGGACGCAGGAGTCTCGTTGGGACCTAATCGTTACGGTTACCCTCCTCATCCATCTGAGTATAAGGCTCTCAAGGAAGGGCGAAGCTTGATACTTGAGATGGCGGAGAAGGCAAGTGTAGTCACGGTGAGCCATTACCATTTCGATCATCATACGCCTTCGTACACTGATTGGGCTTTCAACTGGTGTTCAGCTGAGACTGCTGAGAAGACCTATGGAGGGAAGATTGTCTTCGCGAAGAGCTATAGATCCAACATAAATCCCAGCCAGAGGCATCGGGGATGGATGTTCGCCAAAACAGGCGGAAAACACGCCAGCAAGCTCGAGTATGCAGATGGACGATCATTTGCTTTCGGAGCCACAACCATGCGATTCTCTGCCCCAGTCTTCCATGGGCGCGAAGGGTCGGAGCTAGGCTGGGTGTTGATGGCAGTGGTCGAACGCGAAGATGAGACGATTCTGTTTGCTCCGGATGTCCAGGGTCCTATGCATGAAGGAACACTAAAAGC
>Ga0129297_10001601_pt1 | contig 11484 bp, 11 predicted proteins | sample I18A1metaG_FD_94708 | JGI IMG/M metagenome (GOLD analysis project Ga0129297, IMG submission 94708) | Lake sediment bacterial and archeal communities from Gulf of Boni, Indonesia to study Microbial Dark Matter (Phase II) - ​I18A1 metaG | ecosystem: Environmental > Aquatic > Freshwater > Lake >... | reverse complement strand
TTATAATCCTGTAACCTTTAGATTTAATTGAATACGACAAAGGCTGCGAACAAGACTAGTACGTCACAAAGCGGAATACAGAGAGTCGGGTAAGGTGCGAGCCGATATTAGCGCAGTGGCGGAATGGACTTGGGAGCCACAAACCGAAAGAGCAAGATTTATTTAGTTGCTTAAGTAGGTTTTGTCGCAAGGGTAGCGTTATCATAACCCAGGGTATCGTCCTGAGAATCAGGACCGTACCTGTAATGAGACGGTTGCAAGACCAAACAAGGGTGGTACCGCGAAAGAAAAGCCTCTCGCCCCTTGGGCGAGAGGCTTTCTATTTTTGCAGGAGGGCTAAAGTGTCAACAATGTCATGGAGATGGCCCCGAGAGGGGCAAGAACAACTTTAGGTCACTTTGATCAAAAGCTTCGAATAATTCTAAAAAGGAGGAGAAAATGAAGTTTACTAAATATGTCTTGACTGAAAAGGAAATGCCTACTTCTTGGTACAATATCCAGGCTGACTTGCCCGAGCCTTTGCCTCCACTGCGACATCCGGGGACAAAGGAGCCAACTAGGCTGCCACCTATGCTTTATGCACGAGCCCTGGATGAGCAGGAATTCAGCAAAGAAAGGTATATTGAGATTCCTGAAGAAGTCCAGGATATCTACAAAATGTGGCGTCCGACTCATCTTCATCGGGCTTACCGCTTGGAGAAAGCCCTGGGCACTCCAGCTAAGATTTTCTATAAGTATGAAGGGACCACTCCAGCCGGCAGCCACAAATTAAACACCGCTGTAGCGCAGGCATACTATGCCAAAAAGGAGGGGTGCAAGCGCCTGTGCACCGAGACCGGCGCCGGACAGTGGGGTAGTGCCTTGGCTCTGGGTTGCCGATTCTTTGACATGGAGTTAAAGGTCTACATGGTCAAGGTCAGCTATTATCAGAAGCCGTACCGGCGTATTCTTATGGAGACATGGGGAGCTAATGTAGTACCAAGTCCGAGTCAAGATACCAATATCGGGCGCACAATCCTAAGTCAGGACCCTGATTGTCCGGGCAGCTTGGGTATTGCCATAAGCGAAGCGTGTGAAGATGCTGCGAGCCGTGATGACTCCCTATATTCATTGGGCAGTGTCGTCAACCATGTCCTGCTCCACCAGACCATTGTCGGTCAGGAAGCCAAGAAGCAGATGGAGAAGGCTGGTGCTTACCCGGATATTATTGTCGGCTGCATTGGTGGGGGCAGCAATTTTGCTGGAGTGTTCCTCCCCTTTATCCCCGACAAGCTAAAGGGGAAAAAGATACGGATTATTGCTGTTGAGCCGGAGGCTTGCCCGAGTATTACCAAAGGACCATATACCTGGGATTATGGTGATGTCTGCGGAATGGCGCCAATAGTCAAAATGTATACTTTAGGGCATACTTTTATACCACCTAAGATCCATGCAGGTGGGCTTCGTTACCATGGTATGGCGCCCATAATCTGCCATCTCCATCGGCTTAGGCTTATAGAAGCTGAAGCTGTTCATCAGATTCCTGTTTTCAAGAGTGCTGTTGAATTTGCTCGGGCTGAGGGAATTGTCCCAGCACCGGAACCTGCCCACGCCATTAAAGTAGTCATTGACGAAGCCTTAGCTTGTAAGGAATCCGGCGAAAGCAAGACGATTCTTCTGGCGCTCAGCGGGCATGGTCATTTTGACTTAGGCGCTTACGATGAGTATCTTTCTGGAAAACTCGAAGACTACGAATATCCTAAGGAACTGGTGGAAAAGGCACTGGCTGATTTACCCAAGGTAGAAGTTAAGTAGGAGATTCTTTTAAGGTTGTAACAACTGTGGGGCTGGGGGCTCAGACATTAATCAGCATACCCTCATAGCCAATGCTGACATCAGCTCCCAGCTCTGTGGCTATTTGCCTGACTTCTTTCTTGATCTCATTCTCCACCTGTGGAGTAATGTGGACAATGATAACATGTGGTAGATACCCTTTAAGTTGGCGGAACTGCAATAGTTCTTGTTTCAAAAATTGAGCGCAAAGATGTCCTCCATTTTGTAGTATGTCTGCCCACTCATTAATACCCGAAACCTCAGTTATCAGTAATTGGGGTGAAGTGTGGTTCCAGCACTCATGTAGACCTCGACCGGTATCAGCAGTATAAAAGAGGCTTTTCCCTTTTGGGGAAACAACTTGATAACCGACAGAAGGGACAGGGTGTTTTACTGGCAAAGGTGTTACTTTGTAACCTTCGATAACCTCCTCTTTAAATGGTTGAATAGTGTGAAACTGTAAGGAAGGCTTGTCTTTGGAAGGAAATCGTGAAAAGTCTACGTAGATTTTACCGTCAAGCAGGCAGGGAGTAGTAACTTCAATAGCCTCCTTAGTAGCGTAGATTTTGACCGGCGACCAGAAAGCAGCATTCATTCCTAAAGTGACCAAATCGCGAACATGGTCAAAGTGGTGATGAGTAATCAAAACTGCCTTTATTTTTTTCTGGTCTGCCAAGGAAAGGCTGGAAGTAAGTGCGCCGGCGTCTATAGCTAATATGTTGTCAATGAGCAGCGTAACTAATCGTGCCTCTTTGGTTTCAGCATTATGCGCTCCCAGAATTTGAACTTTCATTTCTCTCCTGAGCTTATCAAGTGCTATGTCATTTTATCTAATAGTTGTAGATTTTGCCATATTTTATCTGCGTTTTCAAAGGCAGCTAAAGGATGAGTTGGTCTAAAGTAATCGTTTATGCTAAAATTTTCTTTTAGCTATTGTGAAGGGAAAGGATGACTATGACAAAGACATGGAAGCTATTTCATATATGTTTACTTACTTTAATCTTACTATTAAGTCTCAATAGCGCCGGTTGTTTGACATTTTCACCTCAGGCGCCGGAATTGTCGCCACCTGCCGAGCAAGCTAATACTCATGACTCAAGTGCTCCCATTAATCCTGGCTGGACTCCACCGGCGCAGGGAGACGAGTCCAGTCAACCTACCTTAGCTATTCCGGAGATTGTCAGGAAGGCGACTCCGAGTGTCGTTGCCATTCAGACAGAGGTAATAACCTATGATATATTCTTTCAGCCAGTACCTCAGCAGGGTGCTGGCACCGGCATTATCATAGATAGCCAGGGTTATGTGGTTACAAATTATCATGTAGTTGAAAATGCTGAGAATATACGAGTTACCTTGACAGACAGCAGGACTTTCTCTGCTGTCAAAGTTAGAGGAGATCCATGGACAGATTTAGCTGTCATTCAGATAGATGCTAAAGACTTGCCCAAAGCTGAAATTGGACGCTCTGATACTCTTGTTGTTGGTGAAGGCGTTGTAGCTATTGGTAATGCCTTAGCTTTAGAAGGTGGTCCTACGGTTACCTCAGGCATTGTAAGCTACTTAGGACGTTCCATACAAGAACCAAATGGTACTGTCATCTATGACCTTATCCAGACTGACGCCGCTATTAATCCTGGTAATAGCGGAGGACCACTTTTAAATATGGCAGGGCAGGTTATAGGTATTAACACTGCCATAGCTGCTGAAGCTGAAAATATTGGCTTTGCGATAAGTATTTCCCCGGCTTTACCTATTATAGAGCAATTGATTCGGGAAGGACGCATTATTCGCCCTTGGCTGGGTGTAACCTTTTATCCAACACAAGACGGTGTTGTCCTCACCTATGTTGACCCGAGTAGCCCCGCTGACAAAGCTGGTCTCCGAGTAGGGGATATCATTGCCCAGTTTGCTGGGCAAAAGATATCAACCACTGAAGAATTAAGACAGGCTATCATCTCCAGTAAAATTGGAGAAAAAGTAGAGATAGTCTTTATAAGAGATGGCAGAGAGCACAAAACTACGGCAGTATTGGTAGAAAGCCCACCACGATAGGACTTGAAATCTATAGCCTTTTTATGCCAAAGACTACTTTACTACCGTTAATGGTGAAAGTATCAGAATAAATTCCTGCTTCGGGGCTACTTTCAATGAGTTCTCGAGACAGGGTCTCTTGTTTGATGTAGTCGGCGAACTTTTCTATCACCCTTCTTATCCCAATTTCACCCCAATAATAAGTTACAATGTAGTCAGCAATATCAAATCCCGCAGCTCGACGCATTGTCTGAAGGCGACGTACTACCTCTCTTGCTGTTCCTTCAGCTATTAATTCTGGCGGCAGCTCTATATTTGCCGCTACCCAGTGCTCTTCATCGCTGGCTGAAACATAACCGGGTTCATCAATAGGGTATTCCTTATCACTGAATTCAACTTCTTTAACGTTAATTTCATCAACAATCTGGTGAGCAAGCCTACTCAGAGCCTCCTTTTCTTTTTCTGATTTTACTTTAATTATTGCTTTAACCAGTGGCTGACGAACTTTAATTCCTGCCTGACTACGAGCAGCTCTACCCAAACTTGATATCTTCATTACTAACTTCGTGTCTGCCATGAGCAGCTTATCAATCTGGCTTTGGTCAGCCACTGGGAAATCAGTCAAATGGACACTCTGTGGAGCTTCGGAGGAAATGGAGCGCACAAGGTTTTGATAAAGCTCTTCAGCAATAAAAGGAGTGAAAGGGGCAAGGAGTTTACATAGAATGACCAAACATTGATACAGTGTAGTATAAGCTGCCATTTTGTCGGCATCATTTTCACTTTTCCAGAATCGGCGTCGACTCCGTCTCACGTACCAGTTTGACAGATTATCAACAAAATCGCTAATCCTTCGTGCTGCTGTAGTTGGGTCATAATTGTCTAAAGCTTCTGTCACTTGCTCGATTAGATAATTAAGTTCGGAAAGGATCCATTTATCTAAATCGGAAAGGGATGTGGCCATCTCTAATCTGGGCTCAAAACGGTCAATGTTGGCGTAGATGATGAAGAAAGAATAAGTGTTCCACAAAGTGAGCAGGAAGTTTCTCACCGCCTCCGTTACTATTTCTTCAGAAAAACGCCGCACGTTTCCTGGCGGTGATGAGGTAAAGAAATACCACCTTAATGCGTCAGCGCCGTAGCGATTGGTAATTTGCCGCGGTTCTACTACATTTCCCTTAGCTTTGCTCATCTTTTCACCTTGAGCATCGAGGACATGTCCGAGGCAGATAACGTTCTTGAAACAGGGACGACCAAAGAGTAATGTAGATAAGGCATGAAGACTGTAAAACCAGCCTCGTGTTTGGTCAACAGCTTCACAAACAAAATCTGCTGGGAAACTTTCGCTAAACATATCCTCGTTTTCTAGGGGATAATGCCATTGAGCAAAAGGCATAGCTCCAGAATCAAACCAGCAGTCAATTACTTCTGCCTGCCGTCTCATTTCACCGCCGCAGTGAGAGCAGGCAAAAGTTATACCATCTATGAAGGGTCGGTGCAGGTCCAGAGATTCTACCCATCCTTTAAGGTTTGGTTTTGATTTCAGTTCTCCTATACTTCCGATACATTCATAGCTGTTGCAGCTTAAACAATTCCATATATTAAGAGGCGTTCCCCAGTAGCGTTCCCGGGAGAAAGCCCAGTCTACATTACTCTCCAACCAATCACCAAAACGGCCGTACTTAATATGCTCAGGATACCAGTTAATTTCAGTGTTTCCTTTAATAAGCTCTTTCTTGAGAGCAGTGGTTCTGATATGCCACGTTCTTTTGGCGTAATACAAAAGTGGTGTGTCACAGCGCCAGCAGAAGGGATAAGTGTGGATAATTCGCTCACTCCGTAAAAGTAGTCCTCGAGCTTTAAGGTCGTCGAGAATTGGAGGGTCAGCCTCTTTAACAAACTTACCAGCAAAGGGATAGTTACCGGTAATTCTACCCTCTAAGTCTACAGGTTGAACGAAGTCTAATCCTTCCACCCCTCCAATTTCAAAGTCCACCTCGCCAAAAGCTGGAGCAACATGCACAATCCCGGTTCCTTCATCTAACGAAACAAAGTCGCCAGTTATCACTGGGTATCTTAAGTCTGCTTGTGCCGGCTGGATAATAAAAATCTCGTAAAGTTTTTGGCTGGTATTAGGATTGAAACGCCGTCTTTCTATACCGAAATGGTGAGGGTTGAATAAAGGCTCGTAGTTAACACTGAGGTCTTTCCCTGAGACTGTGGCAATTTGTTTATAGCCTTCGGCTTTAACCTTATTAACTAAGGCTGCAGCCAAAATTAAATAATCTTCCTTTTCTTCTAGAATCGCATAGTCAGCTTGAGGTGATACTGCTAGAGCTGTGTTTCCTGGTAGAGTCCATGGCGTTGTGGTCCAGGCAAGGAGAAAAATGGGTTTAATTAATGGATCGGGGCGAAAAATGCGATGGAGCTTCGTACGTTTTTTCAAGGAATTTGGGTCAACTTTGAACTTTACATAAATTGAAGGGTCATTAGTATCATCTTTATATCCTAGAGCTACTTCATGGGAGCTAAGGGAGGTACCACAACGGGGGCAATGGGGTGTAACTTTGTATCCTTGATAAATTAGTTTTTTGTCCCATAATTGCCTTATTGCCCACCAGCACGATTCAATATAGCTATTGTCTAAGGTCATGTAAGGATGCTCTAAATCTAACCAAAAGCCAATGCGTTCTGTCATTGCTTCCCAGTCTTTAAGATAGTGAAAAACGCTTTCCCGGCAGCGAGCATTAAACTGGGCTACGCCGTATTCTTCAATTTGAGCTTTAGTGGTAAAACCGAGTATCTTCTCTATTTCCAACTCGACAGGTAACCCATGAGTGTCCCATCCAGCCTTACGTGGGGCGCAGTAACCCCGCATTGCTTTATAGCGTGACATAACATCTTTAAAGGCTCGAGACAGTGTATGGTGTATTCCGGGGCTACCGTTAGCTGTAGGTGGACCTTCGTACAATATGAAACGAGGTGCGCTAATACGTAGGGATATGCTCTTTTCAAAAATCTTATTCTCTTTCCAAAAGTGGAGGATATGTTCTTCTACTTCCGGAAAAGTTGGCTTTGTTGTTACCGGTTTAAACATATTTATTTTTTCTTCAACAAGATGACTACCTTTCGTCCCTCACCTTCACCAGTGCTTTGTGTAGAGACGTCAGGATGATTAGCCAGAGCTAAATGGATAATACGCCTTTCATTCGCTGGCATTGGCTCTAAGGTCATTGACCGTCGACTTGTCTTTACTTTCTCTGCCAAGCGCAATGCTAAGCTCTGCAAAGCTTCATGTCGACGTTTCTTATATCCAGCAACATCGATAGTTAGAGGTAACCAGGCTTTGAGTTGTTCAGCTACTATTAGTCTGACTATGTACTGTAAGCAAGCTAAAGTCTGCCCACGCCTACCAATGAGAATACCCAAATCCTCTCCTTCAATATTCAAAGACACGGGAAGATCATTCTTAGACACTTGGACTTCAGCAGTTATGCCCATTAGCTGTAACAATATTTTTAGTGTTTCTTGAGCAACCTTACTAATGTCAGCCCTTGGTTTCCCTTTATCTAAAAGTTTTACTTTTATTTTGGCTTCCCCACCCTTTAAACCTAAAATACCTGCTTTACCTTTCTTCAAAACTTCTATTTCCACCTGATCACGGCTAACACCGAGGTGTTCTAGTGCTTCTCGAACGGCTTCCTCTACTGTTCTTGCGCTTATCTCTAATTCTTCCATGATTTAGCCCCTTCTCCCAAATTGCACTGCTGACTGAATTTGGTCACGTTTTTCGCTTTTTCCGGTTGTCTTGTGCCTTGCCCTTTTTAACTGCTGGGGCTGGCTTTGTTGATGGACCAAATAAATAGCCCCAGCCACCACTAATGAAATACTGGATTATGATGCCAACAATATTGGAAACTACCCAATAAAGGGATAGACCACTGGGGAATTGTAGAGCGAATAAACCAAACATTAGTGGCATCATCAGCAAGGTCATGTTGCTCATAGATTGTTGCCTTGGGTCAGCCGCTGGCGCAGTAACCATCTTCTGTTGTACATACATTGATGCGGCTACCAGAATTGTTAAGATAAGCAGACTGTCAGGCTGCCCTAAATTGAGCCACAGAAATTTGTCTTTTAAGGGCACTGCCTCGTGCACTACTTGCCAAGAATAAAGGTGCTGGGACAGACTAATCAAATCTTCTGGTGTTGCTGCTATAGCCCGCATAATAGACTGGTAGAGAGCTATCCATACTGGAAATTGCACTAACATTGGCCACAAACAACCCAATGGATTAATACCAGCTTCTCTGTAGAGCTTCATCATCTCCTGTTGAAGCTTGACCTTATCCTTAGCATATTTCCTTTGAATTTCCTGGAGTTTTGGCTGCATAACCTGAAGTGCTTTAGTGGATTGAAGCTGTCGTAAAGTTAGGGGTAATGTTATTAACCTTACCACAATAGTCAGGATAATAATTGCCAGTCCAAAGCTGCCAAATAATACACCTGACAAGGCAATTAGACTGTTAAGCATTGGGTTAAGAATGATGGTATACCAAATTTCCACGGTTCAAATTCCCATTGTATTTATCATTTTAGAATCCTTCAAAACCGGAGATAGTTAACTTTCCTTAACGGCTAAATGAAATTTCCAGATGATTTCTCCTTCTGGTATTTTCACCGCATAAAGATAACGATTTTTAGCATGAACATACACTATTCCTTCTTTTTGATACAGTGGTGCCATAACTTGGCTCTTTAAAGAAATAGTGTTCACTATCTCTGAAGTATGAACATTAATCATGTATAGATTACCTATTTCTGAGGCTACTACAACAAAGTCATCCACTAAAACTGGTGAAGAAACGATGGGGTCACCAATTTCGCGCTCCCATAATTTATCACCAGTTTCAATTTTTAAGGCGTAGATCTTACCATCCAGGCAACCAGCATAAGCAATGCCATCACTAACCAAAGGGCATGCCCAGAACCAGTTCTCACCTTTGAACTTCCATTTTTCCTTCCCCTCCAAGATACAATAGAGATACCCATCAAAAGCGCCAAAAAGGACATTATTTTCCCAAACTACTGGTGGTGAAGCAATAGCCGCCGGCACTTGGAAGTGCCATAATTCTTTGCCTTCATCGCTGGATAGCGCATAGAGTTTACCGTCAAAGCTGCTTGCAAGAATAACCTTGTCTTTTACTGCCGGTGCTGCCCATACTTTACCTCTCGTAGGGAAATGCCACTGTAAATCGCCAGTAGTCGCGTCTAAAGCATAAATCCCTTTGGAATCTCCAAAATAGAGAGCGTTGTTGACTATAACGACGTCTCCCACGATATTACCAACGTTCTTACCAGCTTGCTTAGGGTATATCCATTCTCCTTTTACTCCTACTGGAAAGTCTTTTTCCTCCAACCGTGCTGTCGTATTTAGTGCGTAGATTTTGCCAAGATAAGTTCCTACATACACGAGTTCTCCAGCTACTACAGGGGTTCCATAAATAGTTTGAATAGGTGACGGGGCACATGCAAAACCACATGGGAAGCCAGTTGCAGACCCTTCTCTTGGTGGGGAAAATACCCATTCCTCTTGGGCTGGGAAAGGCAGGTTTTGACTTCGGGCTGAGGGGTTGAGAGCCAAGACTTTACCTTCCATAGAGCCAACATATACATTGTCACCGTAGGGTTTTGCGCCGGACCAGCCTCGTGAAGCTGGGGCAGCGCAACCAGAGATGACGAGGAGAAAGCAAATAGCAATAATCCAAAGAGATGAAGTCTTACTCAACGACGTTTGAAGAGCCTAGCCTGTAATCTGTATCTAACCAATTTACTTATCTAATACCTCAAAAATCGAGAAATCAACCTTTCCCCCTTGAGATTTTATGGTACCGGGTCATAGCCACCTCGCGACCAAGGGTTACACCGAACTAAGCGTTTTGCACCAAGCCAACAACCCTTAACCATACCGTATTTCTGGATAGCTTCGTAGGTGTAATGAGAACAACTTGGGATAAAGCGACACGATGAGGGGGTAACTTGAGATACGGTAGACTGATATAACCTAATTAACCCTAAGGTTAACTGTTTCATTCCTTTTGTTTAATTTAGCTCGAGTCAGTAAATTTTCCACAGTCCGTTTCAGTTGGTGATAGGTTGTTTCACCGGCTTCACGTCGGGCTATAAAAACTATGTCCCAACCTGGGTTTATCTCTGATTTATGGACTATCTCCCTGAGCCATCTACGGACACTGTTGCGGACAACTGCTTTACCAACTTCTCTCCCTACTGAGAAACCAAAACGACTTATTTCCAATCCGTTGGCTAACACCTTCATTATCATCAACTTGTCATGCCACCTTTTACCGTGCTCATAGACAATTAAATATTGTTTTCGTTTTCTTAAGGTGGTAATTTCATTCACAAGCTTTTTACGGAACCTTTAAGTAGTAGCTAGGCTAAGCAACGGTTAGCTGCCACCGGCCTTTAAGCTGCCTCGATTTTAATACTGTCTGCCCTCCTCGGGTTGCTTTTCGGGCGCGGTACCCGTGCTTACGCAATCTTGGGACCCTTTTTGGTTGATAAGTTCTTTTTGGCATTTGATATCTCTCGGGTTCTTTAGAGAGTCGGTTTCATATAGAAAGTAGTTTCATTTAATCTTACTTAAGGAGCCACAATTCTAGGTGACTTTATCTTCTCTGGCAGGGGAGTAACCTGTCTTTTGAATATGGGTTGTGGTATAGGGTAATAACGCCAGATGGCGGGCTCTTTTTATTGCCAGAGCCAAACGCCGCTGATGCTTAGCACAAGCACTACTTCGACGCCTAGTTGCAATTCGTCCATCATCGGTTATATAACGGCTTAACTTGGAAACGTCCTTATAATCTATTACCTTTATTTTCTCAGTGCAAAATGGGCAAACCCTTGGCTTAGGAATGAATCGTTGCCCACTTCCTCTTCTCGTTTTTGTCCTTTTTATACCTTGTGCCATTCTGTAATCACCCTTGCCTTAAATACACTAAGATTGTTGACTACCTTATCATCAGACTGGATTAAATTTCTGTAGGGCTTAGAAGGGTAAATCTTCAGGCTCAATTTCCTCACTGGTTGACTCAGGAGGCAGGGGAGCCAAAGCCTGTCGGTCCAGAAACAATACCCGATTTGCTACCACTTCAACTCGTGACCGTTTTTGCCCATCTTGTCCCTCCCAGGTGCGAGTGCGTAGTCTACCCTCCACATAAACTCGCTGTCCTTTAGTCAGAAACTGGTTGCAGCTTTCGGCTAATTTGCTCCAGGCAATGACAGTAAACCATTCTGTTTCTTGTTTGCGTTCACCGTCAGGGGCAGTATAGACTCTATTTGTAGCGATGCGGAAAGAAGTTACTGGATTGCCATTTGGGGTAAACCGCATCTCGGGATCGGTACCGACGTTTCCAATAAGAAATACCTTGTTCAGGCTGGCCATATTCTTAAGACTTTTCTCCTTCGGGTGTCCTTACCAGCAGATGCCTTATCACTTCATTAGATAGATGCAAATTGGCTTTTATTTCCTTGGTTACTTTTGGTTCAAGTTTAAAACGGGTCAAAATATAGTTCCCTTCCAAGTACTGACCAATAGGATAAGCTAACTTTCTACGCCCC
>Ga0129297_10001599_pt1 | contig 11492 bp, 9 predicted proteins | sample I18A1metaG_FD_94708 | JGI IMG/M metagenome (GOLD analysis project Ga0129297, IMG submission 94708) | Lake sediment bacterial and archeal communities from Gulf of Boni, Indonesia to study Microbial Dark Matter (Phase II) - ​I18A1 metaG | ecosystem: Environmental > Aquatic > Freshwater > Lake >... | reverse complement strand
TTTTCCTATATCGTGGATGTCGCCTTCTACAGTTCCTATTAGGTATACTCCTCTGAATTCTCTCTGCTTGTGCTTGCTCTCTAGGATCGGTTCGACCAGAGACACAGCAGCCTTCATGGCCTCTGCTGCGAACATCAAATCTGTAAGGAACAGCTCGCCTCTTCCAAAGGCTTCTCCAACTGTGCGGAGACCCTTTGCTAAGCCTTGTTCGATTAAGACGAGGGGGTCAAGGTTCTGGTCAAGTGCTTTCTTGGTTAGGTCTTTGCTTGCTTCAACATCGCCTGACTTGACAGCCTGAGATAATTCTTCAAGAAGGACATTTGATTGACTCATTCTGACATCGCCCGCGCTAGCTTAGCTCGTCATTCAATACTTACGGCTTTCCATGCGTGCTCAACGCATGTTATTCGTCTGGGGAAATAATCACTGCGTGGAGTTCGTGGCTTTTGGTTGGACTAGAGGAAAACGGAGATAATCTCTTTGCCTACGAGGCTGAGCGTATGGCGAAAATGTTCCATGCCATTAGCCCACAACATATCACGTATAATCAGGTGCTGGGCCCCTATTCTGACAAGCTCATCCAACTGATTGATGCAATGCTGCGGACTGCCTGCAACGAGAAACTTCTCAGCCAGACTGTCGGGCATGCCTGCGCCTAAGCGTCTTGCACGTTCGGCATCTTGGTCCGAAGCTAGGCACTTCTGGTAAGAATAGTCGTTCGACTTTGCATTCACTACGTAGCCAAGGCTAGCCAATCTCCGTGCCCCGGTGAGCACAATTATCTCAGCCTTCATAGCGTCAAGAATACGTTTCTGCTTGTGGCGATCACTGGTCAAAGCCAAGTAGACAACTGCCGCCTTCTCTACGTCCCGCGCCGATCGACCCGTCCGCAGAGCCATTTCATCGATAACTTTGCAGCGTTCAAGGAAAGTTTCAGGGGTGTTGAACCATGGGAGCCAACCATCTGCAACCTTTCCCACTGCTTGTAGAGATCTTTTCGAACCTAATGCTGCAATGTAGATTGGGAGATTGCGATCATTGTATGGGTGCAGGTCAAGTCGCGCCTCTCTTAGACGATAGAATTGCCCATCAAAGTTTACGGGAGAGCTCGAGGCCGAGTTCCATAACAGTCGAATCACTTTCACGGTTTCTTCTAGCCTAGCGACCCGTGTTTTTGCTTCACCCCAGGGTAAGCCGTAGGGCACAATATTCATCGCCTCGCCTGCCCCGATTCCCAAAATCGCCCTACCATGTGTAAGATTGTCCAACGTAGCTGCTGCATGAGCAATCAAGGCCGGATGACGCCGAGAGCAGTCCGTCGCCAGCGTTCCGAGTAGAATCTTCTCAGTCTTCATGCCGATGGTCGCGAGCACTGGCCACGGGTCGTACTTGTCATTCGAAGGAGGGAGGTCCGTAAAGTGATCCGCTACCCAAATTGAGTCGAATCCGTTTTCTTCTGCGACAATGCCTTGGTCCAAGAAGTCCATAAGGTCGAACGCGATCGCACTGAGGCCGAATTTCACCTTCAATGCATTTCAAGTCCGCCGCAGACGCCTATCGATTGACCGTTAACATAGTCCGCGTCGTCGGATGCTAAGAACGCGGCGGCTTTGCCGATATCTTCAGGGGTTCCAAGCCTTCGGACCGGTATGGTATCAAGAATGCTCTTGATGACGTCCTCTTGCGTCCTGCTCTCGATCGTTGCGAGTTCCCCGAAAATCTGCCGCAACATTGGCGTGTCCACATATCCTGGACAGATCGCGTTGACTCGAATGTTTTCCCGCGCAAGCTCTATGGCTAGAACCTTGGTCAATCCTATGACTGCATGCTTCGAGGCGACGTAATGAGCCTCGGTTGCATGTCCAGTCTTTCCTGCATCGGATGCGATATTGATAATTCTTCCACCGCCGCGCCGGATCATCTCCGGAACAACAACCTTGCAAGACAGGAAAATGCCCTTAGCATTCACGCTGTTAACAAAATCCCAGTCCTTCTCAGTCATATCTTTGAACAGAATTGAGGTGTGCACGCCGGCGCAATTAACAAGGACATCAATCCCGCCAAGCTCTTGGACAGTTAACCTTGCTGCTTCATTCAGCTGACTCCAGTTTGTTACATCAACCGGCGTCGTTACGCAGCGACGACCAACCTTCCTTATCTCATCCCTTACCTGCAAGAGTTGAGAAGCCTTCACGTCCCACAGAGACAAATCGGCTCCTCTGTTCGCGAACACGGTCGCCACGCCCCGACCTATTCCCTGCGCTGCGCCAGTGACAATCGCAACCTTTCCCGAAAGCTGGGGCATCATTGAATCCTCTGTCACTTCGGATCTTACATATTCGTAGCACTTATAGCTCTTGCAAGTGGGGTCCGTAATACAAATGCGACTCACAGAAGGAACGAGGAAAGCAATCGCGAGATCGTGGATCGATGCCCAGGCGACCGGACGGTGAAACTCGGCGAATCAGTCCCAATGATTATGTGGCTATGACTTCCTTTTCGACCCGAAAATTCCTCTCGCGATGTCGAAAGTCTTAATTGCGATCACCCTGTTTGCACTGATCCACTTGGGGTGGCGTCAATGATCGACGCTTGTGTCGACGGTGACTGGACATACCGAAACTTGAAAACCATAATTCTGGAAAATGCCTGTCTTAAGGTGTCAATTCTTCCGGACGTTGGTTCGAGGATCTTCGAATTCATCTACAAGCCGTCGGACCGGGATTTCCTCTATCATCACCCACGCGTAGAAATTCGCGCGCCGGTTTTCGGAGCAAATTTCGACAATTGGTGGACCGGCGGAATTGATGAGGCAATTCCGAGCTGTCACGCATGCTCATATCAAGGTGAGGACTACGGCAATCTCGGGGAGGCTTGGGGCCTCTCATGGTACAGCGAGATCCTCAGCCGTGGAGGCGAAGAAGCCAAGATTCACCTTTGGCGCCCTCTGGTCATTGAGCCTCTGCTTCTGGAGAAGTGGCTGACGCTTAAGAAGGATGAAGCGAAGCTCCACATCCATCACAAGCTAACGAACACCGGCTACTTGGAGTGCAAGTTCGACTGGGGCATCCACCCTGCACTAGCCGTAGGGCCGAATTCAAGAATCGACCTGGGGGCCGACGACATGGAAGTCGAGTGGTCCATTCCGGATGACAGACTGGGAAAGCATGGTACGACATACAAGTGGCCGCATGCCACGGACAAATCGGGAAAGCGCGTAGACGTTCGGAAAGTCCTCCCCCCCGAATCCAAGACAGTGGATCTTCATTACGCAACGAAACTGAAGGAGGGATGGTTCGCAATAACAGACACATCGGCAAGGGAGGGCATCGGAATGTCCTTCACAAAAGAAGTCTTCAAGAGCATATACCTGTGGATGCCCTACGGCGGCTGGAGAGGGCAAGTATACTGCGTCGCGCCCGAGCCTTGGACAGGATATCCAAGCTGGCTTCCCAAATCGATTGAGAAGGGCGTCTACTCGACACTCGGGCCCGGCGAAACACTGGAAGCGGACTCCGTTCTTACCGTGTTTACGGGCAGAGAGGAAGTCTCCAGTATTGATGCACGGGGAAATGTCTTCTAGAGGAAGAACAGATGCCAGAAGAGCCGGTTGATCAAATCATCGAAACCGACGTTCTCATAATAGGGGGAGGAATTGCCGGACCGCGGGCGGCCATAGAAGCGAAGAACCGCGGCGCACGAGTATTCATGATTGTCAAAGGCATCTACGGCGCCAGCGGCTGCTCACTCTCCCCGTCTACTGCGTCAGCGATCGGACCCTGGAGCGACCCTAAGGATTCGGTGGAGAAGCATCTCAGGGACATGGTGATCAACGGAAAGCAGTTTCTGTGCGACCAGGAACTCGCAAACGTCCAAGCCCATGAGGGGGCCGAAAGACTACTCGAGCTTGAGAAATGGGGAATGGTCTGGGACCGAGATGCGAAGGGAAGGATCAGCCTATTCCCAAGCGCGAAACTCTTTCCAGGCACGGCCGTGACAGACCGCTGGATCACCTTTAGCAGAAGAGGAACACATGCGGTCGGGCCTTTCTGGACCGGCCATGGAACGGTGGACGTTCTCCGCGACGAAGTCAACCGTGAAGGGATCCCCTACATGGAGGAAACAATCGTCTCTCGCGTGTTCGTGACCGACAACAGGGTGACTGGGGCACTTGCATACGACTACCTCAACTCCAAGATTATCCTGATCAAGTGCTCCGCATTGATCATCGCAGCGGGCGATTCAGGGATGGTGTACTTCCCTCACACAATGGTCAGCGGAGAGAGCACGGGGGACGGCTTCGCGCTCGCCTACGAGGCGGGCGCGCAGCTCGCGAACATGGAACAGTTCGAGTACATTGCGATGATGCACGCCTACCCGGACTCCGCGAGGACCAAGGCAGCGTTGGAGAGCGCCTCCGAGTCTGGTGAGATGGCGTACCTCAGCAACAGCCTCGGAGAGCGGTTCATGGAACGATACAACCCAAAGATGAGGGAGCTGAGCTCGCAGGAGGAACTTGCGAAGGCGATTTGGCAAGAGGTAAGAGAAGGGCGAGGGGGACCGCATGGCGGCGTGTTCCTAGACCTTCGCCACGTCCCACGTTCCGTCGTCGAAAAGGGCGTTCCTGGCAGACTGGAATTCATTGAGAAACTGGGCTACAACATTCGAAAAGACCTGATCGAGGTGTTCCCGGTCGTCCACACCACTACGGGCGGTGTGAAGATCGACACGGAATGCCGAACAAGAGTTGAGGGATTGTTCGCCGCAGGCCAGGTCGCGTTTGCGGTGAACGATTGCCTGGGCGAGGGAGCCACCGGAATCGTAGATGCGCTGGTGTGGGGAAAGCGGGCGGGAGAATTTGCTGCAAGCTACTCACACAACGCAAGACGACTGAATCCGAGCCTAGCTGATGTGGAGAAAGAAGTCGGGCTGCTCAAGGCCCCGATTGAAGCGACTTCAGGAGTTCCGCCAGTCAAAGTAATCCGCAGACTTCAACGCGCAATGTGGGAAGGCGCTTCAATCATCAAGGATGAGGAAAGCCTGCAAAAGACCCTCCAGGAAATAGAGGAGATACGAAGAATCATGCTCGGCCAGATGTGCACCAATATCAAATCGGGAAAGTTCAACTATGAAATGCGTGAGGCAATCGAAGCTAGGCACATGCTCACCACTAGCGAGATGATCGTCAGGTCCTCGCTAACCAGGAAAGAGAGTAGAAACAGATTCCACAGGTCCGACTATCCGAACCAAGACGACGAGCATTGGCTCAGGCATATCCTAATTCAGAAGACGCCTAGCGGGATGCAAGTTACTACAGTTCCGGTTGAGTTTCCCTACATCAAACCGGAGGTTGTGCACTGATGCGACAGCGCGAGATAACGATCACGATAGTCAGAACCAATCCCGAGACGGGAATGATTCCGAAGAGAGTTGTGTACAGGATCCCTTATGCAGACAGGATGCGTGTCATGGACGCGCTTAACTATATTCGGGACAACATAGACAGCTCGCTGGCGTTCAGATTCTCATGCCGCTACTATGCCAAGTGTGGTACCTGTGCGGCGATGATCAACGGCAAGCCGGGGTTGACCTGCTATGAGCCAGCCAAAGACGGGATGACAGTCGCGCCCTTGGCGAACTTTCCTGTCATCAGAGATCTTGTCGTGGACCGGCGTGAATGGGATATGCGAGTGAGCACCGAGCTTAGAGGACTGATCGCAACCGAGACAACCTTGACCAAGTAGGAGCGGAAGCATCATGACATTGAATTTTCCTGACTACGTTTCGGTGGACCTCATACACACCGTAGGCCTAGCCATCGGCGTCATCGTGATCCTGGTGGTCCTCTACGAGTTCGTGCGATGGAGGGGAGTCCTCACACCGATCGCCAAGGCCTCCAAGCTCGGAACAAGAAGATGGCTAGGAATCTTCGCCAACACAATCGTGAGTGACATGGTCTATCAGCAGATCTCGCCCAAATGCCCTGACCAAAAATGGTTCAGTCACTCCCTCATGTTCTGGGGATTCCTGCTCCTAGCTGCGTCCACGACCGTGAATTACCTCACGAACCCCACAGGCGGCCCCTTGCCTCTCACAGATCCGGTTAGAATACTGGGCAACGCCGGGGGCGTGATAATCGTAGCTGGCCTCTTGATGGTGCTGTACCGAATCTCTGCCGACCCAGAGAAGCGAGAGGTCACCTACGGCGCCGACTACCTGTTTATTGGTTTGCTCCTGCTGGCTGCTGGGACGGGTTTTGCATCGGAGTTCGCTAGTGAGCTGAACGCTCTGGCCTGGATATACGGGGTATACGTGATCCACTTGCTATCCTCCGCCGCGATCCTACTCGTCGCGCCCTTCAGCAGGTTCATCCACGCCTTCGGGAGACCAGTCATCAGGCTCTCGGAGCGCTACCTGGAAGCTTTGAGTCGGGAGGGCATAATCAAACCTTCAGAAATGACCGCGGTCCCGCTTCTTAGGGAGGAATGACTGCGATGAAAGAGAAACAACCTAGACCCGACTGGCTGCTTGAACGATGCATCACCTGCTACATGTGCTTGGCCGGCTGCCCAGTCTACGGTGACCATCCAGACCTATTCCTCGGCCCAACCGGATTCGTGAAACTGGGAAACTTGCTATTCAATCCTGTCGACGTGGCCGACCGAGTCAAGATCGCGGCGCTGCTCGGCGTTCACCACTGTGACCTGTGCGGTACATGTCAGAAGGTCTGTCCGCAACACATCAAGATAGTTCCTCTCATGCGGCTTCTCAAGTCCACATCGGCGGCAAGAAAACTCCCCGACAAGTATGCGTTGCCGACGAAGGCGCTCCATGAGATGACAGAAGGCTTCCTCTAATTCCTCGATTTCCGAGCGAAGACAGCGTTTTCTCGGAGCTCCCAGACATCATTTTCTAGAGCGCCCCGCGTCTTTTGATCGCCGCGCTAATAACCTCGATACCAAGGCCGGCCAGGGGAGTCAAGGAAGACTTCGGCGGCAATGTAGGAGCGACCGTCTTGATAGAGGGTGAACATCTTCGACAAGAAGAGAGACGAAGTGTTGATCCGAACCGTCTCGAGAAGCTGGCTTAATCGATTCTGTGTTTGCTCCTTAACGGTTCGGACAATCCAGAATTGGCCAGTTAGCTAGAGCACGAATACTCCGACACAGCTACACACACGCGAGTCTTGTGCTCGAGGCTCACTTGGCGGCCTTGATCGCTGCGTCCAGAACTTCGATGATTCTGTCGATCTGATCCTTCTCTATCACCAGAGGTGGCATGAGGTCAATTCGGTTACCAAACGCGCCCTTTGCGATGAGGACCCCTCTCTTGCGAGCCTCATGCTGTATTCTTGTTGTTTCTTCATAGGCAGGCTGCTTCGTCTTCCTATCCTTGACGAATTCGATCCCCATGAACAATCCGTGGCCGCCGACATCGCCGATCAATTCATTCTCTTGCTGAAGGGAACGCAGACCCTTGAGCATATACTCTCCGAGGCTGGATGCTCTCTCGACCAGTTTCTCCTCATCGATTACCTGGATGGCAGCTAGGGATGTAGCGCTGCTTAGCAGATTGCCCATGAAAGTTCCACAGACAGCATACGGGCCCCAGGAATTCATTATCTCCTCTTTGCCCACGATCGCCGATATTGGGTAACCTCCTGCAAGTGACTTGCCGATCGTGATAATATCCGCTTTGACGCCCGAATGTTCTATCGCCCACAGTTTACCTGTTCTGCCGAAACCCGTGTAGATCTCATCGTCCAACAGCAGTAGGCCATATTGATCGCAGATCCTTCTCAGATCCCTCATGAACTCTGTGGGAGGAGTTATCACTCCGGCGTGTCCCTGAACGGGCTCAACGATAATCGCTGACAAATGTGATATGTGGTGCTCATGATCGCGAAGGCCATACATAGTGTTGCTTAGAAGTTGCTCAATATGTCTCGTACATTGCATGTCACAATCCGGGTATTCCTTTCCGAACGCACAGCGGTAGCAATATGCGTATGGAACGAAGTTGATTTCCTCCGTGGCATGCACGGGAAAAGCAAAGTTCTTCATGTACGCGTTCCTGGTCAAATTGTCTGCCACGCCTACCCTTCCGTGATAACATCCATAAAATGCAAGGATAGAGGGTCTACCCGTGAAATATCCGGCTGCTCTGACAGCTCCAGCCACAGCCTCCGTACCGGTAACGCAGAAGTGAACTTTTGATCTCCCCTCCACGGGAGACATCCCAGTTAACTTCTTAGCTAACTGGACTCTAGCTTCGCTTGGCAACTCGCAATAGACCGTTGACTTTTCAACCTGGGACCTCGCGGCCTGTACGACCTTTGGATGACAACCTCCGACATTCAGGACTCCGAATGCGGACATGCAATCGATGTATTCCTTGCCATCAACATCGGTGACTATTGCTCCTTTGGTTTCAGAAACCACAACTGGAAACTTTAGAAGTCCCCACGAAGTGTGCGACGGCGATTCGTACTTTAGTGCTTCTTGCAGCACCTCTCTCGATTTGGGACCTGCTTCAGCTTCTATAATGGACAGGATTTCGTCCTCCTGAAGTCGCGTGGAGAGCCTTCCTTTTGATATCCGGTCCTCGATTGAAGTCAAGACTGAACTAACTCCGATAGGCTCGCAGGCGGACTGCACTTAAGAGTTGCGGGATGAGTCTCTCCTGAGTCTCTCCTGGTATCATTCAGCCAAACACGTTTACGACAGAGTAAAAAATATCCGATGGCTTGGCGAGCACAAGAAGGAGCTCCATTGGCGATCACGTTCTTGAAGTTGACCACTCTGTCGATGCAAAGGAATCAAGAACCAACCAGTCTTACAAGTGTCTTGCTTCCGATCTGGTTCAGCAGCAAACGACAACAGACGTAAGCACTCCGTCGGTCAGTTGGACAGAGTGACGCCCGCAGGCGGCCTCCAGGCGATTCTCGCGATTGTTTTCAGCACATCATCCGGCAATGGTGGAGGCCTATGCTCGGCGAGGAGCTTCTTGGCTCGTTCCTGCGCCAGCTCCTTTGTGCCTTTCGAGCCTGCCTTCTCCCAGATCTCCCACCGTAGCCTATCGGAGACTTTCGGCATCCAGTGCTCGGTGAGAAGGTTCTTCCTCGTATGCTCCTGAGTGAGATAGTGTGTACCAAGCGGGCCTACTTTGCGGATCACTTCAACAGCCTCCGTCAGCGTCCTGTCGGAGATCTCGGCGCCACGCATGAAACGGAAAACCATCCCGTAGATCTCATCATCAATTACAGATTGTTCATAGCTCGCCGTTAGACATGCTTCGAGCATCCCTGTGGTTGAATAGATAAGATTGTACCCGCAGAGTGCTCCAATTGTAAAGTGGAATGCCTTCTCATATCCAGCTTGGACATCAACGATCTTAGAGTCAGTGAGCCCCGCCGCGCAGCAGGTCGGAATTCCATAGTATCTTGCCACCTGCGCAGTTATCGCGTGAAAGAGCCCCCTCTCCGGGGCGCCCTCCGAGACCTCTCCAACCCTCATGTCCATGATTGTTGGCGCGTGTGTGTATATGACGGGCGTTCCGGCATTCACTGTCTCAGCGAGAGTCACCGCGCCTAGTATTTCCGCGTTCTGCTGAACCATCGCTCCTACAACGGTCACCGGGGCCGCTGCGCCGGCCTGAGGATCCACCTCAACAAATGCGGGGAGCCCCTGCTTCGCGCACTCAACAAGTGCCTCCGTATTCGTCTTGCCGAACTTCAGAGGGCTGACGAAACACATATTGAACGAGACGAGCGGCCTCCTTCGAACCTCATCACGATCTCCCTGGACCGCCACGGCCATCTCAAGCTGATCCTCCACATCCTGACGGCTCTCTACTTGACTCATTACATGTCTCTCAGTATTCCTGAGGATTGCTTCAAGGGATCGTTTGTAAAGCCCCACTGCGGGCAGATCTTGAGGAATCACGATAGGAGACATGAAATGGACGTTCTCTAGGGCGTCTTGCAACCTAGTCAGGTCTTCAAGGTCCTTAAGCCTCGCCATCCTACGCTTACCATCGAAGTCCAAAACATTGACCGCGCAACTGCCTGGGCCCGCGTACACGGTCATGTTCCAGAGATTAAGATCCCACTTCGGGTTCCTCGCCCCTAGAGTCACGAACTTGGGAACTTTCCGAATCGCATCGTCGACGAGGTATTGCGGGAACTTAACCACATACGTCTTCTCATCAACGCTTGCCCCAGCTTTCGCTAGAATACTGACCGCGTTCTCATCACGGACAGCGATGCCAATCTCCTCCAAAACTTTGAGCGTCGCCAAATGGAAATCATAGATCTGATCCCTCGTAAAGAGTTCTAGCTGTCCGCCTTTCAATCCCGTCAATAGCATTCACTCGCTCGAAAGAATTCATTACGAGTCGTTCTCTCTTTATAGAGCACTCGGCCCTATCACGCAACGTAACTCCTCTGCGCGACTCTTTTCCGTTTCACGGCACAACGACCAGGTGACATATCCACTCAATACTCTTCAACCAAGACCGCTGCCAATCGAGCGGTCCTCATAGTTGACGCGGTAGTTTTTTCAACCATCCCAGCACAGTGTCTGGCTCGACGCTAGGAATCGAAGGAATACTGACATGGCAGTTCGCATTTCAGACGCTCAGAAGCGCATGCTGGATCAGGAGCGAATGTTCCTCCTTCACTCAATCGCGAGGCCGCCAATCGACAAGCGGGTGATCTTCGTCGAGGGAAAAGGCGCGATCCTGAAGGATGTCAATGGGAAGGAGTACATCGACGGCATATCCGGAACGAACGGTCCTCTCCTCGTAGGCCACTCGCATCCGCGAATCGTGGGAGCCGTCCGAGGTCAGGTTGAGAAATTGTGCCAACATATGACATGCTTCGACAATCTTCCGGCAATGGAAGCCGCACGAAAGCTGCATGACCTCGTTCCGAGAGACTGGAAGTTCGGAAAGTCGTATTTCTGCCCGGGAGGCGGGGAAGCCGTTGAGACCGCCCTGAAGCTTGTGATGAAACAGACGCGAAAGAGTGAGGTTATTTCTCTTTACCTGGCGTATCATGGGTTGTCACTCGGAACGATGAGCCTTGGCGGGATGCCTTGGCTCAGAAGCTTCATCCCCGGAGGCATCAGATGGCCGGGGTTCCACCAGATCCCGAACGCGTACTGTTACCGCTGTCCCTACGGCCTCGAACACCCAGGCTGCGGACTCCAATGCGCCGCCGAACTCGAAAACGCTATCAAATTTGCGTCGTCCGGGAGCGTTGCAGCATTCATCATGGAACCCGTTCAGGGGCCGGGTGGCCACATCGAGTTCCCCGATGAATACTATCCTGAGGTGAGACGCATATGCGACGAAAACGATGTGCTACTAATCGCCGACGAAGTCCAGACCGGACTCGGACGATGTGGCGAACTCTTTGCGAGCCAACTCCACAACCTTAGACCTGATGTTCTAATTCTTGGAAAGGCGCTGGGAGGCGGCCTTCCAGTCGG